>WBZU01000721.1_pt1 | contig 27053 bp, 19 predicted proteins | sample 5204311 | NCBI WGS metagenome assembly WBZU01 (sample SAMN12344359, study PRJNA552823) | activated sludge metagenome | biome: Activated sludge suspended growth; feature: Nitrification reactor; material: Wastewater; isolation source: activated sludge from nitrification reactor of wastewater...
TTGTTCGGGCGAAATTGGCCCGCGCAAAATCCGAATAGGGCCGGACCAACCCGCGTTACGCTCGGACGAACCTAATCGCCTCAGGCGCGGGTTTCGGTTTTACGAACAAGGCAGCGACCCGTTACCGCTGTTCCTTGATAACGTAACCGCGCCCGATCTTATACGGCAACCATGCCAAACCAATCCCGCGCGGCGTCCACCCTTGCGGCAAGGTCGACTCGACCACCACGCGCACCATCGCTGCGCCGTCGAGAGATGACTGAATACAGTCATCTCCAATCACAAAAAATCTCGCTCCGCCCTTGGCAAAACCAGCCGCGTGCGATTGTTATGGCGAAGGCGTGCGTTTCTCATTGCTTCGGGCCATGAGCGACATCACGATCGATGTGGTCTTCTCGCTTTGGAAAATACGCTTGAGAATGCGGTAAACCTGCTCTGGCGTCGAAGCTGATCCCTCGTGGTAATTCTCGAATTCCGGCCAGTCAAACTCAATGGGGTACACCAACGCCTCAGCGTGCTCCGCTGAAAAAAGCCGGATCGTTTGGCCGTCGAGCGCGGGGGCGACGATCTCGAAGTGATAAATTTCGCGCTTCTTTTCGCGATCAACCAAGCAGCGAACTTCGGCCTCGATGATTCCCTTGGTTTTCGCACGAAGGTTGTTCGCTTGAATCCGCAAGATGGCGAGTGGGGTTGGCACTTCGGTACGAGTAATTTCGTCGGGCCAAAGATCAGGGATGACGTCTTGCATGGCGATATCCTTTCATGGATTGAGGCGGAAATAAAGTGGCAAGTGATCGGATGCCGTTTCTGAGTCTGGTTGTCCAAGTTTGTCGAGTAGCGACGTCGAACCGTCATGGTCCAAGATTCGTAGATCCTTCAGCCAGTGCACAATGTCCGGACGCAGAAGAACTTGGTCAAACATATTCCAGAAATAGCAGATAGGAGTCGACTTCCGGTAATAATACGTTCCGGGGGGTCCTTCGCTTCGATCACCAAAGTAGGACCACATAGGATTATAAAAATATCGAGACTCTCGCGACGAAACGGTGCGCGTTCCCTTTTCCGCAATGGCGCGGGTCATAACCGCATGAAGCCCCGACGCTCCCACCACGCCAGGTTCGAATGGATTCATGTTGAAATCGCCCACGAGTACCGTACGAGCATGAGCAAATCGCGCCTCATGGTCGCCAATGTCACGCGCGAGTTCCATGGCCAACATGCGTTGATCCTCCTCGGCATGATGTAATTTGCTTTGAAGATGCACGAGGGCCAAAAGAATGTCGACACGCGGCTCTTTCAGCCGTAATCGACGGATCATCAACCGTCCCGAAAGATCATCGAATACCGGCGAAAACGCTTCTTCCGGCAAACGCGTCAGCAGTCGCAATCGCGGCGATTGTCCAGGTACGATGTGAAAATTCCGCTTCGTTTGCTCGCTCAAGAATAGGCAACATTCGGCCGTCATTTCCGGACACTCTGCAAGCATGACAATGTCCACGTCATGCCGCGCGATAATGCTCGCGAGTCGCATCCAGAGCGGTTTGCCCTTCAGGTTCCAAAACACGAACGATAGGCTCACTCGGACCGTTCGTACATCCGGCTCGTTGGTTTGTCAAGTCGAATCTGTTGCAAAAGTCGACCAGATCGGACGAACCCCACCCCCCACCTCGTTCCATTCCGCCGAACCTATTTGCGAATGCTGGATACTCGATGCGTACGTTATTCCTTGACGTTGCTTGCCTCTGGTATTATTGAGGAAGCCATGCCTGTCGAGCGAGGCGAAGGAAATCTGCTGCGAGCTGACGTTGACGCACTTGTCAATACGGTGAACACCGAAGGTGTCATGGGGAAAGGGCTTGCTTTGCAATTCAAGAAAGCTTTCCCCGACAATTTTGCCGCGTATGAACGCGCGTGCAAATCGAAAGAAGTCGTGCCGGGACGAATGTATATGGTTCGCCGGTCGTCGCCGCCGCGGCTCATTATCAATTTTCCCACGAAAACCCATTGGCGGCTGCCGTCGAAATTAGATTACGTACGCGATGGTTTGGTGGACTTGGTCGCGCAAATTCGCGCACTCGACATTCAGTCGATTGCGATCCCACCTCTGGGCTGTGGGCTTGGCGGCCTCGATTGGTCGGCAGTCAAGCCGCTCATTTTGGACGCATGTCAACAAGTCCCGGACGTTCGAGTTCTTCTTTTCGAACCAGCGGATGATTTGCCTCCATTGAAGTAATTGATCGATGAAGAACAACTGGCGCAATGGTTTCGCAAGACGCACTGGATCCTGGCAAAAGACGAACCCCACCACCCACCTCGTTCCATTCCGCCGAACCCATTTTGCTTGCGCAAAGCTCTTGACGCGCCAGTTGGTTCGTGCCAACGTCGCGCCGGACGTTGTTCCACGAGCGAGACATGATTCGGCAAATTCCCACCAGCATCGAAGATTTTCGCGATTTGCGCGAGGGAAACTACGAGTACATCGACAAGACGCACTTCATCACCGAATTCATCGATCGTCACAACTACAAGTGCATCCTCGTTCCCCGGCCGCGTCGGTTTGGCAAGTCGCTCAACTTGTCGATGCTCAAATGGTTTTTCGAAAAGCGTGACGCGAACGTCTGGCACCTGTTCGAGGATCTGCACGTGGCGCGAGCGGGCGAAGCGTACCGCCGGCATTTCCAAAAATATCCGGTCATTCATATCAATTTCAAAGAAACGAAGGCGGAAAGCGCCGACAAGTGTCTCGAAAAGGCTCACAAAGCCATTCGAAAGATGTACGAGGTGCATGCGGAGGCACTCAAGGGTGAACTGGATGAAGCAAATCGAAGCGATTTCAATAGCATCATGAATGGTACCGCCAGCGACGCAAGCTACGAATTGTCCCTGAAGTACCTCACGGAATGGTTGCACGAAGTCCACGGCGTTCGTCCCATCGTCCTCATCGATGAATACGATGCCGGCATTCACGCGGCGTATCTGAATGACTTTTACCGGCCGGTGATTCATTTCTTCGCGTCGTTTTTCCTGGCGGGACTCAAGGACAACCCGCATCTGGAACGCGCCGTGATGACGGGCATTTTGCGCGTATCGCGGGAAAGCATTTTTTCCGAATTGAACAACATCGGGGTGTATTCGCTATTGCGCAGTGAATTCAATACTTGTTTCGGCTTTACGGAAAACGAAGTCCAGGCGTTGTTGCAGCGGGTCGAGTTGCCCGAGATGATGGACGGCGTGCGCAGTTTTTACGATGGGTACAACTTCGGCGGCGTGGAAATCTACAATCCCTGGTCCATCTTGAGCTTCTTGGCCAATGCAAACAAACAACTCATTCCTTATTGGGTGAACACGAGTTCCAACACGCTCATCAAAGAGCTGCTGCAAGTTCACGCGTTCACCGTACAGGAAGATATCGAGAAGCTACTCGAAGGTGGGTTCATCGAAAAGAAGCTCGACGAAAACGTTGCGTTTCCCGATTTGAGAAAAGCACCCGAAGCCTTGTGGAATCTCCTGGTGTTTGCAGGCTATCTGAAAGCTGTACCGGCGGGGCCGGTCATGTATTCGGCGCCACCGCCTTATCGCTTGTCAATCCCCAATCGAGAAGTCGCCGAGGTGTATCGTTCGAGTTTCAAATCGTGGATGGACGAAGCCCTCACGAGCCAAGGCAGCGCATTAACCTTTTTGCTGAAGGCGCTGCTCGCAGGCGATGCCTTGCGATTCGAAGTGCAACTGCAAAAATTCGCTTTGACCTTGCCTTCGTACCATGACGTCGGTGGAGCCGAACCGGAAACGTTTTACCAGGGATTGATGATCGGTCTTTTGGCAGCGCTCGTTCCCGAATACGAAGTTCGGTCCAATCGAGAACAAGCCGACGGGCGTCCCGATGTCTTGATTAAACCGCGACAAACGGGAAAACCCGGCGTGATTCTGGAATTGAAGTCCGCGCGCGAAGGTGTCACGACCATTGAAAACGCCATGACCGAAGGATTGAAGCAGCTCGAGGATCACGATTACGCCGTGGAATTACGCGACGCGGGCGTCACAAAAATCTCGCAAATGGTCATCGCTTTCGACGGAAAACGCGTCATGGTGCTGCCCAAAGGTGCTCCGCCCCCCAAGAAAAAGCGGGCGACGAAAAAGGCCGCAAAGAAGACCTCGAAAAAGGCGACGAAGAAGCGGTAGATATTCGGCATCGCGGCAATCTTGGCCCTTGCCCAGCATCCTTCCCTTGTGCCATGATTGCGCCATTGACCGGTTTATGGCGGCGTCGAAATGCGCATTCGAGGTACCCCCATGCAAGTATCCATCGCACCGAATCACCTTGGCCATTCGTGGCTCCGTCTCGGCCTTGTTCTGCTGCTTTTGGGCGGCCCGTCCGCTTGCTCTCAACCGCCCGCGTGCAAGGCGGGCCAATCGGCTACGCCAAACCCCGCGCTTCCGAAAGGCGATGCCGGGTTTCTCCCGTACGCCCATTCCCATAATGATTACGAACAGCCGCACCCGCTCGAAACGGCCCTGGAGCAACGTTTTTACAGCGTCGAAGCCGACGTTTATTACTCTTCGGGCGAAATCACCGTTTCGCATTACCCGTGGGGAACCAAAGGCACGCTGAAAGAGCTGTACCTGGATCCTCTTCAAGCGCGCGTCGACGCCAAAGGTTCGGTGCATGGAGACGGCCTGCCGTTTACGTTATGGATTGACCTCAAAGAAGATGACACGCGGCTCGTCGATACGCTTCATGGACTGCTCGAGTCGTATTCGATGTTTACGAGCTTTTCGTGGAACAGTTCGATTCCCGGACCGGTGACGGTCGTCTTGACGGGGGATGCGGACGGGAAAAACGATTTGGTCACGACGTTTTCGCCGCGAAATGCAACTCGAGACAGCAATGACTATTCCCCGGACGATCCACCCGCGACGCCGGCGTGGAAGTATTACGCGCTCAGTTGGAGCGATTATCTCGATTCTTCGACGGGTTCACTTTCCAAAGACGACGAAGCCCGCCTCGCATGTATCATGGAGAATGCGCACGCCAATGGTCGTCAGGTGCGTTTTTTCAGCGCTCCGGACAATGAGGAATATTGGCGCACGGCGCTCGATTTCGGGATTGACTTCATCAATACGGACAATCCTTCCGGTCTGCGGGATTTTCTTACGAAAGCATTATCGGCGGGCTCTGAAAAATCGCCATGACCCTCGATTCAGGTGGAAATCAAAATCTGCCCGCAAGCAACGCCACGAGTCGCCTTTGGCGCTCTTCGCCCCAAACCCCGCTTTGCCCTGCGTGTGAATGAACCATGAACCTCAAAATGTTGCGCCTCGGATTCGTTGCCTTGTCGGCTCTTTCGTGCAGCAAATCGGCGCCTGCGCCCGAAAAGGAGCCTGTGGTCGCGCCCAGCGCACCGGTCGTGGCCCCAAGTGCGAGTGTTGCGTTGGTCCCGGTGCAAGCGCCTCGGGACGCATTGCCGTTGCTTGTACCGGACGAACCTCTGGAAGGGACGAAATCGTCTTCATTTTACGCGATTGACGGCGCGTTTATTCTCGTCAATGGTTTACGTGTCGGACGTTATGTCGACGGGAAAGTGGAATGGCTCGGCGCATTGCCGGAAACGAACGAATCCCTTGGTGGAAGTCAGATCGACAATGTCACCGGGGTTTGGCCGGACGTCGACGTGCATTACTCCTCGAAAAACGCTCGCGCATCACAACCTTCCGTCTATCCGATCACCGGTAAGGGAAGTTCGGTAACGTTCGGCCCCGGTGGCGGTCTCGGCTGGATCGTCGGGTCGGTTCGTCTTGGTAAAACGACGCTCATTGCGGGAGTGGATTATTATCTAGGTTCGCGTTTTGAAACATTACGTGGGCCGACCGTGACGATTACGCCGAAAGCCGCGGAAGATGCGGGTTGTGATTTGGCGAAACTCAGTGAGCACGATCCGCAGAAGATTGCCGTTCGATTCGCCGCGGTGGGCGTTACTGGGAAAGGCACGTTGGTCGCGGTGGGACACTTATGTGACGACCGCACGAAGCCTGCCGTTGAAATTTGGGATCAGCCGGGAAAGTCGCGTATCGTCGAACTTGGGCATTTGATGCCGCGGTTGGACTATTTTCCCAAATTGCTGGTGGGAAAAGGGGACGAGTTTTGGCTCGTATCGCGAGGCATTGTTCATTATCTCGACGGCAAACTCGAAAAATTGCCCTTACCGACGCATGCCATCACGACGGTGTTCGTCTCGGCGGCGGGCAAACTGCATGGCATTGCCAATCGCGAACTACTACGGTACGACGACGGCCAATGGACGCCCGTTGCCCAAGTTCCTCGCGGAACCAAATACCGCACCATCGTCATGGACGAAACCGGTACGATTTGGGTGGACCACTCGGGTATTGCCAAACTGCGCGCCGCGCGGGAAGATGAAAAAGAAACCCCGTGCAAGACACCATTTGTTTCTCTCTATGAGGTGTCCTGGAAAAACGAAAATAAGTATACGTTTCCGTCGACGCGTAAGGCCTTGGCTTCGTTTCCGGACGTCGCGAAAATCAAGCTTGTCGAATATCGCGATTGGGGTCGTAAGCTCGGGGTTCAGGTGGAAAGCGAAGAGCAGGGCGAGGCGGTCATCAAGCACATCAAAGAGAATATGAAAGACGAGTTTCCCGAGCTCGTCTGCCTCGTGGCGGCAAGCCCCCGATTCATCGACATCAACGGTGGCAAATAGCGAAGGTTTGTCCGCGTACGGGACGATGGCTCGGCGCCGCCGACCTCACGTAACCATGCGCTCCCGCCAAACGCGCACGTGCCGCCCGTATCCCACCGAACCAAAAACTTCCGCTTTTGCCATGCATTTTCCGGCTCGTCGAAACGAGTTCTTTGTGGCACTCTGCGCCGCGTCATGAGCACCGCAGAACTTGCCAAAGCCTACGAACCGAAAGACGTCGAGCCCCGCTGGTATGATTTTTGGCTGCAAAACGCTGTCTTTGCCGCCCACGACGAACCCGATGGCAAACGCCCCGCCTACGTTTTGCCCATGCCCCCGCCCAACGTCACCGGTTCGCTGCACATGGGCCACGCCCTCACGGCCGCCCTCGAAGATGTGCTCACGCGCTGGCATCGCATGCGCGGATACAACACGCTCTGGCTCCCGGGCATCGATCACGCCGGCATTGCCACGCAGACCGTGGTCGAACGACAACTGAAGCGCGAAGGAAAAACCCGCCACGATTTGGGCCGCGAAAAATTCATCGAACGTGTCTGGGCGTGGAAAGCCGAAAGCGGCGGACGTATCGCCCTGCAACAACGCGTCCTCGGCGCCAGCCCCGATTGGGATCGATCGAAATTCACCATGGATCCCGATTTGTGCAAAGCCGTGCGTGAAGCGTTCGTTCGTCTGTACGAACAAGGCTTGATTTATCGCGACACTCGCCTCGTGCATTGGGATTGCGAAGCGCAAACGGTTTTGTCGAATTTGGAAGTCGAAAACGAAGACGCCAATGGCGAATTGTTCGAATTTGCGTACCACGTGGTGGGAGGCGAAGGCGAATTGGTCGTCGCGACGACCCGTCCCGAAACGATGCTTGGTGATACGGCCGTGGCCGTGCATCCGGACGACGAGCGGTACAAGCATTTGCACGGAAAGCGATTGCAGCATCCGTTCCTCGATCGGACGATTCCGATCATTACCGACGGCATTTTGGTCGATCCGAAATTCGGAACGGGCGCGGTGAAAGTCACCCCGGCGCACGATTTTAATGACCACGAGACGGGCAAGCGGCACAAGCTGGAGATGATCTCCATCATGAACAAAGACGGAACGCTGAATGGTCAGGCGGGTCCGTTTGCCGGAATGGAACGATTCGCCGCGCGCAAAGCCGTCAAAAAAGCCCTCGAAGAAAAGGGCCTCGTCCGCGGATCGAAAAATCATCAATTGGTCCTTCCACGAAGCCAACGCAACGGTTCGATCGTCGAGCCGATTATTTCCACGCAATGGTTCGTCGCAATGAAACCATTGGCGGGTCCGGCGCTGGCGGCGGTGAAGCACGGCCACGTGAAGATCATCCCCGAGGATTGGACCAAGACGTACGAGCATTGGATGACGAACATCCTCGATTGGTGCATTTCGCGGCAGCTTTGGTGGGGGCACCGCATACCGGCATTTCATTGCGGCGCGTGCGGGCACATCACGGTCTCGCGCGAGGATCCATCCGAATGCGAAAAGTGTCATTCAACGTCGATCACGCAAGACGAAGACGTTTTGGATACGTGGTTTTCGAGCGGCCTGTGGCCGTTTTCGACGCTCGGTTGGCCGGACGATACGGCGGCGCTCCGGACGTTTTACCCGGCCAGCGACATGGAGACGGGATACGACATTCTGTTTTTCTGGGTCGCACGCATGATGATGATGGGCATTCATTTCATGGGTGTGCCGCCCTTCAAGCGCATTTTGCTGCACGGGATGGTCGTGGACGAAACCGGCGACAAAATGAGCAAAGTCAAAGGCAATGTCATCGATCCTTTGGATTTGATTCACGGCGCCACGTTCGATTCGGTCGTGGAAAAGGCTCTGCCTGGAGCGCCCAAGGAAGAAGCCCTGAAGAAATTCAAGAAAGCGTATCCATCGGTTGCGCAAATGGGCGCGGGTTTTTCCGCGTACGGAGCGGACGCATTGCGGTACACGTTGTGCACGTATTCGCCGCAAGCGCGACGCATTCCGCTCTCGCCCAAGAAAATCGAAGGGTATCGCAATTTCTGCAATAAGATTTGGAACGCCACGCGTTACGCCTTGCCGTACCTCGAAGGCGCCAAAGTCACGAATGCTCCGCCCACGGCGACGACCCTGACAAACCGCTGGATTCTTTCGCGATTGCATGCGGCGCTCGATACGGTCCACCGGGGCCTCGAAGAATTCCGCTTGGATGACGCGGCGCTCGGGCTTTACCATTTCTTCTGGGGCGAGCTGTGCGACTGGTATTTGGAGCTGACCAAACCGGTGCTCAATCCGTCGGCGGGTGCGACGCCGGGGCCCGAGCAAGACGAAACGAAGAACGTCTTGGCGTACGTGATGGAAACGGCGATGCGCGCATTGCATCCCTTCATTCCGTTCATTACCGAGGAGCTTTGGCAACGATTGCCGCGGGCCGAAGGTGCGCCGAAATCGATTGTCATAGCAAACTATCCCAAGGCCTCCGAAGTGCCTTTCGACGCGGACGCCGAGCGGGATATGGCCGTGGTGCAAGCGGTGATTTCGGCCTCGCGCAGCATTCGCAGCGAACACGAAGTGCATCCGGCAGCTGAAGTGCCTTTGCTGTTGCGGGCCGAAGGGGACAAACTCCTCGGGCTTTTGGCGTCGGAGAGCCGCGCCATTCGGACGCTTGTAAAGACCGCGGGCGACGTGGTGATCGAAGCGCGCGGCGGTGCTCGTCCGAAAGGTTCGGTCATGGGTGTCGCCGCGGGCGTGGATGTGCTCGTGGATTTGCGCGGCCTTGTCGAAGGCGCGAAAGAAGCGGCGCGTATCGAGCGTGAAATCAAGAAATGCGAAAAGGACATTGCGGCTTTGGAAAAGAAGCTGTCATTGCCCAGTTTCGCGGACAAAGCGCCGCCCGAGGTCGTGGCGGAATCGAAGCAGCAGCTGGAAGACTTGCGTAAGAAGCGCGTGGGTCTCGAAGAAGCGAAGAGTTTGTCGGCGGAGCTCGGTTGACATCGGGCGCCTCTGCCGTTCATCTCGCAAAACCCATCCTCTCGAATCCCTTCGAAATTCAAGTTGATTGACGCGTGAAAAGGCGCTTGACGCCGCGCGTGCGTCCAGCTTATCCTTTGAGTTCGTACATTCGGTGCACCAACCAATTTTCCAGGAGGTTTCGCGTGGACAAACGGCGTTTGCTCGGCATTGCTTCGGCGTCTTTGGCTGCTTCGGTTTTTTTCGTTGCCCCGCCGGATGCGCTGGCGCAAGCCTATCGAGATGGTCCTCCTCCCCAACATCGCATTGTGTATCGCGACTTGACGTTGTTTCGATGGAACCCGCTCGGATTGATTTCCGACGCGCGCATTTCGTATCGATTGCGCCTGTATGAAAGCCAAAAGCCCGCATTTCGAGATAATTTTTTGGGCGTGGGCATTGCACCGGCGCTCAGCGGGGCGTTTTTGCGCGGCGGACCGATGCTGGAATTTCAGCCGGCGAGCTTCATTCAATTCTGGGGCATTTACGAGTACATCGGGTATTTCGGCGCGTTCAACTTCTTGCAATCGTATCCCACGGTGGATACGTCGCGCGTGAATTATTCAGATACCGAGCTCAACCGACGCGGCGACTTGCCCGACGCCGATCCCGCGAAAAACTATTCGACGACGGGGACGCAGGTCATGTACGGGGCGAACCTGCAATTCAAGTTCGGCCAGGTCGTCGTGCGCGATCAGATTCGTTTCGGCCGCGCATCGATGAATCTGCGCCCGGGCGATCGGGCGTATTACGACATTTTCTACGACTTGCTCGTGGGTAATCGCGGCGATTGGATGGCGAACGATGCGGATGTCCTCTACCAAGCCTTCGGCAGTCGTTTGAGCTTGGGATTGCGGTATTCGATGGGCAAAGCGTTTTACTTGTCGGAGCATTTCGAGCCGGGGGACAACGGAGCCAATGCGCCCGAATCGATTCATCGTGCGGGCCCGATTGCCGCGTGGACCTTCAAGAAACCGGACGGCGCATCGTTCGAACCGACGGTGCTCGTGGTCATGAATTGGTGGCTCAAGTCGCCGTATCGAACGGGGCAGGATGTTTCGCAAGGCGTGCCGTATTTCGTCGCGGCGCTGAACATCACGGGCGATTTGCTGCATAACAAGAAGCCCGCGCAAGCGACGAATCCATAACGAATTTTTCGGGTTTGTCTTACCTGACGCGAACCTCGATCCCCGCCTCGCCCAAACCCACGACGTCAACGTTGTGACTCGAGATGAAGCGTCGACGTTTTGGCGCGAAACCCAACGTCACGGAACTTACTTCGATGTCCGGTCGGATCACGCGGGGAAATTCTTTGTGCGCATAACAAGTTGTCGTTGACAAACCTCGTCAATGCGTAGTACCCGTTCGAGGATGCATATCGTCATTACTGGAACCAACCGCGGCATTGGGCTCGAATTCGTTCGTCAATACCTAACGCAGGGCGCCACGATTGATACGGGCGTGCGTCATCCGGACAAAGCGGAGGCGTTGGCGAGTTTGGCCAAAGACGCAGGTGGACGGCTGCGCATTTTTTCGTGCGACACTTCGAACGACGCGGGGGTGGACGCATTTGCCGCGGCCGTGGGTGAAAAACCCGTCGATTTGCTCATCAACAATGCGGGGGTGATTGGAACGTGGGGCGGATACCTCGATGGAAAGCTCGACGAAGCGGCGCAATTGTACAATACGAATACGTTGGGCTCGATTCGCATGATGCGCGCATTTTTGCCGCATTTGCAGCGTGCGTCCGGGCGTAAGATCGTGAATTTGTCGACGAGCGTGGCGTCGATTGCCGACACGACGACGGACATGTTTTTCGGTTATCGCATGTCCAAAGCGGCGCTGAATATGGCGACGAAGGTCTGGGCGCAAATGCTGAACGGCGAAGGTTTTACCGTATTGGCGATTCACCCGGGATGGGTCAAGACGGACATGGGTGGCGAGCAAGCCCCTGTAACGCCGGAAGAATCGGTGCGCGGCATGATTGCGCAAATCGACGCCCGCGGACCTGCGGATTCCGGCACGTATTTGGATTTCACCGGCAAGCCCATGCCGTGGTGATACGCCATTACGCTGACGCAATTCATGGCGCAAAGCGTCGCGGTCACGGGATTGACCACGACGACGTCGAGTAAAGCAAAACTTTTCAACACGATTCATCGACGGAGCGTTCGTCGCGCGTGATATCGTGAGTGCGACAGGCACCGAACGTTCGCGATTGCTCCGTGACAATCGCACCGAACGTGAAGTAACATCACGACAATTCCACGAATGAGCACGGGAGGTCGCTGATGAGGACACGCGTTGGGGCAACGGTATTGCTGAGTGTCGCTTTTGCTGCTTGTACTTACGTCATGCCGACGCCCGCAAGTCCAACCTGCGGTGATGGCGTACCGGGCGACGAAGAGCTCTGTGACGATGGCAATGATATCGAAGGAGACGGATGCGATTCGAACTGCACGCCATCGGGATGCGGCAATGGCGTCAAGGGCGGCACGGAAGAATGCGACGACGGCAATGCGGTCGACGGTGACGGTTGCGATACGACGTGTGTCATTGTCGCTTGTGGTGACAAACAAGTTCAAACCGGTGAAACCTGCGACGACGGCAACCGCGTCGACGGCGACGGTTGTGATTCGAATTGTACGAAGACGGCGTGCGGCAATGGTATTCGTACGGGCGCGGAAGAATGCGACGATGGAAACGTCGCGGATTGGGATGGTTGCAATCCAACCTGCCAGATCGTCATTTGCGGTGATGGCAAGATCCAACCGGGCGAATTTTGTGATGACGGAAATGACGACAATGGGGACAGTTGCGAGCCCGCTTGTCTGCTGTCGAATACGACGTCGATTTTCATCGGTATCAACGGAGTCTCGGGTTACACCGACGGTGATCCTGGAATGGCCACGCTCTCCGACAAACCCGTCATGACCATCCATGAACGAACGCTTTATTTCTCCGGAGATAATACGATTCGGATGGCCAATCTCGACTCGGGCAAGGTCACGACGATCGCCGGATTCGGGAACAACGGTGGTTTGGTCGATCATGCCGACGGCTCGCAGGCCCGTCTTGGTGATCCCGAAGGACTTGCAACGGACGGGATGACGTTATGGTTTTCAGATCGCTGGAATAACGTGCTGCGATCCGTTGACTTGGCGGCTCCGTATGCGGTCAAGACGCTGGCCGGAGCGCCTCTGCAACCAGGCGAAAACCCAAGTTCGGTGCCGGGGTTTGGATCGAACGTCCGATTCGACGAGCTGCGTGGACTGGCTTATCACGACGGCCTCGTCTACCTGCTCGACGGGCAAGCCGCGTTGCTGCAATCATTCAATCCGCTTACGAACGAGGTCAAGACGATCGCCGGCGTTGCATATCAACGAGAGGTCAAGGATGGTCTTGGCCCCGATGCGCGATTCCAAGGTCCGCGCCTGATGCGATCGGACGGCGCGGGAAAACTTTATATCAGCGACGCCTCCGGGCATGCCATTCGCGTGTACGACATCGCCACGAATATGCTCAGCACCCTCGTCGGCACGAGTTGTGGTTATTCGGACGGCGATGCGACGACGGCCCAGCTTCATTTTCCGCGAGGCATCGCGGTCGTTGGTCCCAGCGTCTACTTTGCGGAACCTTTTGGGCAAACCATTCGACAAATCCTCGTGCAAACCAAGAGCGTTTCCACTTTGTCCGGGCTGCTGAATCCTTGCGCCGGCGACTGCAACTGCGGCAACAATACCGTTGGTGGTTATATGGAAGGAACCGGAGCCGCAGCCCAATGGAACGAGCCTTGGGACATCGTCTTCGATCCCGATACGAGATCGCTTCTCGTGTCCGACAGCGAAAACTTCGTCATTCGCCGCATCAAATAAGGTTTACGCGCCCCACCACAACATTTCATGTACGCGCATCGCGCCCCCGATGCTCACGAGGACGCGCAGTTTGTCCCCATCGGTCTCCACGATATGCGCGGGAAAAGCATCGGCCGGGTAAAACGCGCTCTTGACAAACCCATTTGCATCCAGCCAAAACAAATGCACGCCTTCGGGCGTCGGACCGTGCATCAAGAGCATTTTGCCGCCCCCGAGCCACACGAAATCCAGCCATTTGAACGATAACTCCGCAAATCGCTCGGGTGATGGAAAGTCGTCCCCGACGCTCCGCAGCTCCGGCAAATGCGCTCGCAAATGCTTGTACAAAAGATCGTAACGGACTTTGGACAATTTCGGCAATCGTCGATCCGGCGGCGCGATGACCGACAGGTTCGTCGCATCGAACGTCGGCACTTCGACATGCGTGCGATAACGATCACCGAGTCGATTTTCGCCGATTTCTCCATCGGACAACGTCTTGAGCCACCAGGAAAACATGGACAGATCGCCCGTGCCTGCTGCGGATTCGAGGCGCACGACGGATTCCCACAAAGGCCTGCGTACGCGCCAAACGCCGCCATGGTTTTTGACGACGCACGCGCCGACATAAAGCGCTCCATGCGTCACGAATTGCACCAGAAATGGCGGTTGTCCCGAGGATTTCTGCTCGATCCACGCGTCGCGTTTTTCTTTCGATAACCGCGCGCCCAAGCGATGCACGGAAGCGTCGGAGAAGTCCAGGTTCAAGTCGGGCGTTTCGAGCGCTTTGGGGGCCAGCTTGGCGAACGTGTCGGCAATTTCGTCGATTTGGCGCAGAATGTGGGGATTTTCCGCGGGATTGGCGTCTTCGTTGCGGGCTTTTTGCAAATCGAAGCGCACATCCTTGGGGTAATACGGCTGGAAGTATTGCGTGAACAATCGTTCCGCGGTGAGGTTTTCGCTCATGGAGTTTTTCGAGGCCGGCGGGCTCAGAACATCTTCTTGCGTTTGGACGACGGCAAAATGCCCAGCATTTCTCGATATTTGGCCACGGTGCGTCGGGCAATCTTGATTTCTCGTTCGTCCTCGAGGATCTTGACGATGGCTTGATCGCTGAGCGGATTGTTCTTGTCTTCCGCGGCGATGATCTTTTTGATCTCCTGCTTGACGCTTTCGGAAGCAATGCTGTCTTCATCGCCGCCGGTTTTGTCGATCGCCGAATTGAAGAAGTATTTCAATTCGAACAAGCCTTGCGGCGTATGCACGTATTTATTGCTGGTCACACGGGAAATCGTGGATTCATGCATGCCGACGGCTTCGGCGATGTCGCGTAAAATCATCGGCCGCAGATACGCCACACCTTTTTCGAAAAAGTCCTTTTGCTTTTCGACGATACATTCGGTCACTTTGATGATCGTCCGTCGCCGTTGTTCAATGGCGCGAATCAACCATTGGGCGCTGCGCAGTTTTTCACTGATGAACTCCTTGGTGCTCGGATCTTTCAGGAGCTTCTGCGCCATGTTTTCGTCGATGAAGAGGCGCTGCAATCCTTTGTCGTTATCGGTGACGACCCATTGATCGTTGTCCTTGACGACATAAACGTCCGGGGTGATCGCAATCGTCTTGTCGTCGACCTCGGCAAAATTACGCGCGGGGACGCTTTCGAGCTTCTGAATTTCCTGGACAGCGTCGCAAACTTCCTCATTCGTGATCTTCAGAGCTTTGGCGATGGCTCCGAAATTGCGGCGTTCGACGTTGTGCAAGTGATCCTTGATGATCGCGAGTTCAATTTGGTCGTATCCGAGCACTTCGGCTTGCACGCGCAGACATTCGCCGAGGTCCCGGGCGGCCACGCCGATCGGATCGAATCGTTGGATCAGCGCCAAGACTTCCGGGGCGTCTTCGGGATGCAAACCCGCTTCGTTTGCCAGGTCTTCCAGCGTCAAATCGGGACGTTTGGTCCCGTCCGGGTTTTCCCCGCCGGACAGGTCCAAGTACCCGCGTTCGTCCAAATTGCCGATCACGAGCTCGGCAAAAACGCGCTCGTTGTCGACGAAATCACTCATCTGGAGCTGGAACAAAAGGTGCTCGCGCAAGCTGGTGCTTCGCGACAAACTTTGCTCGATCGGCGGCAGTTCTTCGAAGCCCGAGCGCTGGCCGGGAGGCATCTGCTGCATCTGGCGGTTTTCGAGGAACTGCTCCCAATCGACTTCTTTGACGCGTTTTTCCGTATCGCGCGCCGCAAGATCCGTATCGGAGTGTTCGGGAATCCGCTCGGCCCGGTCGTTGTCCGTCGCCGGAATTTCCCGCGTCCCGGTAACGTTTTCCCGGGAACTCGTGGCATCCGCTCCGCCGTCATCCCCAAGCAGCGGGTTGCCATCGAGCTCCTTGCGGATTTCCTCGACCAATTCGAGACGCGACAACTGCAAGAGCCGAATCGCCTGCACCAGCTGCGGTGTCATCACCAACTGCTGGGTCATCTTGAGTTGGATTCTCATCCCGATGTCCATCGACAGCTCCCTTGCGAGCCGACCATGATGTGGTCCCGGCGCGTTTGCCGACACCAACGGCAGCTTTTGGACTGCCTGCATGCCCGACTTCGTGCCGAGACTAGCACCAAATCGGGCTCGGCCCGAGTCTTGCTTTCAAGTCTTCGTTCGAAAAAATTGCCCGGTGGGCGTCAAGGTCGGAAGTGTCGAAAATGTTACAAAGACAACACGTTTGGCCCTGCCTCGAGGTGGTTGGCGCCTGGCGAGGGAATACTTGTGCCATGTCACGCAGTTCCAACGTGACCAGCGCCATTGGGAACACTCAGGCCCGTCCTCGACGCAGGATCGATGGGGCACGCCGATGCATCGTCACGCGCCGCGCAAAGGAACGAACGGCCAATCGGGACCCTCGATTGTGTTGCGAATGTGTCCCGAACACCGCCTCGACGAGACGATCGAACGCATAAGGCTTGACGAGCACGCGATGAATGCCCGCGCCGGCGAGCGGCGACAGGGGTTTTTCAGTGCAAACGATCACGCGAGCGGAGGGCGAAGCTTTCTCGACGATGTCGCGAAGCCAAGTGATTTCCCGCGCATCTTCATGAACATCGACGATGACGACTTCAAAAGTTTGTCTCGCCAATTGAACCGACGCCTCTTCGGGCGATGCGGATTTCGTGACCTCGGCTCCTCGGTTGACGAGCAAAAGGGCCGTCGCTTCACGCATGAGATCTTCCGCATCAAGAAGCAGGATGTTGGATACGTGCGTCATGGCGGAGGCGCCCGTTGCAGTGACCGTGCCGAAGCCTCGATGGCCGCAGAAACAAGTGTCCAAAGCAACCAAAACCACCGTAACAGGCTGATATTTCAGGTATTCGAAGCGCCGTTTTCGTGGATTACGACGGGCGTGAACATCGTCTGCGCCATATCGGTCACGAGTTCGCGGGTTAGCGCAGCGCGTAAAACGCACACACGTCCGATTGTGTGCACGGTGCCTACGGGGATTGCTTCGTCAAAGTGGAAATCCGGGTGACCACCGAGACATGCCAATCGGGGCGAACTTGACCGGCAGACATCAATATTTCCCTTCATTTTTCGCCGAATTGGACATGGACGGGCCGGCTCGAAACGTGCACACGGGAACGAATCGCGCGCGAGCAACGCGCACGAAATCGGCTGACAACCGAACATTCTTGGGAGGTACCCATGCGTTTTCTTCGATCGATGGCGCTTGTTTCGTTGACGTTCGGCACCGTGCTCTTCGCGGGTTGCGGCGACGATACGAATCAAAACAACAATACGAAAAGCTGCTCGGTTGAAGCTCAGACGGGGTGCGCCGTCGGGCTTGTTTGCGAAGAAGTCCAAGGCAAAGACCCGATGTGCCTCGCACCGGTTTCTTTCAAGGGCAAAGTGATCGATGCGCTGACGGGAATGCCGATCAAGGATGCCCTGGTTGTCGCTCGAGACGCCAATGATGCGGCTGTTTCTCCCGTGGCCGTGACGGACGTGAATGGTCTGTACGCGCTGAATGTACCGGCCAAACGGGATGCCCAGGGCAAACCGCTCGCCGCCAAACTCACGTTGCGGGCGGATGCGGCCGGATATCAGACGTTTCCGCTGGCGCCGCGGGTCGCGCTTCCCATCGATATCAATACGGCTGTGGGTGATCCGCCGGTCGTTCAAAACGCATCGACGGACATCGCGCTCATCCAGATCGAGAATGCGGTGGGGCTTGGTTCGATTACGGGGACGGTCGTTGCGGATCCGGGCGTTGATTTGAATCCGGCCGGAGCGCTCGTGGTGGCGGGTGGTTCGACGGGCGTCGTCGACTTCAAGGGCAACTTTACGGTCTTCAATGTGCCCGCGGGTACGGGTGTGGAGGTGAACGCTTACGCGGCGGGCCTGCAAATCGAGCCCGCGGCGGTGGATGTTGCAGCGGACAAACCGACGGCGGGTGTACAGCTCCACATCAAGTCTGCGGCAACGGCGAAGGTGACGGGAAGCGTGCAGATCGTCAATGGCGGTGGAGCTTCCGTGACGAGCGTGGTGCTCGCGTTGAAAGACACGTTTGTCCCGGACGCTGCGCGCGGTGAAGTGCCCAAGGGCCTGCGCGTCGGAAATGTTACGGGGGCGTATGAATTCGTCGGCGTCCCCGATGGCGACTACGTGATCCTTGCCGCCTTTGAAAATGACGGCCTCGTACGCGATCCCGACATTTCGATCGGTGGCACGGCGATCCTCGACGTGAGCATCGTGGGTGGGGCGAGCGTCACGAAAGAGGGCTTCAAGGTCACGGGGGCACTCAGCACCGAGTCTCCGGGCAAAGACGCCATCGAAGAGGTGATGGGTACGCCGACGTTTGTCTGGGGCGATGATTCGAGCGAAGATCACTACGAACTTCGCGTCTTCGATGCGTACGGAAAGAACATTTGGGAAAACCTGATGGTGCCCTCGAAGAGCGGCAGCAAGACCGTGTCGGCGATGTACGGCGGGGCCGCGTTGAAGCCGGGCATGATCTACCAATTCCGCGCCACATCCATCGGCAAGGATGGCGTTCCGATTGCTCAGACCGAGGACCTTCGCGGCGTTTTCGTCTATCGTTGATCGCCTGGTCTTTCGACCTCAAACAACTTCCTTCAGGAGCAAACGAAATGTCGAATCCTTTCAGCTTCAAGCACTGGCTTGGTGTGACGATCACTTTGTTGGCCGGCGGCTTACTCGCAGCAGCCTGCGGCTCGTCGACCGGCACGGGCGACACGTCCAACAACAACAATGACACGTGTACGTTTGGCGGGACAAAGTGCGCGGCGGGATGCAGTGAATCGCTCGGATGCATCGAATGTTCGGCGGACTCGATGTGTGGAGCGGGCGCTCCGTTCTGCGTGCTCGGTCGTTGTGAAGAATGCCGCGACGCGGCGGATTGCGGCGTCGGCAAGACGTGTTTTCCGCGCGATTTCAAGTGCGAGACGGCGTGCACGACCAACGGTGATTGTCCGGGCGAAGCGCCTTTGTGCGATACGAAGACGGGCATCTGCATCGGTTGTTTGACCAGCGCGGACTGCAAGGACGCGGGGCGTCCGCTTTGCGATCCGACACGTTTTCAGTGCTCGGAATGCGTGACGAGCGCCGATTGCGGTGCGGCGGAACCGGCCTGCGATCAACAACGGGGCACGTGCGAAGAGTGTCTCGTGGACGGGCATTGTCCCGCCGGTTCGCTCTGCGGAACCGACGCCAAGTGCCACGATGCGTGCACCTCGAACCTCGACTGCAAAGATCCGGGCAAACCCGTTTGCGACTTGGCCTCGAAGGCGTGCGTCGAATGCGCGACGAACATGGATTGCGGAGCGGCCGAGCCGTTCTGCGACGGCAAGAACTGCCGAGTTTGTCTCACCAACACCGATTGCACCAACCCCCTGACGCCCGTCTGCAAAGACAACAACAGCTGCGTGGGTTGCTTGACGAGCAACGATTGCAAGGACGCGACGTTGCCGGTTTGCAAGAGCGAAACGTGCGTCCAGTGCGACAAGGACACGGACTGCAAAGACCCCATGAAGCCCAAGTGCGACAAGAACGTTTGCGTGCCGTGAACGTGGACGCGCCGGACAAACCACCGCCGGCGCTTTCAATTCCCGATCCCGAGGGGGGTATGGGGGGCCGAGCGTCGCCGTGTGGCCGTAGGCCACCCGGCGGTCAGCGAGCGGAGCCCCCCATCACAAACAAAACTCTTCGCGAAGCGCGCTTGTCAGCGCGCGGAGCGAACGTTCAATCCACCGCGTGCGGTCTCAATTCCCGTGCGCGCAAATCAACGAACGCGCCTTCACATACTCAACGACGGTGCACGAGGAGGGAGTTGAACCCTCATGCCTTTCGGCGCTGGAACCTAAACCCAGTGCGTATGCCAATTCCGCCACTCGTGCGTGGGGGGGCCGATGCTAGCAGCCCGCAAACGCCTTGCCAAAAGTTCATGCCTTCGGGGAATGACTGAGCGGCCTCTACGGTTTCTCCACGGTTTCGTTGCACGATCTCGGCTCCCGGACTACGTTCGGCAGGCTCCGAGCCCAAAGAGGCCGTACGAGATCGGGCGTTAGTGCAACCCGAACGGAGCCAAGGCGAAGAAACGATGCTCACCTGGGCGATGAAGAAGCTCTTCGGCACCTCACACGAACGTGCCGTACGTCGGATGCGTCCGAAAGTCGAAGCCATTGGGGCGCTCGAAAAGGACCTGAAAAAACTCTCGGATGCGGACCTTCGCGGAAAGACCGCCGAGTTCAAAACGCAGCTCGAGAACGGCGCTTCGCTGGACGACATCCTCGTTCCGGCTTTCGCGGTTTGTCGTGAAGCATCACGCCGCGTTCTGCGCATGCGGCACTACGATGTGCAGCTCATCGGCGGCATGGTGCTGCATCAAGGGTCCATCGCCGAGATGCGTACGGGCGAAGGAAAAACCCTCGTCGCCACCCTGCCCTGTTACTTGAACGCGCTCGAAGGCAAAGGCGTCCACGTCATCACGGTCAACGATTACTTGGCCAAACGCGACGCCGAATGGATGGGCAAACTCTACGGAGCGCTCGGTTTGTCCACGGGTGTCGTCGTCAACCAACAGAGCGACGCGGAAAAACATCACGCGTATCGCTGCGACATCACGTACGGACAGAACAACGAGTTCGGCTTCGATTATCTGCGCGACAACATGAAGTTCTCGGCGCTCGATTATCAACAGCGCCCGCTCCACTACGCCATCGTCGACGAAGTCGATTCGATCCTCATCGACGAAGCGCGCACGCCGCTCATCATCAGCGGTCAAGGCGAACGTTCGAGCGACAAATATCGGGTCATCAACGACATCATTCCGCGCCTGCGCAACGAAGAGCACTACAACGTCGACGAGAAAGGTCACACCGTCACGCTCACCGACGACGGCGTCGAAGTGGCCGAAAAACTGCTGAATGCCATCGGGGCGATCAAAGGGAAAAACCTCTACGATCCGGTCAACCTCGAGACGCTCCACATCATGAACCAGTGCCTTCGCGCGCACACGCTCTACAAGCGCGACGTCAACTACTTGGTGCGTGACGGCAAGGTCCTCATCGTCGACGAATTCACCGGCCGCGTGCTTGCCGGTCGTCGTTGGTCCGATGGTCTGCATCAAGCGGTCGAAGCCAAGGAAAACGTGCGGATTCAAGAAGAGAGCCGCACGATGGCGACCATCACCTTCCAGAACCTCTTCCGCATCTACAAGAAGCTCTCCGGCATGACCGGAACGGCGGACACCGAAGCTTCCGAATTCCACAGCACCTACAAGCTCGACGTCATCCAAATCCCGACGAACAAGGCCTGTATCCGCGTCGATGAACAAGACGTCGTGTACAAGACCGAGCGCGAAAAGTTCACCGCCGTCGTCAACGAGATCATGGAGAAGCACGAGAAGGGGCAACCCATCCTCGTGGGTACGACGAGCGTCGAGAAGAGCGCCGCGATCGCCAAAATCCTCACGAAAAAAGGCATCAAACACGCGGTTTTGAATGCCAAACACCACGAGAACGAAGCGTACGTCGTCGCGCAAGCGGGACGTAAAGGCGCCATCACGGTCAGCACGAACATGGCCGGTCGAGGCACCGATATTTTGCTCGGCGGTAACCCGGAAATGCTCGCGAAGCTGAAGTTCAAGGAGCAAAACCGAATGCCCGAAGCCGAACCGGAAGCGTTCGACGAGCTCGTGGAAAAACTTCGCGTCGAGTGTCAGGCGGAGGGCGAAGAAATTCGCGCCGCGGGTGGACTCTACATCGTCGGCACCGAACGCCACGAATCACGCCGCATCGACAATCAGCTTCGTGGTCGCGCGGGACGTCAAGGTGACCCGGGTTTGTCCCGCTTCTACCTGTCGCTCGAAGACGACTTGATGCGCATCTTCGCCGGCGATCGAGTGAAGAACTTGATGGAGAAGATGGGCATGCCGGACGATGAGCCCATCGAACATCCGTGGGTCACGAAGAGCGTCGAAAACGCGCAAAAGAAGGTCGAAGAACGCAACTTCGACATCCGCAAGAACTTGCTCGAATACGACGACGTGATGAACGCGCAACGCAAGAACATCTACGACATTCGTCAGCAGGTGCTCGCGGGCCGTTATCACGCCGAGATCGTCGATGAAGACGGCAAACCCACGGGCGAGATGCGCAACATCAAGCCGCTCGCGAGGATCGTCGAAGACGTCGGTCCCGACGTCGGTTACTTGCTGGGCATGTTCGCGGCCGATCCGGTGATGCCGCGCGACAAAGAAGGCAATCCGCGGACGCTCACGCGCAAGGACTTCGAGAAGGTCGAGAAGTTCGTCGAAGTATCGAACCTGCAAAAAGAGCTCTACACGCGTTACGGCGTGAAGGTCGAGTTCGAGGGTCGCGAGCACAAGTGCGGAGACATCTTCGAGGAGTGCGTCAAGACAATCCCGCAGGCATTGACGGAACAACGCGAACGTTTCCTCGATTTGCTCGATCGGATCATCGCGTCGATGGTCGAAGAATCCTGTCCGCCGCGAAAGCCGCCGGAGGATTGGGATTGGGGCGGGATTTTCCAAGGATTCAAGGAACATTTCGGGATCGAACTACCCGACGAGATCGCCGAACACGCCGACATTCAAGAGCTCGCGCACGACCTCTTCGATCGCGCGGAGAAGGCTTTCGAAGCGCGCGAGAAGGAGATCGGCACCGAGCTTTTGTTGCGCGTCTTCCGGCACATCTACTTGGAAGAACTCGACAAATCCTGGGTCGATCACTTGACCGACATGGACCATCTGCGCGACGGCATCGGTTTGCGCGGGTATGGCCAGAAAGACCCGAAGCAGGAGTACAAGAAAGAGGGTTACAACCTCTTCGTGACGATGGTTGCGCGCGTGCAATCGAACGTGGTGACGAAGGTCTTCCACGTGAAGGTTCGTCGCGAAGAAGAAGAGCAAGCCATCGAAGCGGCGGACTTCGCGCAGCATCAATCGGCGCTCGACCACGCGGTTGCGCATCACGAGGAGGAGTTCCCGCCGGGTGCGTCGGAACAACCGCCCGCGCAAGAGCCTGTTGTCACGGCGGAAATGGAGTGTCCGTGTGGTAGTGGCAAACCCTTCATGAAGTGCCACGGTGCCGGTGACGAAGACGAGGCGACGGCATGACCCAGCCTGGCGCCATGCGTCCCACGCATCCTTCCATGGCCCTTGCGGCCTACCTCGAGCGTCTCGTGCGTGGCCGACGTGTCGCGGTGCTCGGCGATGTGACGCTGGCGTTTGGTGAACGGCTCGTCGATCGCGGCGCTCGACTGGTGCATGTGTACGATCCAAACCCCGTGCGTGTGGCGGAAGTGCTCGCACGCACGGCGGATCATCGCGATCGTCACATCACGCACGCGGTGCTCGAAGGAGACCTCGGTGTGCGGGATGGAGCGTTCGATGTCGTGGTGATCCCCGACTTGACGCTCTTCGACGAGACCACGGCGGCGTTGCGAAAAATGCGGCGTCTCGTGGGAAATACGGGTGTCGCGGTCATCGCGGTGGCCAACGAAGAAGCGCAACGTCGGCTCCTGGACAAACCCAGCTCGAGCAAACCGTCCACGACCGATTATTACGGGCTCTACGACCTCGTTTCGTTGCAATTCCCCGTCGTGCGTATGCTCGGCCAAGCGCCGTTCGTCGGGTACACACTCGCCGACTTCGGTGCTTCCGGAGAGCTCGAAGTCAGCGTCGACACGTCGCTGCTCGAAGTGACGGAGGAGCCGGAGATTTTCATCGCGATCGCGAGCGAACGAAAGCTGTCGCTCGATCCGTTTGTCGTTGTGGAACTCGGACTCGGGGACGTACGCAAGTCGCTCGGAACGACGACGACCGTCGTGCAGCCCTTGGTGGACGCGGAAGCGGTTGCAAAGGAAGCGGCGGAACGAGCGGCGCGGGACGAGGCGCATCGGGTCGCGCTGGAAGAACAGAAAGCGCGGGCGGAGAAAGCCGAAGCACGGGCCGTCGAGCTCGAGCAGAAGATCGAAAAACTGCGCGAAATCGAAGCTCGAGCGGGCGATACGCATGTCCGGGCCGAGCGGTTGACGCATCAAATTCGGGACTTGGAAGAAGAGCTGTTCAAGCAGCGGGATCGCGGCGGAAAGCTCGCCAAGCAGCTGGACGACGAGAAGAAGGCGCGGACGAAGGCCGAGGTGGAGCTTGGCTTGTCGCGTGGACCGAAGGACGTTCCCGGGGCGAAAGAGCGCATCGAACAGCTGACGCAGGAAGTTGCGAACGTAAGGTCGCGGGCGATGGAGCTCGAAGGGGAGCTGGCAGCGGCCGAGATCGGCATCAACGACTTGGTGAGCGAGCGTGCGTCCTTGCGGGATCGCGTGAGCGACCTCGAGCGACGATTGACCGAGGCGCAGAGCAAACCGAATCCGGCATTTTTGGACAAACTGCAAAAGATCGAAAAAGAATTGGAACAAGTTCGGGAAGAAAAACGGACGGTCGAAAAGAGCGCCGAGGCGGCGGGGGCGACCATCCTGGAGCGGGATCGTTTGGCCGAAGCGAACGCGAATTTGGAAAAACGAGTTTCCGAGTTTGGCGTGGAACGCGAAGCGCTCGTGGCCGACTTGGAGGCGCTCGAAGTGCGGCTGCGTGAACGTGGTCGGCGCATTGCGACGCTCGAAGCGGAATTGCGCGAAGGATTGCGCGTGGGCAAAGAATTGCTCGGCGAATTGGAAGAAGCGCGAGCGTTATCGGCGGCGGGCGGTTCGTCGAATGGATCGGCATCGGCCAATGGTTCGGGAAGCCAAACCCCTCCGGCGCGGGCATCGAATCTTATGAATGCAGCGGAGGCTCCCGTTACGGCGGCTGCGGCGGAAGCGGATCCCGTTGAAGCGGCTCCGGCAGCGGCGGCTCCGGAAATACCGAATGCCGTATCGATGCAGCTCGATGCCTTGGCGGCGCGAGCGGCTCGGGCCGAAGCGGATTTGGAGACGGCGCGGTGGCGTATTTCGCAGCTCGAGCATGCCGGGATTGGATTCGATCGCGACGAGGTCGAGCCGGCGGCGATTGCGGTCGAATTGGAGCAGGCGCTTTTGGCATCGCAACAAGAATTGGCGACATTGCGCCGAATGACGGGTCCCGAAGGTAGTCACGTACCGGCGGGCGTCATTGAACAAGCGGTGTTGTTGCATCAGGTGGCCGGGCAATCCGAAGCGTTCGGTTGACGTTTGGCTGGTACGACCATTGCGAAAATTGTCGGGTGACATCCACGACATTTCGTGGATGACATTTCGCTCGGAATTTTTGCGTTCTTGACTCGACATCTGTTATGAACGTCCCGGGTCCTGAGCCCAGGGAGTTTTATCATGCCGAAAGAAGCGAGTTTCACTGCGCTGATTACATCATTGGCGTTGGTGACGTACGTGGTCATCACGATCAACGTCGGTCGAGCGCGGGTGAAGTACAACGTGCTGCCGCCGAATACGACGGGTAATCCCGATTTTGAGCGAGTTTTGCGCGTTCAGCAGAATATGGTCGAGAACATGCCGCCATTTCTGGCCGGGCTTTGGGTATTTTCGTTGATGGTGGATCCCAAGATCGGCGCCGGGCTTGGGGCGGTATGGATTCTCGGACGAATTTTGTACGCGTGGGGATATTACCAGGCAGCGGAAAAACGCGGACCCGGGTTCGGCATTGCGTTCTTGGCGCAATTTGCATTGATGCTGGGATCGCTGTACGGGTCGATCATGAGCCTGGTGCGCTGATACGTTTATTCGAGCATTTGGGCGAGGCCTCTGCGGCCATTGCGAGGTTTTCGTCACGCCCCGCGCATGACCATCACGATGGCCGCGAACTGCATCGCCGCGGCCACGACGGTGAGCGCGTGAAAAACCTCGTGATAACCAAAGACGCCCGGGACGGGATTGGGGCGTTTGGCGGCATAAGTCAGCGCGCCCAAGGTGTAGACCACGCCGCCGCCAACGTACAGGAAAAACTGCGCGCCGTCGAGAGCTCGTCCCATTGCGCCCATATAGGGTACGACGCACCAACCGGCGGCGACCGCAATGGCGGCCGTGACCCATTTGGGTGATCCCGACCAAAAGATCGATTTTACGATTCCTACGGCCGCACAAATCCACGAAAGCGCACAAAGATTCGTTCCGTCTTCCGGGTTCATGGCAATCAAGGCAACCGGCGTATAGGTGCCGGCAATCAGAACGAAGATCGCGGCATGGTCGAGGCGCCGCATGAGTCTTCGGGTCGGCGGTTCCCAATGGACGCGATGGTATGTCGCGCTCACCGTATACAAAGTCACGAGGCTGAAGCCGTACACCGCCGCCGCGATGGCATGGCGACGCTCTTTCGCGATAGACACGAGCCCGATGCCCGCAATCAATGCAATCACCGCCGCCCATTGGTGAATGACGCCGCGAAGCCGAGGTTTTTCGTGGTACGGTTCAAAACCGTCCGCGGGCGGTATGGGCATATCGTGTTTCATGGACTTTCTCGGGTAACAGCTCGGATACTCGACGTAACGTGTTTAAGAAATGCAAGTGTATTTTATGGTTTTCCCAAGACCCGCCGAAAAACGTCCAGGTTGTCCCCGCTGCGCCCTCCGCCGGGAATGGCAAACACGACTTTGTCGAAACAGCCTGCAAAACGCGGATCGACGAGCCACATTTTGATCGTTTCCGCCGCGATGACCGGATCATTGCGAAAAGCTCCGCAGCCCCACGCGCCCAGCAAAACCGTCCGATGTCCGCGCTCGGCCGCAACCAGCAACACATTACGCCAGCGACGCGCAAATGTCTCGCGCACGAGCTTCATTTCTTTGCGCTCATTTTGGGCAATCGCTCCCGCATTTGGTGCAGGTGCCGTAATGACCGAGGCCACGAATGGTTTGTCCAGCCAGGGGTCCTTGGCGCTGGTCCTGAAGAACGGTACATCCCGCGAATAAATCATGTAATCGGTGTAGAGCGCCGATTTTTGCGCCCGGTTTTCATCGTAATATTCGCGCTGC
>WBZU01000722.1_pt1 | contig 27039 bp, 22 predicted proteins | sample 5204311 | NCBI WGS metagenome assembly WBZU01 (sample SAMN12344359, study PRJNA552823) | activated sludge metagenome | biome: Activated sludge suspended growth; feature: Nitrification reactor; material: Wastewater; isolation source: activated sludge from nitrification reactor of wastewater...
CGGTATTATTATATACAGTAAGTACAACTTTTGAAGAGTTCGGTATTGAGAACTTTATGTTAGTAGTCGGATTAAACGGATTCGGGAAATTCTGTGAAAGCTCATAGCTCTGAACCAGTTCTGTAAGCTGAGAAATTGAAGATGCCACAGCGTTGATATCTCCTGCCATATCAGGTGCGTGGGGTTCACATACATAATGATACAGACCCGCAACTCTAATAACATAAGTGAATGTCGGGGAGCCTGAGTTTATATCGGAATTCCAGGGAGAAGCTCCTGCAGGTCTTGTTGTCCCGTTGGTGCCGTTACAGGTTGTAGTATGACCACCGTTAGACCAGGTCCATTTTATTGTATCTCCGACTGTAGCGTTAATGCTAGCCGGTGAAAAAGAGAAATTGGAAACCATTACATTTCGTATTGTTGAATACGATATATTTGTGCTGACTGACAGCAGAAATACTAAAGCAATTATAGATTTTTGAATCATTTTCATTTTTATTTTTTTTTATTTTATTAAAATCATTTTTTTTATTTCAGAGAAATTCTCCGTCTCCATTGCATAGAAATAAACACCGCTTGCAAAATTTCCTGCATTCCATTTCACAAGATACGTTCCGGGAGTCAGACTCTGATCAATAAGTCTGTCGACTTCTATTCCAAGTGAATTATAAACTTTCAGTTCTACATATGACCTTTCTGTGATCGCAAATCTTATGCTTGTCTCAGGATTAAAAGGATTCGGATAATTATTTCCGAGAAAATATCCCTGAGCAAATGAAGTGTTCTGAGTTACTATGTTCGTGCTTTTGGTAGTAACCGCAGAAACAGTGTTAGTAAAATCTGACAACCCGAAATCATTATATGAGCAGACTTTATAGAAATATAATACATCCGGCGTAAGCCCAACTTCCTGATAAGTGAGAATATCTGTTGCTACTGTATCAATATACCGGAAAGTGACCTCATCCTGTGTCCTTCTTGCAATAATAAATCCCAGTTCATTAGTTGAATTATCCTGCCAGTTAATGGTAAGGCTGGTAGTAGCAGTGTCGGAAATTATCAGATCACTTGGTGCCCTTGGAATATTATTTGTATCAATAATCGCTGTTGCATAAGCAATGTTGGAATAATCTGATCTCAGACTTCCGGCAAAAGCGCATACCCTGTAAAAATAGGTTACATTATTTGTTACCCAGTAATCATAGAACTGTCTGCCATTTTGTCCAACCGAACCGATGGTTTCCCAGGATGCGGAGGAATCATTTACATAAGAACGCTCGATGTAGAATCCCTCCTCATTATCTGAATTGTCGTCCCATTTAACCTTTATATAGCTAAGCTCTTCGGGTTCGGCTTCCAGATTTGAAGGAGCTATTATTATCTGAGCTCCTGCAGCATTATATAATATTGCTGTTAATACTAAAATTTTAAAAATAATCTTAAACACTTTTTTCTCCTTGGTATTAATTAATGATTTAAATTAGTTTTTGAAACGGCTTATTAATTAATTTGATTCAAAAATATACTTGTTATGCTTTAAAGTCCAAACAATAATTGCAACATCCGTAGGATTCTAATATTGAATAAAGAGTTGTAATTAAAAACTATTATTTTGATATTTATAGAGACACGGGAACAAGCACATTTGGTTTTTTTAAATATACTTCATACAGATAATCATTCTGCCCCGTATCTGAAACACAAAAATATGAACTGCCGCTAATGCAAAATAATTGTTCGGAATTCAGTATGATGTGCAGAGACATCTGAACTTAATCTTTTCATATCTTTTAAAAAATAAATAACCTTAATACGGAATGAAAGTTACAGACGATCTTTTCCAGCTGATAAAATCTTTGGACCAGTCTGAAAAAAGATACTTCAAAATATTTGCAACAATGCATATAAAGAACAGTGAAGAGAATAAATATATCATGCTGTTTGATGCGATAGACAAACAGCAGGAATATGATGAAAGCGAGATCAGGAAAAAATTCAAGAGTGAAAAATTCCTTAACCAGCTTCATGTTGCAAAAAATTATCTTTACAATAACATTCTGAAAAGCCTGCGCCTGTTTCACTCCGAGAGATCAAAGCTGAATGAACTTATGGACATTCTCCGTGACGTGCAGATACTTTATGAAAAATCATTATACAAGCAGTGCAGGAAGCTTCTTGATAAAGCCAAGAAGATCGCTTATACATACGAAAAGCATTCTCATATTCTTGCCGTACTTGACTGGGAAAAAACTCTTGCCCGTACAAGCGCTTACGCCAATACTGAAGAGAAAGACCTGCTGGGCTTTTATGATGAGATAAATGATACAATGGAAAAACTGAAAAACATAAATGAGTACTGGAAACTTACCATGAACTCTTTTTTGCTCAGAAAAAAACAGGGTGAGATAAGAGACAAAACCGAGCTGAAAAAATTCAATGAAATCATAAAACATCCCCTGCTTCAGACCGAAAATAAGGCAACCAGTTTTCAGTCAAAAACTTTTTACTTTAACATTAAAGGACTCTATTACTTTACAAACAAAGACTATAAAAATCTTCTGAATCACTGTAAAAAGCTTGTCGATCTGCTTGAGGATAATCCTCTGCTGATGAAAGAGGATAACTATATTTCTTCTCTGTACAACCTGCTTCTTGTTCAGATAGAATTAAGACAATACGATGACGCTCTCAATACAATAAAGAAGCTGAGGGATTTTAAGTCTAATTCCGTTTCAATGCAGACCAGGATCTTTGTAACATCCTATGATACCGAAATAAATCTTTATCTGCGCACGGGTGAGTTTGAAAAAGGAATTCCTCTAATAAAGGATATTGAAGAAGGTCTCAAAAAATTCGGAGAGAAATTAAATAAAGAATCAGAAGTACTGTTCTCCTTTAATATATCCTATTTATATTTCGGACTGGGAGAATATAACAGTTCTCTGAAGTGGATCAATCAGATAATAAATGATAAAGAGCTAACTGTGAGAGAGGACATTCAGTGCTTTGCAAGAATCCTTAATCTTCTTGTTCATTATGAACTGAACAACTATGATCTCATAGAATATATAATGAAATCAACAAGACGGTATCTTTCAAACAAGAACAAGCTGAATAAATTCGAACTGATAACTTTAAACTATATCCGTAAACTCATTAACGCAAATATTGATGATGATAAGATGTTCATATATAATGAATGGAAAAAAGAACTCAATGCAATATCGGATGACATACTGGAAATAAAAGCTTTCGAATATTTTGATTTCATCTCGTGGCTTGAAAGCAAGCTAGGAAAGAAGAGCTTTGCTGAAGTGGTGAAAGAAAAGAAAAAATAAACTGATTCGTAAGATTCGTAAGATTTGTAAGATTTGAAAAATTAAAAAAATTATTAACTACTTAACTGTTAACTACTTAACTGTTAACTGCTTAACTGCATAACTGTTTAACTGCATAACTGCTTAACTGCATAACTGTTAACTGAAAAAAAGATGCTAGTCCCTAAACTTTTCACCACACTTCAGACATACACAAAAAAACAATTTTACAAAGACCTCTCTGCCGGAATAATCGTCGGAATAGTCGCACTTCCGCTGGCAATAGCTTTCGGAATAGCTTCCGGTGTATCTCCGGAAAAGGGGTTGTTTACGGCAGTGATAGCAGGATTCATTATATCAGCATTAGGCGGAAGCCGCGTTCAGATTGGCGGACCAACCGGTGCTTTCATAGTGATAGTTTACGGAATAGTGCAGACATACGGACTTGACGGACTTATGATAGCAACTATTTTAGCCGGCATCATTCTTATAATAATGGGGCTTATCAAACTGGGAACGCTTATAAAATTCATTCCGCTTCCCCTGATCACGGGATTTACATCCGGGATTGCAATAATAATCTTTATAACACAGGTAAAAGACTTTCTTGGACTACAAATAGATAATCTTCCATCTGAGTTCTTAAAAAAAATACCTGTTTATATTGACAACATCTCAGGATTTAATCCGCAAACAGTTCTTATATCGGGTATCACTTTAGCCATAATAATATTCTTTCCATATATTACCAAGAAGATCCCGTCAATATTTGTTGCTCTGATAGCCGGAACACTGATAGCACAATTATTCGGAATGAATGTAGAGACCATAAGCTCTAAGTTCGGGGCAGTTCCGAATTCAATACCATCCCCCACATTTCCTGATTTCACTTATGATAAAGTTTACGCACTCATCGGACCGGCATTTACAATTGCACTGTTGGCCGCTATAGAGTCCCTGCTGAGTGCCGTTGTAGCTGACGGAATGATAGGCGGCAGACACCGGTCGAATATGGAGCTTGTTGCTAACGGATTTGCAAATATAATGTCTCCGCTGTTCGGTGGAATACCTGCTACCGGCGCTATAGCCAGAACAGTTACGAACATTCGCAGCGGCGCTAAAACACCTGTTGCCGGGATCATCCATTCGGTGGTACTTCTATTAATAATGATATTTTTCGGTCAGTATGCCGGTATGATACCATTATGCGTACTTGCCTCCATACTCATTATTGTATCTTATAATATGTTCGAATGGAGGGAATTCAGAGCGCAGCTGAAAATGCCGAAAAGTGATGTGCTCGTATTACTTACCACATTTATACTTACAATATTATTCGATCTGACAATTGCCATTGAAATAGGAATGATCATGTCGGCATTTTTATTCATGAACCGGATGGCAAATGTTGCAAACATCGGAATGATCTCACGGGAATTTGATGAAAGCCGTGAAACTGATGACAAAGGTGAAAACTCAACTCAGAGCAAAGTTGTACCTGAAGGAGTTATTATTTATGAAGTTAACGGACCATTCTTTTTCGGAGCTGCAAGCAAGTTCAAGGAGACTTTAAGAACAGTTGATAAAAGATCAGCCGTACTGATTCTCCGGTTAAGAAATGTTCCTGCAATTGACTCAACGGGAATTGCAACCATTGAAGATATATTTGAAGAATGCAAAAAGAAAGATTCCGTACTTATACTTTCCGGAATACATGCACAGCCGCTGTTCGCTGCTGAAAAGGCAGGACTTATCAGCAAGATCGGAGACGATAATGTCAGGGGAAACATAGATGATGCACTTAACAGGGCGAGGGAGATACTGGGACTGCCTTTGATTGAAGTGAAAGCGGGGAAAGAAAGTTCAGTGGAGAAGACGGGAAAATCAAGACGTTAAGCTTGTGATGTCAAACAGGAGATGCGAGACTTGAGGCGGGATAACTGAGATTTTAAATTATCAGAATTATAAGAGAATCGAAATGATTCAGTTATTACTCATCACCAAATACTCAATAACCAATACCAAATACAATGCTGTCCGAAATAATTTCTGTCTGATAATTTTTTACATTATTTGATTTCCGTTTAAACTAATTTGTACTTTTTAAAAAAATAATCCCGCCTGGGAAAAATTGCCGGTAAGAAATTCTGAGCAATGGCGTGAGCAAAATTTCCCTGTCTGACGGGGAGCGAAGCGAGTGAGAAGTTGTAATTTTTGCAGCCATTGCGATAGAATTTCCGGCAATTTTTCATCCCGAGTACTCGGGACGATTTTTCTTTGCCAGGCTGTCTTTTCCAAAATCATAATTGGATGAAAAGAAAACGGATGTGGACCCAATATAATACTGTCCAAAACGATTTTAAATTTATGTTCGCGCAATAATGGACTTGCTGAAGAATCATTTGATTTTTATAAATACTTCAATTTTAAAACCCCTCCCATCCCTCCCGCGAGGGTGTGTCAAAACTTAAAAAATATTTAAACCACTAAGGTACAAAGTCACAAAGCATTCTATGTTTCTTTACATTATTTTAGTGTCTTGGTGTCTTAGTGGCTTACAAGGATGTTTTGAGACGGGCTCCCGCGCGCGGGAAGGGATGGGAGGAGTTAATTCACGAAAAGAAAATTTTTGTTGTAAATAAATATAAAATAAAATATTTTTTCAATTTGAAAAATATTTTGAACAGTACTGGACCCAATACCAAATTTAATATTATTTTTAGATTTCTTTAATATATCACAATAGTTAATTTAACACTCGAAAATTCACAAAAACATAAGAAAGGAAATAATGTCAGCTAATACACCAATTACAGTAGCTTATGGAGACGGTATCGGTCCTGAAATAATGGAATCAACTCTTAACATCATCAATGCCGCTGGAGCTAAACTCGATATAGAAACCATTGAAGTAGGCGAACAGGTTTATCTGCGGGGAAATGCCGCAGGGATTGAGCCGAGCGCATGGGATTCATTAAGAAGAACAAAGGTATTTCTCAAAGCTCCTATCACGACACCTCAGGGCGGGGGTTATAAAAGCTTAAATGTAACTACAAGAAAAACTTTAGGTCTTTATGCTAATATCCGTCCGTGCGTCTCATATCATCCTTTTGTATCGACAAAGCATCCTGTCATGGATCTTGTGATAGTGCGGGAAAACGAAGAGGATCTTTATGCAGGAATAGAATACAGGCAGACAGAGGATGTTGTTCAGTGTCTGAAATTAATATCCCGTCCGGGTTCTGAAAAAATTATCCGTTATGCATTTGAATATGCTGTTGCTAATAACAGGAAAAAAGTTACCTGTTTTGTGAAAGATAATATTATGAAAATGACTGACGGACTTTTTCACAGCATATTTCTTGATGTTGCAAAGGAGTATCCTGAGATTGAAAACGAAGTCTGGATCGTGGATATCGGTGCTGCAAAAATGGCAAATACTCCTGAAGCTTTTGATGTACTGGTAATGGAAAATCTTTACGGTGATATACTTTCTGATGTTGCCGCTATGATCACGGGTTCTGTTGGACTTGCCGGTTCGTCTAACATAGGCGAGAATTTTGCAATGTTTGAAGCTATACACGGTTCAGCTCCCAGAAGAGCGGGCCAGAATCTTGCAAATCCATCCGGGCTTCTGCTCGGTGCGGTTCTTATGCTGAATCATATCGGACAGAATGACGTTGCTACAAAAGTTCATAATGCCTGGCTGAAAACTCTCGAAGACGGAATCCATACTTATGATATTTTTAAAGAGGGCATCAGCAAGGAAAAGGTCGGAACAAAGGAATTTACAAAAGCAGTAATTGCAAGGCTCGGCGAAAAACCTTCCGTCCTTAAAGCTGTCGATTATAAAAAAACCGAAAAGAAAGCAGACAAAAAGAAGGATGGAAAAAAAGCAAACAAACAGAGAAAAGATCTTGTCGGAATAGATGTTTATTTAGACTGGAGCAGCGGTACCGCAGAAGATCTGGGCGAAATACTTAAGAAGGTTACATCAGACGGATTAACACTTGGCTTTATAAGCAATAGAGGCGTTAAGGTCTGGCCTGACTGTCATCCGGATATATTCTGTACCGATCACTGGAGATGCAGATACCTCGCAACAAACAAAGGCGAGAAGGTCAACCATACAGATGTCATAAAATTACTTCAGAAGATTGATGATGCCGGATTTGATTTTATAAAGACAGAACAGCTGTATAACTTTGACGGCAAGGCAGGATACTCCGAAGCCGATCAGAAATAAGAGAAATTACTTTCCAAACAAAATACGTTTTCTCTTTTTGGCACTGAAGGATAAATGTAAATAATAAGTTACAGAAAAAGTTACATCCTTAAAAATTCAACATAAAACCTGGCGGGTTAATTTATCCAGACCCTTCAGGTTTTTTTATTTCAGCGTGTCTGTTTTTATTAAATCAGCTAAGTATCGAAATGCACTTCCTAATCAGAGCTGTATTTTTTAAAAGACTTCTTCGTCCCGGGATTTTTTTTATTTAAGGGCTTGACATAAAATAATATTATTTATATTTTGCAAAGCACTTTAAAAAACAAAGTACTTTAACTAAAAACAATTCATGGAAACAAGACAAGCCGAACTGGAGTTATCCTTAATAAAAAAAATGATGGACGACAGCCGTAAGATCAGCCTGGACAACGGGTGGCATTTTATCTACTGGGGTTCACTGGTCACCACAGCACTTCTTTTAAACTACATATTAATTATTATTCACGCAAAGCAGCAATACATCGGCTGGATGTGGTTCATAATGATGATAGGCGGTGCAATTGCCGGAGGTATTCTGGAAAAGAGACAGGAAAAGAAAATGAAGGTTCATACCATAGCAGGCAGGATAATCGGATCTCTGTGGTTTGCATCAGGAATCGCAATGTTCATTTATGGTTTTCTGGGATCAGTTTCAGGAGGATATAACTCTGTATATATTTGTCCGGTAATTTCTACATCGCTGGGAATTTCATATTTTACAACCGGGGAAATACAGCAGGTGAAGTTACTTAAGTATATAGCATTCGGGTGGTGGACCGGCGCTGTGATTCTATTTTTCTATCCGGGGATACATACTCTGCTGATTTTCGCATTAATGATGATCTGTTTTCAGATACTCCCGGGAGTCTTAATCAACAGGAAATTTAAAAAAGACATTGACGCAGAATTATAATGAACTTTGATTATCAGCAAATTGACGATGTAATACACTCACGGATAAGAACATCGATTATGGCGCTGCTTATAAGTGTGGACGAAGCAGAGTTTAATTATTTAAAAGAGAAGGTGAATGCGACGGACGGAAACCTAAGCGTTCACATAAAGAAACTTGAAGAAGCCGGTTACGTATCAGTTAAAAAAATCTTCGTTGACCGTAAGCCTGTCTCAAAGTACAAAATCACAAACAAGGGTTATAAAGCATTCGAAAACTACATTAAAATGCTGGAAAGCATAATAAAGAAAAATTGATAGTTGATAGTTTATAAAAGATAATTAAAAGAAATTTTTTAAAAAATAAAGAATAACATAATGGAAAAATTAACAGAGAAACAAATAGTCAAAGAACTGAAGAATCTCAAAGGCTGGAAATCAAACGGAGATTCTATAATAAAAACATTTACAACAAAAGGTTTCCCGCAGACAATGGGACTTGCTACGGCCATCGGAGCAATTTGCCAGCAGCATGACCATCATCCGGATTATCTTACAATGAAGTATGCCAGTATTGAAGTTTCATTTTCAACACACACAGCAAAAGGCATTACATTAAAAGACATAAAAGTAGCAAAAGATATTAACACCCTGAAATATTAATATTTAAACTATTAAAATGAAAAATATTTTTACTGCATTAATCTTAATTGTATTCATTTCTGTATCAAATGCACAGGACTCATCAGAATCAGTCACAACAAAGATCTCGGGTTTTGTAAAAGGAGAAAAGGACAGTGTACTTAGAGGAGCAAACCTTGTAATAGAAGGTTCCATAGACGGAGCAACAACTGATGATAAGGGGTATTATGAATTTGAAACTGAAAGAACGGGTAATCAGAACCTGTTAATTACAATGCTGGATTACATTAACAAAACCATTCCTCTTAATATAACCAATGGTATTAATGTAGAACTGAACATAAAGCTTTCCAAAGAAGTAACTACGGAAGAAATAATTATTACAGCCAGTTCGTTCACATCCGGAAACACAAACGCTGTGACACTGACTCCATTGCAGATCGTGCGTATACCCGGAGCTGATGCCGACATATACAGAGCAATAACTACATTTCCCGGATCAAATCAGGTGAACGAAGGAAGCAGGATCACGGTTCGCGGAGGTGACCCGAATGAAGTTCTTACTATTTTAGATCAGGCATCTTTATACAATCCGTTCATTTTTGACGATGCATTCAATGTATCGTCATATTCAACTATAAACCCGTGGGGACTTAAAGGAATTAATTTTACAAGCGGAGGCTTCTCTGCAAAATTCGGGAATGTTTTATCGGCTGTACTCGATCTCAAATCCTACGATATGCCGCAGAGCAAGGGAATGTTTGCCTGGCTGGGTCTTGCCAATGCCTCTCTTGACGGAGTCTATGTTTCAAAGGACAGAAAATTCGGTGCAACCTTTTCTCTGGGAAAATTATTTCTTGATCCGTACTTTGCAATAAACGGACAGCATTCGGAGTTTGATCCGATTCCTCAGTCAAATCAGCTCGGCGGTACTTTATCTTTCAAAGTCGGATCAACGGGCAATCTGAAATTCTATTCAAATTATAGTGATGATAAAGTAGGTATTCAGAGTGCTACTCCTTCCTATACCGGATTTTTTAACGGAAGGTCAAAAAGTTTTTTTTCAAATCTTAAACTGACAACAGCTCCTTCTTCATCGACACTTTTAAATGTCGGGGTTTCTTTCAGTTCATACAATAATAAAGATAACTTCGGTGTTCTCAATACAAACACAACTAATTATTACTCTAAAGGAAGAGCTGATTTTACATATCAGGTCTCAAGCAAGGTTGATATAAACACAGGAGCTGAGTATGAATACAATGGTTATGACATAAGCGGGGTTATACCTTTATTTGCATTTAATTTAAGAACTGACGCAGCGCACATCAATCTGGACACAAGCACCAACAGCGGAAGGGTCGGCGCTTATGCCGAAGCACAGCTAAGGATAAGCAAGAGATTTTTTTTAATACCCGGTGTCAGAACCGATTATTTTACACTTGCTGATAAAGCAAGCTTTGACCCGAGGATCTCATTCGGATATCAGTTGTCAAAATATAATTCAGTAAGAGGAGCTCTGGGAGTTTACCATCAGTATCCAAAACTCGAATATTATTTCAGGGCATTTAATAACGATCTTAAACCGGAAGAAGCCACGCATTATATCCTCGGTTATGAATACAATCAGGACGGAAATTATATATTCAGGGTCGAAGGATATTATAAGGATTATTCAAATCTTGTGCTGGTCAACAAGAGGGATTTTATTTACAGATCACAGGGAAAGGGTTATGTAAAAGGAGTTGATGTCTTTTTGAAAACGAAGATAAAGAATAAATTCACGGGATGGATCTCATACGCATTCTGTGATTCGAAAAGAGAACAGTATGAATCTGTAAATTTAACACCGGCAAATTATGACATTACAAACGCAGTAAGTATTGTTGGAAGTTATAATCTCAGTGATCAGCTGGTTGCAGGAGTAAGCTATAAAATATCAACAGGAAAACCCTTTACTCCGGTAAAGGAGGCATACTTTGATCCGGAGCAAAATTTGTACATACCTGTTTACGCAGAGACTAACAGCGCAAGATTCCCGACCTATGACAGACTAGATATGAATCTTCAGTATATCTTTGCTTTGTTCGGTAAGTTCGCGGTTGCTGTGGCGGCAGTAAACAATGTACTTAACGTAAAGAATGTTTATAACTATACATACAATTTTGATTACACACAACAGGTTGAAATTATATCCAATAATCAAAGATCGCTTTATCTCGGGTTAGGGCTTCAGTTTTAACCGGGATAGAATATTTGAATCATAACAATGATTAAATGATGGAATTATTACTATGAATAACAAAAATAAATAATTAACAAATTTAACTAATTAACTAATTAACTAATCAACAAAAAGAAAATGAAAAACAAAATTACAACCGTGATCATATTACTGATCATGATAGGTTTCATCAGTATCAAAGCGAATGCAAGCAGTGATTTTGACAAAGCCATGCTAAAGGCAAAGAAAAATCTTAAAGCTGCTATGAATAAAAGCGATGCGACACAGCTGACAAAGGTAAGAGGCGAGTTCGAAAGAATTCTTCAGCTTAAAGAGAAGACCTGGCTTGTGAACTATTATATTGCACTGTCAGATTACGGACTTGCTACAGCTTCCATGGTAAAAGAAGATAATGCAGGTCTAAAGAAATATACACAATCAGGAATAGATGTGATCAATAAATCAATAGATGAGTATCCTGAGTTTGCAGATTCCTTTGTACTGCTTGAAGCACTGAACTTCAACAGGTGGCAGTATGAACAGGACAAGATGCAGGAAATAATTGCTGCAACAGGCAGCGCAGATGAATCCGCAGTTAAGCTCGACAAAAACAATCCGCGGCTTCTGATGCTTAACGGTATGTCCAGCTTTTACACTCCCGAAGCATTCGGAGGAGGTGTGGATGTAGCTATACCAAAGCTTGAAAAATCAGTTGATGCATTTAAAACAAGAAAGGAAGCAAGTGAATTGTATCCGGACTGGGGATATGACCTGGCTGTGGGATACCTTGTAATGTCTTTTATCAAAAGAAATGATGACGGAGATATGGTAAAGGCAAAAACAATGCTGGATGAAGCAATAAAAATGAATCCGGATTCGGGCTTTCTTACAGAATATGTAATGGGTGAATACAAAAAAGGATCCGGAACAAAATAAAACAGAGGATGTATTAAATTTCATTTAAGATTAATTTAACAGGTCATTGCTTTGAAATGCAGTGACCTTTTCTTATTAACTTAAAAATTTCAGAAATATTTCACAGGCGGGATTTTATATAGATACCAGGAGCTTCAGGTTCATGGTTTCAACTTTCGTTTATGATTTGAATAAATACTCTTTGTGCTGTATTTTACACTAACCAAATAAATCTTAATAATTTTTTAGGGAAGTTTTTGCACCCGGAAAATTTTTCCTTCCAATAACTTACAACAATGAAAACACCAAATTACATTAAGAAAGGTTTTGTGAAAATATCAGGACTGCTGATATTACTGATTCCGGTCATTTTAATTTCTACTGCCTTTAGTGATAAAGTTTCAGATAAAACAATTGAAATACAGCCGAAATATTCAGAAGTAAGGATATTTGCTACCAATGAATCTGATTTCAAAAAAATGTCGGAAGCAGGTCTGTTCATAGATCACGCTAACAGCAAACCGGGATACTTTCTGGATGCATGGCTTTCGGAAGATGAAATTACACAGTTAAAAAACTCAGGTGTGCCGTATAATATTTTAGTCGATGACTGGAATGAATATTACAACAGCCGTCCTAAAATGTCTCAGACCGAAATGGATGCTCAGATCAAATCTGCTAAGGAAACAGATAATGTTTCTCATTCGATCTACGGAACCATGGGTGGATATCTGAAATATACTGAAGTTGTCGCAAAGCTTGATTCATTAAGGCTTGAATACCCGCAGTTCATTTCACAGAAATTTTCGATAGGAAACACTTACGGCGGAAGAAGTATGTGGGCTGCAAGAATTACAAAAAATCCGGATGCTCCTACAGGAAGACCTGAAGTTTTTTATAACGCATTGATTCACGCACGCGAACCTGAAAGCATGGAAACACAACTTTATTATTTTTACTGGCTGTTTGAAAATTACGGAACAGATCCTGAAGCAACATACATTTTGAACAACCGCGAAATATACTGGATGCCTGTGTTTAATCCTGACGGATACGTTTATAATGAAACTACAAATCCGACAGGAGGAGGTATGTGGAGATGCAACAGGCACGGAAGCGGCAACTGCGGATGGGTGGACCTTAACAGAAATTTCGGGATTTACCAGTTCTGGAATTCATCCAATAACGGATCAAGCGCTGATTCCTGTGCAGGTGGAAGCAGTACTTACAGAGGGAAAACTCCTTTCTCCGAACTGGAGACACAGAATTATATGAACTTTGTAAACTCAAGAAATTTCAGCGCGGCATTCAATGCACATACATATGGAAACTATCTGATCAAGCCATGGGCCTGGTCTGATCCGAATCTGACGCCTGACGATAATAAATTCAATCAGTTCCTTTCGGATATGAGTGAAACAAGCGGATATACTACAGGTTCAGCTTCTCAAACCGTTGGATATATGGTCCGGGGCGGTGCTGATGACTGGTGCTACAATGATTCGGTTCACGCAGGACACCATATATTCGGAATTACTCCGGAAACAGGATCTGAATTCTGGCCTCCGCAAAGTGATATAATACCTTTTGCCCAGAATATGCTTTACTCGAATAAATATATGTCAATGATAGCAGGCGCATTTGTAAATCCTGAATCGGAAAAACTTAATCAGCAGAGCTATGATCCCGGACAATCAGGAAACTTAAAAGTAGTATTTAAGAATAAAGGATTACTGAACGCCTCCAATGTTAAAATTATTCTGACACCTGTAAGCGCAGGACTAACAATACCAGTACAGCAGTTTAGCTATGCAAATATAAATTCTTTTATAAGTGACAGCTGTGTATTTGATTTTACCATAAGCAGCAACGTGCTTGTAAATACAGCCCTCAGAGCTGATCTGACAATAAAAATGGATACCGCTACAATATATTCGGAAAAGGTTCATGTATTGATAGGAACCGGCAACATTGCCGTAAATGACAATGCCGAAGGTTCATTCAGCAACTGGACAACAAATCAGGGCTGGGCGATCACATCTTCACAATCCAACTCTCCTACTCATTCGTTTACTGACAGTCCCGGTGGTAATTATTTAGAAGATGCAAATAATTCTATGACGACAGCCAACTTTATAAATGTTTCATCTTCACCCGTAACGATACTGAGTTTTTATCATAAATATTCTACCGAGCCCGGATATGATTTCTGCAATGTTGAAGTTTCAAAAGACAATGGTAATGTATGGCAGAAAGTAAAATCTTATAACGGAAGTCTGCCTTCATGGAAGTATGAATCATTTGACATTACACAGTATGCTACAGGATCTTCACAGATTAAAGTAAGATTCACTCTTCTCAGTGACGTATTTGTAAATGAGGACGGCTGGTATGTAGATGACATTAAAATTTTAAATTATAATATCGGAACTGTCGGAATTGCACCGGACAACGTAATTCCTGTGTCATTCTCGCTAGAACAGAATTATCCGAATCCTTTCAATCCTGTTACAAATCTGAAATTCGGAATTTCAAAATCCGGATTTGTTTCTTTAAGGGTGTTTGATGTTCTCGGAAAGGAAGTTAAAACTTTAGTGAATGAAATTAAACCTGCGGGCAGATATGACATTACTTTTGACGGAAGCAGTCTTGCCAGCGGAATATATTTTTACAGGTTGGAGTCGGGCAGCTTTATTCAGACAAAGCAGATGACCCTGATTAAGTAAGCAAGAGGAAGACAGAATATCCGAAGCAGTTTAATTTAAATTAGCCGGTTGAGAACATCTTCCGGCTTTTTTATTTTTCAATCAAAAGCTCCCCACCCGTTAAGGTATAATTTCCTGTTCCCGCATTTATGACAGGGAACATCCTGAAGTACTTTTTCATAATAATATAATACATAATCATTACTGATATTATCCGCCTTGTGTATTTTATTGAAATCAATTTGTCGGTGGCATTGCAATCCTCCAAAGAACAGAGGAAATATAGGTTCTCTGCATTTATTACATTCATATAATATATTGTAGCTTAGATGCAGGCTGTCTTTTACTTTATAACTGATCTGCATTTTGTTAAACAATCCGTTGCATCCGTAACATCTGAATACCTGTACAAAGCTGTCCTGTATTATTATCCTTTGCCTGTCTACACCTGCTATCTTATTTACTATAGAAATGGATTTTTTATTTCTATCACTGAAAAATTCGCCGACACCGAGAAAATATTCATCATTATATTTGCATTCACTGCAGCTTATATCCAATATATTACCCATTTATTTGAAATTTAATTTTGATGTTTATATCTTTGAAAGAATCTTTGAGATCAAACTATTATTTTCTTTTGCCTATGTCAACAAATAAATTTATCCATAATAATATAAGGGGTAGGCATCCCGGCTTTCTCTTTGTAAACCGTAACCGGTTTTTTCCGTATCTATCTGTGTAACATCTTACTAAATTAATTTTAACTACAAACCCAACAATGAAAACAATCTGTATTTCCGCTGCTTTAATTTTGCTATGCTTTTACGGATGCAGCAACAGATCATCTACAAAAAACGTTGAAGATAAATCTTCCGAACTTAAAACAAGCACTCATATGAACGACACTCAAAAAGTAAAAAATCCTTACTACTCAAACACAGATACAAACAAGCTCAGCGTCCCGGATTCGGAATGGAAAAGAATACTGCCTGACAGCGTATACAGGGTCGGCAGAGAAAAGGAAACCGAAGCGGCTTTTACTGGAAAGTACTGGAACACTGAAGGACTGGGAACATATTACTGCGCAGTATGCGGAAATGCGCTTTTCCGTTCGGATGAAAAATTCGGAAGCACCTGCGGCTGGCCGAGCTTCTTTGAAACCATTCGGAAGAACAGCGTGATATATCAGAACGATACTTCTTATAATATGCAAAGGACTGAAGTTCTCTGCGGAAGATGTGATTCACATCTCGGGCATTTATTTGATGACGGTCCGCCTCCGACCGGTAAAAGATACTGTATGAATTCTATAGTTCTTGATTTTATTCCTGATGACAGTAAGAAGAAAAATTGAGCGGACTTCAGCTCAGCTATTAATTAAATTAATTTAAAAAATATTATGAGCATAAAACCAATTCCTGACGGGTACCATACTATCACGCCATATTTTGTTACAAAGAACTCGCGCGAGTTCATAGAATTTCTTAAGAAAGCATTTAATGCAGAATCAGTAAGCATGTCAGAATCTCCTGACGGCAAAGTAATGCACGCTGAAATAAGGATCGGAGATTCGATGATGATGCTGTCGGAAGCAAGCGAAAGTTATCCGGCAGTAAACGGTTTAATTTATTTATATGTAAATGATACTGATGCAATTTACAAACAGGCTCTTGAGGCCGGCGCGGAATCACTGATGGAGCCGGCAGACCAGTTCTACGGCGACCGGAATGCCGGAGTAAAAGATACCTTCGGAAACACCTGGTGGATAGGCACTCATATAGAAAATGTATCTGAAGAAGAAATCGGGAAAAGGCATAAAGAACATCAGAAAAAAAAATAAGCTGAGTTTAAATGAACACTAATTTATTCAGCTGCTTTAAACTTGCATTAAAACTTGCATTTAAACTACTTAGGCACAAAGACACTAAGTAAAATGAATTATAGGAAATATGTTATCTTACTCTAGAGCTGAATGTTCCGGGTTCCATTTTTAAAAATTACCATGTGAATAAAGTATCCTTCTTCAGACTTATAATAACTTTCCTCATTGTTTATATTGCATCCGATGGCAAAATTAAAATCGAAATATGTCTGTCAGAACTGCGGATTCTCTTCGGTAAAATGGAGCGGTAAATGTCCTGAATGCGGAACATGGAGCTCTATGACAGAAGAAATTATAAGCTATGACAAAGGCAAACGTGATAAAAAAAACTCACAGTCTCTACTAAAGGTCAACGAAAACAGTTACCAGTCGCTTTCCGAAGTCACTTCAATTAACGAGTCACGGACTATGACACATATCACCGAGCTCGACAGAGTACTCGGAGGAGGAATAGTGGACGGATCGGTAATACTGATAGGAGGTGATCCGGGAATAGGAAAATCTACTCTGATGCTTCAGCTTGCAGAGAAAATTTCGGGAAAAAAAATTCTTTATGTCAGCGGTGAGGAGTCTGCATCGCAGATAAAACTCCGGGCTGACAGACTTAACTACAATCTGGAAAATTTTTTTATTTTATCTGAAACCAATCTTGACATAATACAGGCGGTAATAGAAAAAGAAGAACCGGATATAGTAGTAGTGGATTCTATTCAGACTGTTTACAGAACTGAGATTGAAAGTGCACCCGGTACGGTTTCACAGCTTCGTGAATCAACCGCCCTTATTATGAACCTTGCAAAAAGAAATAATTTTTCAGTGTTCATTGTCGGTCACATTACAAAAGACGGAATGATTGCAGGACCTAAAGTGCTTGAACACATGGTGGATGTGGTGCTGCAGTTTGAAGGCGAAAGAACTCATTCATTCAGGATCTTAAGAAGTATGAAGAACAGATTTGGTTCAACGAACGAAATAGGCATCTTTGAAATGACAGACGCCGGACTGACAGAAGTATTAAACCCGAGCGAAGTTTTTTTATCGCAGAGAAATTACGGTGCATCCGGTTGCGTGATCTCGTCTTCAATGGAAGGAACCAGACCTATACTTATAGAGGTACAGGCGCTTGTCACATCATCAAATTACGGAATACCACAGAGAACATCCATGGGGTTTGATTATAAGAAGCTCAATATAATTGTTGCAGTTCTGGAAAAAAAGCTCGGACTTCATCTTAACAAATCAGACATTTTTCTCAATATTGCCGGCGGTATAAAAATTGACGAACCTGCAATAGACCTTGCCGTTGCGATGAGCATATATTCTTCATACAGGGACATTCCCGTAGATTCAGAAACAGTAATACTCGGAGAGATTGGTTTATCCGGAGAGGTCAGAACAATTTCTTATGTGGAAAGAAGGATCACAGAAGCTTCAAAGCTTGGATTTAAGAAGATTATTATACCAAAAGGAAATTTAAAAAATCTAAATATAAAAAAATTCAACACTCAAATTACAGGGGTTGAGAGGATAAAAGATGCTATTGAAAAGATAGTATGATGAATTTTATTTTTTCTTCTTGTCTGTAAGTAAAATCTACTGAATTTTACTAAGGTAGACCTGCCATAATTCAATGGCTTGCTTCGTTTTGTTTTGTCTGCATAGTTCCAGAAATTTTCTGTGAGGAGTTGTATCATAGTTTTTTTTCTGTTTTATCACAAAAACTTCATTCAGCGATCTAATGTTGTGCAGATAAATATCATCAAAAAGCCCGAGTATGTATTTCATTTTACAGGGACCGTAAATTATTTTTGCAAAATCCCATAAGAGATATCCTAACTTCGTAAAGTCGCTGCAGTTTTCAACTTTCTTAAGAATTGAATCGGCTTTGATATAGGTCTTATCTTTATAATTCGGGATTGCTTTTTCAAGCATTACGGGAGCCAGCAACTGGTAAAGAACCGCCATTTCAAGAATTTCACCGTAAGTAATTGTTTTTACAAAACTGCCTCTGTTTGGAATTACTTCTATGTAGCCTTCGCTTTGAAGTATTCTGAAAGCTTCTCTGACAGGAACCCTGCTGACTTTAAATTTTTTTGATATAACATTTTCCTTTAAGTGCTGGCCTGATTTAAGCTTTGAGTAAGTTATTTCCTCTCTTAAATACTTAGCAATATTATTAACCGTCGTACTTCCTTTGTCCATATTATTTTTGGTATAAATTATTTTTAATAGGTTCTTTTTTTATTTTTTTCACCAGCATGATCTGAGAAATTATCTTTTCAAGAAAATCATTCCAGTAATTTATAGCTTCTTCTTTCCTGTTTTGACTGCAAAGTTTCATGAAATGTCTATGCGCCGTAACCTTAAAACCAGCATGTTCGCTATCATCAAAAAATTCATTCAGAAGTCTGATACTGTGTCTGTAAATATCATCAAATACTTCAAGCAGATATTTCATGTCAGAAGGAGAATAAATAATTTTTGCAAAATCCCATTGCAGATAACCTGACTTTTGAGAATCCCTGCTTTTTTCGAGCTTGTTAAGTATCTCATCGGCTTTTGCATAAGTTTTTTTATTATACCGTGGAATTGCTTTTTCAAGAAGTACCGGCGCAAGCAATCTGTATATAATGCTTGTCTCAATAAAATATTGGTGTGAAACCTTGCTTACAAAACAGCCTTTATTAAGTCTTACTTCAAGATACCCTTCGCTTTGAAGTAATCTGAAAGCTTCTCTTACGGGAACTCTGCTTACATTAAATTTTTTTGAGATGTCAGCTTCTTTAATATGCTGACCGGGTTTGAGGTTTGAGTATGTGATTTCATCTCTTAAAAATTTTGAAATCTTATGAACCGTTGTGCTTCCTTTATTCATGATGTTACTTTTAAAGATTAAAAATCAGATATATTTGGCGGAGCTTTTATTTTCAGGTTAAATTCTTTTCATTCAGCTTGTCGATAAATTCAGTCCATAGCTTTATGGCATCATCTTTTTTATTCTGACGGCAGAGTTCAATGAACTCCCTGTGAGTAGTTACTTTAAATATAGCATTCTCTTCGTTTTCAAAAAATTCATTTAAGAATCTTATACTGTGTTTATAAATATCGTCAAATATCCCGGTCATATATTTCATTTTAGACGGAGAATAAATCAATAAGGCAAATTCCCACAATAAGTATCCTACCTCATAAAAATCACCGCCCTTTTCTATTTTATCCAGGATATGATCTGCTTTTTTATACGTACTGCCGGTATAATTAGGAATGGCTTTTTCAAGAACAACAGGAGCAATAAGCCTGTAAACTATTCCTGTTTCAATAATATATTGAGGTGATAATTTCTTTACATAACAGCCTTTATTTGGCTTTACATCCAGATATCCTTCGCTTTGTAAGATCCTGAATGCTTCTCTTACCGGTACCCTGCTGATATTAAATATTCTGGCAATTTCTGATTCGCCGACATGCATGCCCGGCTTGAGAGTGTTGCAGGTGACCTGATGTCTTAAATGCTTGGCCACTTTAGTTACTATTTCACTGTTACCTTTCAAATTTATCTTTTCCTTAATCAAAATTTTGTTTAAATATAAAATATAAAATATTAAATAAGTATTTTATATTATATTAGATATTTGTATACAATATAACTTAAATCTTTTAAAATATAAACATTCCTTTCAGGGAAAAAAATAAAAATTATATCTTTTATAATTTTGCAACTATGTATTTATTTCATAGAAGCCTGAAACCGCAAGCAATATAAGCTTACACAAAAACGTAAAGTGATTTTTTTATTAAATCTGATCTGTCTGAATATCAGTCTGCAATTATTTTAATAATTACTTTTCCTTCAGCTTATCCATCATTTGTTTTGCTCTGATATCATTCGGGCTGATCTGCAGAACCTTTACAAGCATAGTCCTTGCCTTATTATTTTCTCCTCTGTCTTCGTAAAGCACGGCAAGATTTCCCAAAGCCTGTACATTCTTCGGATCTTTCATTATTATTTCATTAAAAATATTTTCAGCTTTATCTGTTTCCCCTGACAGCATATACGCATTTCCGAGATTGGTCAGCGCAGGAATAAAATCCGGATCGAGCTCAACGGCTTTATTCAGCAAACTTTTTGCCTCGCTAATATTTTTCATCTGATAAAGATTAATATCTGCAAGATTATTGAGTACACCGGTATTTCCTGAATTAATGTTCATTGCTTTATAATACACATCCATAGCTTCCCTGTAATTTCCGGATGCATAGTAAAGATTTCCTAAACTGTTCAGCGCTTTTACATTGTCAGGGAAATATTTAAGGGAGTTCTGATATGACTCAATCGCTTTTAAAGTATTCTTGGATTTCTCATATGCATTACCTAAAAGATAATATGCCTGTGCGTTTTCCGGATCCGGGATCAGAAGCTTCTGAAGAGTGCTTATGGCTTCCTGAATTCTGCCGGTTTTTAAATATGCCAGCCCTAAGTAATATAATCCGTTTTTATGTTCAGGAATAATTTTAAGATTTTCTTCAAGAAGAGGGATTGCTTTTTTAAGATAATCCGGATGAGAGTGTCTTGATTCGAAGTAAGAAACATAGGCTATTCCAAGATCCATAGCAGCAAATTTATTATCAGAGTTGTTGAAATTTTTTAAAGTGACCGGTGAATTTATTTCTTCAAGCCTCTCATTTTCTTCGACGCTAAGGACGTTAATCTCTTTCCTTATCCAGTGATCGGTAAAGTTTACATGCTGCACATCCTTTGTGCTTCCCTGTCTCATATGACAGCTGATACAGCTGCTGTTATCCTTATGGTCAGCTTTTGGGTTTAATGATGATAAGTTCTGAACACTGTGACAGCCGGTACATTTACCGTTGAAATATTCTTTTGAAACTTCGCCGGAGGGGATGTGCGGATCGTGACAGGTTATGCAGGTCATCCCACCTTTGCTTTTTACAAAACAGTCGCTTAGCGACATTCTGGCTGCATGACTGGCTATTTTAAAATCTCCCTTCTGAACATTATCCGGAATAAATACAGACTTCACTTCTTCAAGCTTCATCCCGGGTCTGAAGTCTGACTGTTTTTTACCTTCTGCAAAAACTCTTACTTCACCCTGAAGATGACACTGGAAACAAACTGCCAGCTTTTCTTCAAGCGGAAGATTTGCAGGATTAACGATTGTTCTGTCAATTGTGTCCTTTTCTATATCTTTGAAAATGTTTGTTTCTTCAGTCTGCCTTCTTACGTGCAGCTCGCCGGGTCCGTGACATCTTTCACAGCCGATTCCTTCTTTTAAATTCATATCGAATTTATTTTCAGAGAATTCAACATATCCGGAATAGCTGTTATGGCAGTTCATACATTCCTGAACAATGGATCTGGAAAACCTCAGGTTCGTTTTTTTATAACCCGGGCTCATATCCCATTTAGCTTTTTCAGAATACCAGGACAAAGGCATTTCATAATAAAATCCGTTTTCGCTGTACAGATAGCTTTTAGTATTATTGCCTGATCCAATGACGTAATCAATTTTCTTTTCCAGTTCGTGGATAACCTTACCTTCTTTATCAAGCCTGTATTCCTTTTGAAAAAATTCGTTTCCTCTGCTGTAAGCCGAATAATAGAAATCTGTATTTTCGTTATAAACCGTATTTTCCTTCGACAGATATTCTGTCTGATTTTCCGCTGAAGGTTTATATAATGATCTTCCCATTCCCGTTTTATGGAAAGTCCCGTGAATTTCATTGTGACAGGTTTTGCATTTTTCGTCGCCGGTATATGAAACATCCTTATAAAGGTTAAGATAATAATATTTTTCGCTCAGCTTGCTTATTGTTCTGTCACGATCATTCATACGGAAAAATCTATTGTACAGTATTCCGGCACCTGCAGCAAAAATTACAAAACCTGCTGCTAATATAAATATGTATCTGTTGTTTTTTATCATTTAAATAAAAAACGCATATCAGATCCGATATGCGTAATGTTTAATAAAATGTTTAAACCATATCTTTAATTTCCGGGAGGATCTATCACGTGCAGATCCAGATATTTCTTTTCATCCGGACTCACAGACCCAAACCCCCAGATCCCACCGGAAGCTTTTGCTACGTGCTGCGAAAGACTAAGCAGACTTTTATAAAACTTATTTGAAAATTCAGGATCCAGTTTAGGCAGTATTGCATTTAGTTTTTTTAGCTCCCCGTTGATCCTGTCGCTTCTTTCATTTACATCGTCCGGCATTACTTCTATCAGTTTCTTAAGCGTCTCGTTGAAATTTTTATCCGATTCCTGATAATAATTCTGAATGATAGAATGTTCGTTTGCTCTGAAGTGGGTTATCTTTGTTCCCCAGTCTATTTCTTTTTCATCAATGTTGCCTTCTGCTCCGGCTATAAGTAACGTAACAAGCGCCGGTGTTATGAGCATTAGATTTGATTCTTCTTCTGTTAAATTTTTAAATTCATGTATCATATAATTATGTAAATTAATTTGTCATAAAAAACATAAAATTCCTTTAAGTATAAAGGAAGAATTTAAATCATTGAATTTATATATTAAAAATTTTTTCTGTAAAAGAATGTGTATTTAAAAATGCTTTCATTATCACAATATTGTTTTTCAAAAATTAAAATAAGATTGAAAAAATTAAATCCACCGGAAAAAACAAATAACAGTAAATATCTCTTTGCGGGTGTTCTGATTGCCGCAATAGTGCTAATTATCATATCTTTGTCTGAAAAAGAAAGTATTCCCGTAAATGAAAAAGTTTTACATGTCTGGTCTGCAGAAACTGATTCCCTGTTTGTTAAAAACTGCTATGAGAAATACAAACCTCAGGTAAAAGATGATCTCGTTAAACAGGAGACTATGAAATCTTTCTGCAGGTGTATGCTTGAAAAAGTAAAATCAAAATATGACGAAAAAGATCTGGACAAAGTACAGAACGCTGACATAAAGCTATGGGATACCGAATGCAGAAATCAAATAAAAAATTCGGGTTTTTTAAAATAACTCCTTCGTATGCTGCTTATAATAGATAATAAAAATTATACCGATCCTTTTGTAAATCTTGCGCTTGAAGAATTTTGTGTCCGTAATCTTGAAATGAGCAATGATTATCTTCTCTTTTATATTAATGACCCTTCGGTCATAATAGGAAAACACCAGAATACCATTGAAGAAATAAATTCAGAATATGTAAAGGAAAATAATATCAACATTGTAAGAAGGATCTCGGGAGGCGGGGCTGTTTATCACGATCATGGAAATTTAAATTTCAGCTTTATGACGAAACATTCCCAGAAGAGCATTCATAATTTTAAACTGTTTACCGGACCGGTGATAAGTGTTTTAAATGAAATGGGAGTAAAAGCTGAATTGAACGGCAGAAATGATATTACTGTAAACCAGAAGAAGATTTCCGGAAACGCCCAGTTTACCGATACAAGATCCATGTTCAGTCACGGTACTCTCCTGTTTGATACAGACCTGGATAATGTCGTAAAAGCTCTTAATGTGGATCAGGGAAAGATAGAAAGCAAAGGAATAAAATCCGTTAGAAGCCGTGTTGCAAACATAAAAGATTACATTTCGGGAAATATTAAAATTGAGGAATTTAAAGATATATTAATAAGATCATTATTAGAGCCCGGAAAAGAAATTTCTGAATCAGTTTATAATTTAAATGAAGATCAGTGGAAAGAGGTTTTTAAATTGTCGGAATCAAAGTACCGTTCGTGGGAATGGAACTTCGGACGCTCTCCGGAATTCAACATAAAAAAGGTAAAGCGTTTTGATATTGGTCAGATTGATGTAAGGATAAACGTAAAGGACGGTCTGATTTCCGGAGTGAAAATTTACGGTGACTTTCTCGGTCATGGAGATCTTTCTGAACTGGAAAATAAAATGACCGGTGAAAGATATGAAAAGACAAATATTACAAATGCATTGAGAGGAACGGACTTAAATAACTATTTCGGAAATATTACCGGAGATGAGTTCGTCGATTTAATTACAGAGTAATTTGTTTAAAAAAATTTTAATAAGGGAATCTTTTAATATTTACAAAAGTTCTAACTGTCAGCTTGTCTCGCAAGCTATTGTTCTTTCATATTTGTTCTTCCTTTAATTGATCTTCACACAGTGACCATTACTTATCCAATAAGTTATGCGAACTGTGTGGAGGTTTTTTATTTATAAGTGAAGGTTAACTTTTAATAAGTTCGAGTGCGCTTTTTTTAGCTGATTCGGTAACTTTTTCACCGCTGATCAGTTTTGCCACTTCAAGTAACTTTTCTTCTTCATTAAGATCTCTTATTGCCGCCAGTGTTTCTTTTTTATCTTCCTTTTTACTAACGTGAAAATGTCTGTCACTCATTGCAGCTATCTGCGGAAGGTGTGTAATGCAGATTATCTGATGTGTTTTTGATAATGTTTTTAAGACTTTTCCTACTTTCTGAGCTATTCTTCCGCTGATACCGGCATCTATTTCATCGAATACCAAAATTCCAATTTTATCTTTTTCAGAAATTACGGCTTTTATTGCAAGCATTATTCTGGATATTTCTCCGCCGGAAGCAGACTTATGCAGCGGTGTAAAATCTGTTCCTTTATTTATTTTTATAATAAATTCAATATCATCCAATCCCTTTATTCCGGGTTTTATAAAATCTTTTCCGCTTTTAACTGAATGAATATCTTCTTTTTCCCCTGCTATACTGTTTATATTAACTTTAAATTCTGCTCCTTCGAGTCCAACTTCTTTCAAAACAAGATTTATCTGTTTTTCCAGTTCTTTTGACCCTTTCTTTCTAATATCTGATATTTTTAATGCAGATTTTAAAGCAACTGCTTTTTGTTCATTAATTTTATTCAACAATTTTTCAAGTTCGTAATCAAAATTATCCGCGAACATAAGTTCTTTTTGAAGAGATTCGGCTTTTAAAATGAGTTCATCCGTATTCATCCCGTATTTTTTCTTAAGATGATTAATATCACTCAGCCTGTTTCTTACCTGTTCTATTCTTTCATTATCAAAATTAAGCCTGTCCCTGTAGCTGCTCAGTGAATCAGAGCTTTCTTTTATTAAAATATATGAGCTTTCAAGATCTGCTATTATTTTTTCAAGATAAGTATCATAGGCTGCAATTTTTTTTAGATCCTTTATAGATATATTTAATAACTTACCTGCATTAAGATCTTCTTCATAAAGCGCATTCAAAGCAGTTTCAACTCCCACAGATATTTCTTCTGTATTTTCCAGCCTGTTAAGTTCATTTTCAAGATCTGAATCCTCACCGGATGATATATTTATATTATTCAGTTCCTTCAGCTCAAAATCTATTATATTTTTTCTTGATATGAGATCATCTTTTTTTATAGCCAGATCATTATATTCTTTAATTGTGTCTCTCAGCTTATTAAATTCAAAGCGGTAATTTTTAAAGGTCCCCTCGTCCATACAATAATTATCAAGTATTTCAATATGCGTTTCCCTGTCAAGCAGTGACTGATGTTCATTCTGAGAATGTATGTCTATTATTATATCACCGAATTTTTTCATATCGGAAATGTTCACAGGGCTGTCATTTATAAAATTACGGCTTACTCCTTTTTTAAGCAGTTCTCTCCTTAAAATAATGGATTCCTGATTTACATCTTCTTCAGGCAGAATATCAGAAAGTAATTTCTTTATTTCTTTGCTTTCTTTAAAATTAAAATGTCCTTCTACGATTAATTTATCCTCGTCTTTTTTTATTTTAGAATAGTCTGCTCTTTCTCCGAGTATAAGTGAAAGCGCATCAAGTATAATGGACTTTCCCGCTCCGGTCTCACCGGTGAGAATATTTAATCCCTTATTTAAAGAGATCTCAGCTTCTTTTATAATTAAGTAGTTCCTGATATAAAGACTCTCTATCATTATTATTATATTATATAAATATTAGTAGCAGTAGTAGTGGTGTTAGTATTGTTAGTATCCGCTTAAAAGCTTTGCCTGCTGATAAAACAGCCTTAGCAATATGTTAATAAAAATAAGCTAATTAGAAAAGATTAACAATTGATGTTAAAAGGGCTGCAAAATATTTTGAAAAATGTTAGCAATGCAGACTTATGAATAAGATACTGATATGTTACTGACATTGTTATAATAGCTCTCTTAATGCAGCCATTTTAAAATTTAGATACACATAAA
>WBZU01000723.1_pt1 | contig 26988 bp, 21 predicted proteins | sample 5204311 | NCBI WGS metagenome assembly WBZU01 (sample SAMN12344359, study PRJNA552823) | activated sludge metagenome | biome: Activated sludge suspended growth; feature: Nitrification reactor; material: Wastewater; isolation source: activated sludge from nitrification reactor of wastewater...
GCGTGATGTCTTCGGCCCACGCGCTATTGCCGGCGCCATAACGGAGCGCGAGGCGATACACTTTTTCGTGGTGTTCGTCATAAGCGGCGGCGATGGCGGCTTTGGTTTCGCGATGGTTGCCAGTGCCGAGTTTGCCGGACTTCACGATTGCGCTCTCTGCGGTGCACGCGGGGGCGCTGAAGAGATAGGAGTCGGGCAGGGGCTTGGTCATGCGAAGGGCGTTGACGATCGGTCTTTGGATGCCTTCACCCGCGAGCGGTCGGGATGTTTCCTCGGGCGAGCATTTTTTTGCGAACGGCGTCTCGCGTACCGACGTGAGGTGATGCATTGGCCCCAAATCAACGGACATGGCTTGATTTTTCTCGATCCTCGGGCATGATGGGGCGCTTGCAATGGATCCTTCGATTTATTTGCCGTCCCTTTTCATGGTGGCCCATCCCGACTGGCAGACTCCGATTCGCCGCATTGGATGGTGGCTGCTTTTGTGCCCGCCCGTGGGCTGGCTCATGGCGCTCGGATATCGTCTCGATATCGTCTTGACCCTGCGTCGCCCGCAGTTGGAAACGCCCCCCAAACGCCCGGCGGGATTACGTTCCGATTTTGCATTTTTCCGAGCGGGATTCGCGGCCCTTGTCGTCATGACGGCTTATTTTGCTCCGCCATTGGTGCTTTTTTGGTTTGGTTTGCATGATATTTCCCCGAGCGGAGTGCACCTGACAAACCTGGCGGATCCCGGTCTTTGGATATTCGTTGCGGCGACGATGTTCTTCGTTCCCATTACGATTTGGGCGGTGCCCGCATTTGTTTTCTTCAACGAACCGAATGCGTGGGCGCACTTTCTGCCGTGCGCCATTTCGGTGCTGCTCTTGCTCGCGGCGGTTTTTTTCGTCCCGTCCGGGTACATGCAAATCGGCGCACGCGGCCGATTCTCGGATGCGCTTCGAGTTTGGCGCGGCATTCCTTGGGTCCTGACGCATATACGCAGCTACATCCATGCTTGGCGCGAAAGCGGGCGGATCAGCTTGGCGGCATTTTTGTTGGGCCGGCGAGCGCCCTGGGGCATCGTGTGGTCTTATGCGGGGATCGTGTGGTATTTCAATATCGAATTCATGTCCCCGGATCATCCGGCGCATTTTAGACAAGCCCCCGATTCCGTCGAGAAATACCTCGAACAAATACGAGCGTCGCAGCTGCGCGTGATCTACCGTTTGGGGCGCCCCATTCCGGTTTTTTGGGACGCCCCGGAGCAACGACCATGATCAAGACCGAGCTATTTTTGCCGCTGATTCTATTGTCCTTTCAAGGCTGTCTCGGCGCCTTGGACACGCTGTATTATCACGAATGGAGACATCGTTTGCCGGCGAATGCTCATTTCGTGGGGCTCGAACTTCGTTTGCATGGCGTACGCGACTTGATCTACGGCATCTTGTTTTGCGCCCTGCCACGTTTTCGATTTCAAGGCCTGTTCTTGTGGCTGCTCGTCGGGCTGCTTCTGGCCGAAATCGTCATTACGCTGTGGGATTTCGTCATCGAACGGCGAATTCGTATTCCATTGGGCGGTTTGCCCAACGGAGAGCTCGTGATGCATACCGTCATGGCGATCGTGTACGGCGCTTTTTTGGCCACATTGATCCCGCACCTCGCGGATTGGGCGCAATCTCCAACGGCATTCGTACCGCATACAACGGAAATCGTCCCGTGGTTGGTGCTCGCCATGACCGCCATGGGGTTTGGCGTAACCATCGCGGGCATTCGGGATTTGTGGTACGGCTTGAAGAAGCCCCTCCCGCGTTCGTCCTGACAACACGCCTCCATGCGGGAGACGAGTCCACAGACGCTCGACGAGGCATTACCCCGGTTTACATTTCGGGTACGGATCGTCGCCGAATCCTTGACAATCGCGTTTCTTGATCACGGTCGGTAGATACTGCGTTTCGGCGACGACTTCACCGTTTGCGTCGATTGCATAACGAGCGGCCACCATGATTTGCACCTCGCCCTCGGTCTTCGTTCCGATCATGCCTCCGGCGCAACGAATGCACGGGGCCCTGGGCGGACAAGGCGGGCACGGGCGAGGAATGGTTTTCAATGGGGAAACGCCCAAAATCGTATAATATTTCGAGAATACCACTTCGAGCGTTCGGGAATCCGCTTTCCATCGCGGGAGCACACCGACGTGGCTTTGTTTCATGGGTTCGAAGGTCAATTCGCGCGTCATGGTCTTTGTGATCGCGGCGAATTGTTTGGGAATTTGCGCCTCTTTTGCGGCCAAAGCGACATCGAATCGAGCGCGTACGCCGCGGATCAAGTCGTCCACACGCAGAGGAAATTCGGGCGTTCCGTCGATGATCCGAAGGTTCGTAATTACAAACACGCTCCCCGATGCTCCGCGCTTGTCATTGACTTCGATTTCGACGAGATGAGCCAGGCGCGACAAACCCAATGCATTCGGCGTCCACGGCAGAAACCTGGCGGCCGAGTATTCGGCGACTACGCCATTTCCCGGCAAATTGAACATCTTGTGTTTACCCGCGTCGATGCCGCGCCCATCCGATACGAAATACACTGAATAGGGTGGGCCTTTTTCCCCATTGATCACGTATTCGGGTTGGGGACGATGATTGTCGGGCACGTGCGAACTTTCGTGAATGAGGCTCGAACCCCAGGCATGATCGCCTGCGGACCAGAGCACGGCGACCATCGTTCCCGGAACGTCCGGCTGCACGCCGAATGGAAGGACATCCGCCGGCATCCATTTCGGGAGGTTTTTCAGGGCCGACTTTTTGGCGCTCGGCAATGGCGGAGGCAGCGTCATGTCCTCGGGTGGCGGTGCCGGCGTCGGTGGTGGCGCGGCTGGAGCTGCGAGTTCGGTTGGAGCTGGTACGGGCGGCGTTACGTCGATTTGCTTTGGCGCCGCGGATGGGCTTATGGCGACGGCTGTCGGCTTGGGCGACGGCGTGGCGGTAGACTCGGGCTTCGACGCTCCGCAGCCTGTGAGGGAACCACCGAGGAGCAGCAATGCCGAAAAAACCGGGCGCAAAGACGAAGGGACCATGAACGTTCTCCGCAGTTCGTTCCTCTTGGACGAGATACGCGAGGCCGACATATAGCAGATATTGGCCGCTCAATGCGAGCCATGAAGAGAAAAACTTTGGAAGGCCGGCCGATGAAATCGCGTACGGGGCTGTTGGATTGCATGCGAGCGAGTTTGAGGCCGCGATTCCCTTGCGCGCAATTCCCTGACCGCGGAGTCAATTCCCCATGTGCGCAAATCAACAGACCCGCACGCAAGTCCCTTCGCCCCCCGCACTTTCGCGCATTGCCCCGAAATCAATATCCCGCGCCGGGGTCATCGCGTGGTCGTTGCCGATCCCAATGCCGGGCAAGTGGCGTAGTTCGCCGAGGCCATTGACCGGGTTCATCAGGTCGGCATCGATATCGAGGACGCTGGCGCGGATGCCGAATATCCTATGGTGCTGCTCCAGCGCGCTCATGGTTGCCCCAATATAGGCAGGCACCACCGGCACATTGTTGATGAACTGCGGCATGTTCAGCGTCTCGACCTGATAGCCGACTTCCAGCATCCGGCCCACCAAACTGGGATGGGTTTCGACGAGCATGCCCTTGATGCCCGCAACGATGCAGAATTCGAGCACCCCGGTGATCAGCAAATGCGAAGCCTGCACCGACCCGAAATGCTCGGCACTTTCGTCCGAAATGCAGCGCGTCCATTCATAAATGGACGCCTCGCGCGGCCATTGACGGCCTTGCATGATATGCGGATAAACCTCCGACAGAAGGTGAGGGCTCGACGTGCGCAATAACCTCGTATAGCCGACCACTCTCCCTTTCTGTTGCGCAATCAAGTGGATCGCGTCGTCCGTATCGAACCGGTCGATCTCCCGGCCATCCTCGCTGCCTAGTTCCTTCCATCCAAGACGTCCGACGAATTGCGTATGGCGAAAGCGCCAGACTGCTTCCATGAGCTCCGGATAGTCAGCAATGTTCTGCCCTGTTACAACCTTCAGCATAACACCACGACGGCACCCGATCGCCCCATCGCTTACGCGGCTCGATCCGTTCCGCGGTGAACAAGACCATCAGATGCCCGCCGGATATGCAACACATTTTCCAGGCTCGCCGGACAAACGCCACGTCCGCACGCGTCGAAGTGTGTAGTCAGGACGAACGCGGGAGGCGCATCGTCGAGCCGTACCGCAAATCCCGAATGCCCGCGATGGTTACGCCAAACCCCATGGCGCTCATGGCGAGCACCAGCCGCGGGACACATGAGCCGGTCCTTATTCTCGTTATGGTTCCAGATCATTGCGCATAACGTGCGCCGCGATGCAAACAGTGCACCTGCACGGAGCGCAGGGCCGGAATCGTCCAATGCCTCGCCATCAGGTACGAATCGCGCGAAAGCTCCCCTTGTCATCATTGGTTTCGATTGGATGTTTTCTCGAGCCCGATCCGAGGACGAACGCGCACCCAATGTCCCTCGAGCCTCCGACCACCCAAGGACAGAACATCATTCTTTGCAAAAAAGCTCCAAGTCCTGATACGCTCGGCCCATGAAAAAATCTTCTCCCTCGTTGGCTTCGTTCAGCTTGTTGTCATGTCTCCTCGTGGCCGGGTGTGGCTCGACCGACCCCGTGCCCGCGGACAACCTTCCACCCCAAGGTCCCATCGATGTGCAAACCGACAAAGGTCCCGTCGCCGGGGCGTATGTCGGCGCGAGCCGAGTTTTTCTGGGCATACCATTTGCCGCTCCACCCGTCGGCGACCTGCGTTGGAAATCGCCTGCGCCGCATGCCGCGTGGACCGAGCCGCTCGATGCTCGGACCAAAGGCCCGGCTTGCACCCAAACGAGCCTTCTCGGCGGCAAGATCGATTCCGCATCGAGCGAAGATTGTCTCACGGTGAACGTGTGGGCACCCGAGCGATTATCGAAACCCGCGCCGGTGCTCGTGTGGATTTACGGCGGAGGTTTTACATCGGGGAGCAATCGCGAATTGGCCTACGACGGGCAAGTATTATCGGAAGCGACCGGAGCTGTCGTCGTGAATCTCAATTATCGTCTCGGGCCTTTCGGGTCGCTGGCCTTGGCGGCGCTCGAAGCGGAAGATCCCGCCCATCCGTCAACCGGTGCGTACGGTCTCGAAGATCAACGCGCTGCATTGCAATGGGTGCAGAAGAACATCGCGGCATTCGGCGGCGACCCCAATCGAGTGCTCTTGTTTGGAGAATCCGCGGGCGGGATCAGCACCTGCATGCATTTGGTCTCCCCGCAAAGCAAAGGACTCTTTCACGCCGCGATCATCCAAAGCGGTCCGTGCGATACCGCGACGGCGAAAGACGCGGCGCTGGCTCAAGGCGAGGACTTTGCCAAGGCGCTCGGGTGCGATGCCGCCCCGGACAAACTGGCTTGTTTGCGGTCGAAAACCTCGGAAGAGGTCATGACGGCGTTACCGGCGAGCAGTGACATCATCTTCGGCGAGGGAGCGAATTGGTTCCCCGTGCTGGATGGGTGGAACTTACCGGACAAACCCGCGAAATTGCTCGAAGCGGGCAATTTTAATCACGTGCCCACGATCGTCGGATCCAACGCCGACGAAGCGACGATTTTCTTCTATTTGGCGAAAACCAACATCCCCGATGATGCATCTCTGGCGATGTTTGCCGAAAAACTCGTCCCGGGGCACGGCCAGGATGTCTTGGCGCGTTATTCGACCGCCAAGTTTGGTACGGCACAAGATGCAGCTCTCGCGGCGGTCGGGGATGGCGGATTCATTTGTTCTGCCCGACGCACGGCCCGCGCCATCGCGAAAGCCGGTTTGCCCGCGTATCAATACCACTTCACCTACGCGCCGCCCGGAAGCTTGTTCGGTGACTTGGGGGCATTTCATTCGGCGGAAATCAAATACGTCTTTGGTATTCCGTCGCAACTGTTGCCGCAACCGCTCACGGAAGACGAACTCGTCTTCTCGAAGCAAATCATGGATTATTGGTCGAACCTCGCCGCGAAAGGCGATCCCAATCATGACGGGCACTTGCCGTGGGCCAAATACGACGCGACGGGCGATGCGACCATGGTGCTCGATTTGAAGTCCGAGACGAAGTCCGGCCTGTTCAAAGACGAGTGCGACTTTTGGGATAGCCTGGACATCCTGAAGCCGTAACTCGGGTCCTCCCCCTCATCAAAAAAAGTGCTGCCCCCGTGACTCTCTTTTCGACCCGTTTGCGATGGACCTGTTGACCGGTTCTCGAATCGGCTACGAACCAAGGAGAAATCACGATGGCTGGCACATTGATCGTTTACAAAAATACGAACTTCAACGGCGAATCGCATACGTTTTCGTCGGACGATCCCAACATTCCGGACCTGAAACCGCTGCGCTTGAACGATTGCATTTCGTCGCTCACGGCGTCCGGTTCGGGGACGTGGTTCCTGTACCAAAACATCAATTATGGCGGCGCCAAGTGGTCCGTCACGGCGCAGGGCGGGATCAACGGCACGGGCGCTTATGCGAATCCGGGGATGTGGGACGGCAAGAACGACTCGATTTCCTCGATTCAATACGTGGCGAACGTCGGTTGAGGTTTGTCGGCGACAGGTGCGGGACGTGGGCGTGGTGATCGGTCGATTGGGGACATTTCGGCCGAATCGACCACGTCCCGCGCATGGCTGTAGGGGAAAATGGGGTCAGGGCGTCAACGAGGTGAACACGAGATCCGCGTCTTCCGATGCGGTGTGCGCACTGACGAGCGGTCCTGCAACGGATAGATGCAATGCCGGATATTTGCGATCGAGAATCGCCGCATTGCTCTCATTGATGATCTGATTGCCGCTCCACGTATGGCCTCCATCGCAGCTTTTGTCGACGACGATGGCGTCATTGGCGCCGCCCGAATCGACTTGATACGCGATCCACAACGTGCCGTTGTGCCAAGTTATGGTCGGATGATGCCCTTTGACCTTGGCTCCATTCAAGGCCAACGTATTCAATTGCATCGGCTCGGACCACGTCATTCCATCGGGGCTCGTCGAAACGAATACGTTCAATTCCGATTCGGCCCAGATGACCGCGAATGTTCCATCGTCCGAAAGCGCGCCGCGCGGACGCAGCGGGATGATCGACCCGTCGCCTTTGGTTGCGGTGTCGAAAATCGTCACGGGCGTGTCGAAGGTCTTACCCGCATCGGAGCTGCATTCGACTTGAATGGGGTAACTGTGCGGCAACGTTTGATTGTCGGTCCAATAAACGGCGCACAACTTGTTCTTGTGGTTGGTGAACAGCGAAGGCGATTCGAGGCCGTCGGTGCCTCCGGTGCTGGATATTTTCTTGATCGGTTGCATCAAAAAAGGCGTGTACTGCTGGTCGACGCGGTACGCCGCCATGGGCTCGATCTTTCCCGAGGAAAACCCTTTGCCGCGATTCGAATCGACGTAGGTGTACACGTGAAGGTCATCGCCGGTGCCGATATCTCCATCGTCTGTCGGGACAATCAACGATACGGTGTCCGCCGTAGGCGACGCGATATCGGTGCAATATCCTTCATTGTTTTGCGAAACGAGGACGTAATTGGTGAACGACGCGCCTTTGTCTTCGCTCACCGCGAGCGCGATCGTCGAGCCGGCCGACATTGAATCGACGTCGGTGGTTTTTGCAAATGCTCCGCCATTGTCCATGGCTTGGTACGTGACGTACACGACGTCGGGATTTCCGGCGTCGATCGCGACGGAAACACAACCGACTCGAACGCCCGCGGGCATATCCCCAACCACGACGGCCCCGCCAAACGTTCGTCCACCATCGTCGCTCCGGGCGAGCTTGACGGCATTGTTCGCGTCCAAAGCGGCGGCATACACGCGCGAACCGGAAACCGCGACCGCGCGCTGTTCGACGTCATGCACGACGAGACTCGCGTGACCCACTTCCATCGGATGCGCCGTATGCATGGAAACGTTGATGCGTCCTTCCGAACCATCGCTTCGAGCAACGATGTCAAATGGTTCTTTCGGAACAACCATCGGCGCGGAATAATGTCCCGACCCTTGGATTGTTCCAAAACCTTCTCCCGTTGGATCCACCGACCAAGTCACGGTCCCCGAAGCTCCGGATGCTTGAAGGTCATAAGCTTCGCAGGTGAGCGCATCGAGGGAATTCGGGGTGATGGTTAACGGAGTATTCGCATTCGAACACGAAGGATTCGTCAAGGCGATCATCATGGGCGCCAGCATTACGCCGACAAACGTTCGAAGATGTTCTTTCATGCTTGATCCATTCGCAAAGGTAAAGGTGCATCGTTCCTTGATGGAACAACGCGCAAACAATGCTTGCGAGCCACCATTTCGTCAAGACACGGCCCCGCGACGATTTGGAAAGGAACATTGGATTGCCTGGGCCATGTCGTTGATGGCGCGTTCGACATGCCGGCCGACGTGCGCGACCAAGCCTTCGACGTGCAAGCGAGAATCGGTTCACACATCAGGCCCCGTTGGTCCACTTCGTGAACTTTTGGGACGAAGTTCTGGCGCTGTCGCCGGTGGTTGAGTACAGTTGCGGACCTTCAGTGACGTTCGGTGTCAACGGAGATTTCGCAAAGTTTCATGGAACGTGACGATGGTACATCCGGCCCTGGTGACTCGAAACATGCGCCGAGTCGCGATGTGAGTCGGGCCAAACGCCCTGCGGCAAACCCTCCCGGCGCGACGGGCGTGCAGATCGGCGAAGCGACCGCGCGAGCGATGGTCCTCATGGGCGCGGCGAGCGTGTTCGCGAAGCTCGGTGTGCGCGCCGCGTCCGTGAACGATGTCCTCGAAGCCTCCGGGATCTCGCGGCGCACGTTTTACCGACTGTACACCAGCAAAGAAGACGTGGCGGTCGCCCTGTACCGACTCGGAACGGAGAAACTGCTCGCGACGTGTCGCACGGCCATCGCCAATGCCCGCGATCCGATCCGGCAACTCGAAGGGTGCATCGATGCGCACTTGCAGAACGCGCGTGAACTCGGCCGGCTCGTGTTTGTCCTCGGCGGCGAGGCTTCGAGGCAAGAGTCCGCGTTGCATGCGCCACGGATGGAAACGCATCAAGCGCTGGTGACGATGCTGGCGCAAGGCGTGGAACATGGTGAACGAGTCGATCCGCTGCTGTTTCGAGCGCTCGTATTGGCGCTCGAGGGGGTGACGCGGATGGTGCTCGAAGAAGGGGACGAAGGCCGACAGGTGAGTGATTCGGCGATCGAACGTGCGCGGCGCGTGATGTACCGAATTGCCACGGCGACGCTGATGGGCGACGGGATCAACGTCGCGCCGATGCCCATGCGGCGGTGATCGCGCTCAAATCTCCCCGCACGAGATACTTGACACCCCACGTAGATCGTATACGGAGTGTATACCTGACGTTCGGATTGGGGTTTGGGGTGAAGGCGACCCGAAGGCCCAAATGCACAAACAGGGGTTTGGAGCGAAGGGCGCCGAAGGCGACCCGAAGCCCCAAATGCACAAACAGGGAGGCACTCTGTGACAGCGATGGCGAAGTACGATCACCACGGTTTGGCCATTTCTTATGCGCGAAGTGGGAACGGGCCGCCGGTGGTATTGCTGCACAATGGGGGCATGTCCCATGCCATCTGGCGCGAAGTCATCCCTGCGTTATCGGCTCGGTACGAAGTGTTTGCCCTGGATCTGCTCGGGTACGGTGCATCGGCAAAACCAGGCACCGGGTACACGTTGGAGCATTACGTGGAGATCCTCGACGGCTTCATCGATGCGCTCGGGCTGACGCCGGTCGCACTCGTAGGCAATTGCATGGGCAGCGCCATTTCGCTGTCATTGGCTGCAAAGCGACCTCGCGCCGTGACGACGTTGATCCTGGTCAATCCATTGACAGAGGCGACATTTTTGGGGGGTCAGCTCGGTATGGGCCTTCGACTCACGCAGGCGTTGCCGACGTTATCGCGTCCGGTCGTGAACACGCTGCGACGCACGGTCTTGCCGCATGGGCTTGGGCGGCACTTCATGCGTTTTCAATTCGGCGCTCGAGGCCGGGCGACGGGACGGGAACGCGAGGAAGATCTCTGCGCCTGTTACGATTCGCCGGAGCAAATGCGGTCATTGATCGGCGTTTTTGACGATCTCAGCAGCTTTCGTGCCCTGGACCAACTCGAACCGGGGCCCGGATTTCCTCCCATGACGACGATTTGGGGGCTCTCCAATCGCGTGCTGTCGGCCGAAGCGGGCAGGCGCCTCGGGAAAACGCTCAAACCGCGGCGCGAAGCGTGGCTCGAAGGGTGTGGACATTTGCCCATGCTCGAAGCGCCGGACGAGGTCGCGGCGATCATCCTCGAAGCTCTCGACGCATCCCGCAGCGAGTTGCGCGCTCGTAGTGCCGACGCAGAAAGCGTATTGCAATGAGCCGCCTTTTTCCCGACGACGTCTTTGATCTCGCCGGCGTGGTGCTCGATGTTGCAGCCCGCGATCCCGAGCGCATTGCGGTGATCGAGCCGGACGGGCGCAACCCGGACGGCAGTCGCCGGTACTTGCGCCACACGTACGGCAAGCTGTCGGATCACGTCGAGTCGCTCGCGGTCGGCTTGCGGGAGATCGGCATCGTCGAGAAAACGCGGACGGTGTTCATGGCGCCGCCGAGTTACGAAGGCTGCGCGATGGGTCTGGCCCTCACGCGCGTGGGCGCGACGACGGTGTGGATCGACCCGGCCGTGGGGTACTTGAACCTGGCCGAGCGATTGCGGCGGCTCAACGTCGAGGCCTTCGTGGGCCTTCCGATTGCCCACCTTGGCCGAACGACGTTCGGTTGGGGCCCTCGGTTGCTGTCGAAAGCCATCGTGTTGCGAGGGTTTTTCCCGGGCGCCCATTCGTTTGGATCGCTCATGCGATCACGTCCCACCACGATCACGCGGGCCAAGGTGGGTCCGAAGGATCCGGCGGCGATCATGTACACGACCGGGAGCACCGGTCCTGCAAAGCCGGCGTTGTACCGACACGAGAACTTGTGTGGCATTCATCGCGTTGCGCATCGGACCTGGCGCTTCGACGAAGTGGAAGGCGTGGCGATCGACATGCCGGTGTTCCCGGCGTTTTTCTCCATTGGCTTGAGCGCCGGCGGCACCATCGTCGTCCCGCCGATCAATTACGTTATCGAGCGACCCGCGAAAGTGAACCCTCATGCGTTGTTCGAGGTGATTCGCGACACGGGCGTGAAGAGCCTATTTGCGTCGCCGGTCATTCTGGAGAATTTCGCGAAGCTGGGGCGAGACTTGGGCGCGGTGGCTCCATCGTTGCGCGTGGTGGTCGGCGGAGGCGCGCCTTTGTATGCGCCCGTCGTGGATGCGCTGGAAAAAATGCTCGGTCCGGGAGGAGCCGTCCATGCCGACTATGGAGCGACCGAAGCGTTGCCCGTGAGCGAGATGCCCGGCCGCGAAGCTTTGGAGGAGACGTTTGCCAAGACCGCGCAAGGCGCGGCTCTTTGTGTGGGTCACCCATTCGAGGGCGTTCAGGTGAAGATCGTGGCCATTCACGACGGACCGATCGCCAAGATCTCGGACACGCGCGAATTGCCGACCGGACAGATTGGCGAGATCATCGTCAGCGGGGCGCACATCAGCCCCGAGTATGCGGACGACGTATCGAGCACGCGGAAAAACAAGATTGCCGGGGACGATGGAGCGATATGGCATCGTCTTGGCGACGCCGGGTACGTCGATGATACCGGCCGCATTTGGTGTTGTGGTCGGGTCAGTCATGCGATCACGACGGCCTCGGGACAGCTTTACCCTTTGATGTGCGAGCCGATATTCGATGCGCATCCGGCTGTGGCTCGGAGCGGGCTCGTGGGGATTCCGCAGGCGGGGTCTACGACGCAGGTGCCGGTGATTTGCATCCAATTGGCCGCGGGCCATGGGCGCAATTCGTCCGAGCTTTCAGCATTACGGGACGAACTGCTGAAGCTGGCGGCGGGGCATCCGAATACGCAGACGATACGGCATTTGTTGTTCCGGGATCGATTGCCGGTGGATCCGCGGCACAATTCGAAGATCGAGCGTCCGGCGTTGGCGAAATGGGCGGCGGGGCAGATGTGACGGAAGTGAAGGAGAAATAGGAAAGGGGCAGGCCGTTGGCACGAACCGAGTTTCGCACTGGACATGGCCCTTCTTGCAAGACTCTCCAAATGGGGCTTGCTCTGTTGCGCAACCGGAAGTAGGGTCGCGCGTGCGTCGAACATGCGTCCACTTTCATCGAACGACATCGAAGCTGAGTTGAGTTACGCCTACCTGCACGCTGTCGCAGGTCATGCGGGTGTGGGATGTAGGTACGCAATTCGTCACGAGGATGGTCGAGGCATCGATGCCCAGCTGACTGCGTGGGGCTCCTGGCCGGAAAGTTACCGCACCGAGGTGAACTTGAACGTGCAGCTCAAGGCAACTGCTGCGCTGCCCGCCGACGATGGCCTCCATCTGTCCTACTTTCTGAAAGAATCGGAGAAATCGACGCATTATGATGATCTCCGAAGCAAGACTGTGGATATTCCGCGGATTCTGGTCGTATTGTTCTTACCGGAGGATTCAACCGCGTGGCTCACCCACAGCGCGGACCAGTTGGTGCTCAAGCGGTGCGCCTATTGGGTAAATTTGCGAGGTGCCGAGCCGAAACCCAAGGAAAACAAGTGGGGTGTGACGATAAAACTTCCCAAAGCACAGGTGTTTAGTCCCGACGGTCTGAGGGCCCTCATCACGCAATTGGCCAAGGCACGTCGCGACGAGGAAACATGATACCCCGCGATTTCAAAATTGATCCGGCAGATCTTCGGGATTTCGCCAAAGCCGACGGGTGGGTATTGGTCCCGGAAGCGATGCGAGATCGTCTTTTCCTCCTAAATCATCCGAAATTCGCGCCGCGTCAGCTCAGTTTTCCCATGGATACGACGGCTCCGGATTATTCCGAAGCGATTTCACGAACGCTCGAACGATTGGCCGATATGAAGTCCATGTCCCCCGAGCTTCTCGCTGTGCGAGTTGCCGCGTATCGAGAAGACGTCGTGCATTTTCGCATCGTCGGGGAGCAGCAGGACACATCTTTGCCATTGCCTTTTGCGGCGCATATCGTCGCCGCAGCAGAGCAAGCCCTTCGGGCCGCAGCTTGTTCGGTCGTCAAGCCGCAGCGTCATCATAAACGCCTTACACGAAGTGAAGCGAAAGAGGTCGCGGAGTCCGCGCGATTTCAGCATACGCGACCCGGAAGCTTCGTATTGCCTGTTTCGTGTCCCATCAACGCCGTCGACGCTCATCCGGCACTTCTGCCGGGCGAACAAGATGCGCCGTTCATGCGCCGCACGACAAACATGCTCGAACGCGGATTGCTGACGTTGATTCAGGGCGTCGAGCAGGATACCCTGGACAAACTTGTTTCCAATGACGCCGAGCCTTCGGTCGTCTCGTCGAATCTGTGTGACGCCGTGGTCCAGTTTTACGATCCTGTGTCGAGGAATTCGCTCGAAGTCGAGATTGATTGGGCGCCATCGCTGCCCCAAAACAAGACGCGACGACCTTTGCGCATCCAACGTGACTACTTTGCACGCATTGCCGAGGTCGGTGATGCCTTGGCGAAAGTCGAAAGCCAAGAGCCGGATACCTTCATTGGTACCGTGGAACAATTGGCGGGAGAACTCGGTGACGACGGGAGGCGTGCGGGAGACGTCATTCTTGCATTGTTGCTGCCCGAAGGGGAAGTGGTACGGAGTCGCGTACAGCTCGATGCCGACAACTATGTCCTCGCCGGCGAAGCTCACATGACGAATGGCCGCTACGTCAAAGTCGTGGGAAAACTTCAGCCTGGTCGACAACCACGCGTTTTGAGGGACATGAGCTGTTTCGAACCGTTGTGGCCGCGCAACGTGGATACCGAGTCCCGTCGGAAGTAGCGCCGACTTCTCGACGCCGGCCGGCGCTCACGGCACCACCTTCACCGATGTCGTGAACGCCACGACGTTGTATGGATCCCACGTCGACACGACGAACGGAACCTTTACATCGAACGCTCCTCCCGCTGCCGGCGTCGCCGTCGCCGATGGCAACATGTACGCGCCATACAGCGACGCAAGGTTGCAATGCAAGATCTGACTCCCAGGGCAAGTCGTGCCGCAACAATGCGTGCTTTGGAAATCCGGATCATTGCCGTCGATGATCGTGAGCGGAGCACTCCACGGCCCCTCCGCGGTCGTCGCGAACCGGAACAGCACGCGGACGTTGCTCTTGTTGCCCATCGCGTCGTAATACTGTCGCTGATACAACGCGACATAAAGGCCCGCATTATCAATCCGTCGCACGCTGATCTCCCCGACCCCGTCGTCCTCGAAAAGCGGCGGCACGTTCTGCCGCTGCGTCGCCGTCATCGATGAGGCGAGTTTCCACGTTTTCGTCAGCGGGTCGAAGAGCTCTTCGCCACCACCTGTCTCCAAGGCCGCAGACCCCAGGCGCGCAAGGTAAACGCCGCTGTGTCGATAGGCGCCCGTCCCAAAGAGATACGTGTACACGCCGTCGTCGACCGGCGCGGTCTGGATGAAGTGGCCGCCCAATGCGCCATTCGAAAGCGCATCGATGGAGCGCAAGATCTGAAACGTCGGAACGTTCGTCGCCGGATCCCATGACGCCAGGTACCCCAGCGTGGCGTGCAAATTCGGAGCTGTTTGGACGAGTCCCGCATAAAACAGGAACACCTTGCCCGCCTTCGAGAAGCCCCCCGTGGGAGCTTCGAACGTGCCCGGAATATTCGGGAATGGCCCCGCCGCCTGCGTGATGTAATTCGCGATGTTCTGCCCCATCGGCGGCAGCATGTACACCCCCGCAAAGTCCCGCAGAATCGTCGAATCCGTCGCGTTCGCCACGCTGGGATTGTCAGGCGTGACGTAAAACTCCAGGCTTTTGCAGAGCGTCGTCGGATCCGCCACCACGTTGGCAAATGGGATCCTCGCAACACTGTCCGGGTCTTCGCCAAACCCCCAAATCACCTTGTAACCCTGCGTATCGCCGAAAAACAAATACAGGAAATTACCCGAAACAACGGGCACCCCCAGCTCCGTGCCCATCAAGTTGAACCGCGTATGCAATTGGTTCGGCGTCGGATCCTGCAGAGAAGCGTTGTTGATGAGCTTGCAAAGAAAACTCCTCGACGTGAACGTCGATGTGGGCCCGCCGCCTCCGCTTCCGCCACTTCCACCACTTCCGCTACTGGAGCTGCCGGTGCCGCTGCTCGTGCTGCTTGCGGCGCTCGTGCTGCTGCTGGAACTCCCGTTGCCCCCCGTCGTGCCCGTGCCACCCGTGCCGCCCGAGCCGCCTTCGCCGCTTCCGCCAAGACCGCTCGAACTTCCCGACACCGAGCTGCTCGCTTCCGGCGGCGCCTCCTTCGCGTCGGGGATGGGACATCCGTACAAAGCGAGCACGGCAATCGCGAATAAGACCTTTGCGCCGAGGTGTCTTGCCATCGTCAAAACGCTCCTTGCACAACGACTCCACGTTCATTCACACCAGCGTACGGAGCGACGAGCCAACTTTGCTTTTTCGGCGTCGCCGAACCACTTCCTTTCACGAAACCAACCGTTGCCACCCCAAGCGCCACGATGCCCGCCGCTCCAAGGCCGACAAAGAGGCCGAAGGACCTGTTTTTGCGCTCGTTCAATTCGGTTGGATCGTATCCGTGCGGGCACACGAGCGTCTGGCCGCAATCCGCCAGCAACTGATCTTCGGCGTTCGATTGATCCAGCTTGAAATACACCGCGCCCGCTCCGGCTGCGACCCCCACGGCCGTTGCCGCCCAAGCCCATGCCGGGATGCCTCGACGGCTAGGTTTGTCCGCCTCGACCGGCGTTTCGGTTGCATCTGCATCCGCGTTTGGATCCGCAACGAGCTTGATTTCGAAGTCCAATCGTTCCCCCTGTTCCACCGTCACCGTTCGCTTTTCGGGGCGATGGCCCGGTGCGGTCACGACAAACACGTGTTCGCCGGGCTCGACGGGGATCGTTTCGCCGATCGTCGCTGCCGGGAGCACTCGTCCGTCGCGCTTGATTTGCAGGCCCGGGGGAGGGTTGGGCACCATGAGCTGCACGCGCGCGAGCTTGCTTTCGAGCGCCGCAATGCTCTCTTTCACGACTTCATCCAATTTGCGTTTTCGTTCGTCCCCGAGCGTGTCTTGATTCAGTTGCAACGCGCGCCGATAATCCACGAGCGCTTGGATCAATTTGCCGTCGTGTTCGCTGCACCGAGCGATGTTGATCATCGTGCTCGCCGCCGGATTGAGCTCCATGCTGGCGCGAAACTTTTCGCAACCTTCGGCCCATTTGTCTTCGCCCACGAGCTTCCGACCGCTCAAATACAGCGCTTCTGCGGCCACGGGATCGCGTGGTTTGTCTTGACTGAATACCGGTGCGGATCCGGCGAGCGTCGCCGCGATGCAGGCGGCGGCGATGACGACACGATGCGCTCGATCGGTGATGTCTGTGGCGGAATCTCGCGGTTCGTTTGCGATCATGGCCCCCCGCAGGTTATCAGAAGTGCGCGACGTTTTGTCCAATGCTCTCAGGGGGCCACGTGCACCGAAGCGGTGAAGGCCACGACGTTGTACGGATCCCACGTGGACGCGACGAACGGAAGCTTCAGGTCGAACGAACCTCCCGCGGCAGGCGTCGCGGTTGCCGTCGGGAGCAGGTACGTGCCGTAGAGCCAACCGAGGTTGCAATGGATGATCTGATTGCCCGGGCAAGTTTGTCCGCAGCAATGCGTACCTTGGAATGCGGCGTCTTTGCTGTCGATGATCGTGAGCGCGTCGCTCCAAGGGCCTTCGGCCTTGGCCGAGACGCGGAAGACCACGCGATTGTCGATGATGTTGCCCGCGAGATCATGGAGCTGTCGTTGATAAAGCGCGACATACAGGCCCGCGCTGCCGATACGCAAGACGCTCAGCTCGCCGACGCCGTCGGTTTCGAAGAGCGGCGGCAGGGTTTGTCGTTCGAGCGCGGACATCGCCGCGGCCGCTTTCCACGATTTCGTCGTTGGGTTGTAGAGCTCCTCACCGCCACCTGTCTCCAAGGCGGAAGACCCGAGACGTGCGAGGTACACGCCGCTGCGTCGATAGTTGCCCGTTCCAAAGAGGTGCACGTGCGTGCCGTCATCGACCGGGGCGATTTGGATGAAATGGCCGCCCAACGGACCATTGTTGAGTGAATCGATGGGGCGCAGGATCTGCATGTTCGGCAGCGTCGTCACGGGCGAGTCCCACCGCGCGAGGTATCCGAGCGTGGCGCGAAAGTCCGGCGACGTTTCGACGAGGCCAGCGTAGAAGAGGAACGCTTTGCCGCCTTGGGCCAAGCCGCCCGTGGGGACCTCGAAGGTGCCGGGCATATTCATGAATGGCCCCGCGGGCTGCGCGATGTAGTTGGCGATGTTTTGTCCGGCGGGGGGCGTCATGTACACGCCGGCGAAGTCGCGTTGGATGGCAGGATCGGCTCCGTTCGCGACGCTCGGATTGTCGGGCGTGACGTAAAACTTCAGGTTCTTGCAGACTGCCGACGGATCCGCCTGAACCTCGGTGAGCGCGATCTGTCCGACGCTGTCCGGGTCTTCGCCCGGCGCCCAGATGACCTTGTAGCCCATCGTATCGCCGAAGAAGAGGTGGAGCGTGTTGTTGATGGCCACGGGAACGCCGAGGTCCGTGCCCATCAGGTTGTACCGCGTCTGCGTCTGGTTGGTCGTGGGATCTTGAAGGAAGGCGTTGTTGATGAGTTTGCAGAGGTAGGTTCGGGACGAAAGCGATGCCGTGAGCTTCGCGGCGGGCATACCACCGCTGCTGCTGGAGCTGCTCGAACTGGTGGAGCTGCTCGAGCTACTCGACGAACCGGATCCGCCTGCACCTCCGATGCTTCCCGACGAGCTGGAGCCGGCGATGCTGCCGGCGGCTCCGCCTTCGCCGCCGGACCCCGTCGGGCCTCCACCGTTCGGAGTGGCACACGCGACGAGGAGCACGGCGACCGTGAGCGCGCGAGCTCCACGCCCGAGTGCTCGCTGCGTGGCATCGACGATCGAAGATTGCATGACAAACCCTCCGCAAACGACGGTATACAAGCCGTATACCTAGGTCAAGAGCGTCGTTGCTCCTCCGCGTGCAAATTCTCCTGAATGCTCCGGGTCGTCTCCAAGGTCGTCCACGGTCGCGTTGCATGGGCTTTCAAGATCCCCGTGGATGTTCACGGTCGCGCTGAACGCTGTTACGACATCACCTTGCACATCCACGGTCGCGTCGAACGCTGTTTCAACATCATCGTGGACGTCCACGGTCGCGCTGAACGCTGATTCAACATGACCGTGGACGTCCACGGTCGCGCCGAATGTTCTTACGACATGACCGTGGACATCCACGGCAGCCGGCAATGTCCCTTCGACACGACCGTGGACATGCGCGGCACGGTGAGACTCGGTTGAAACACAATCGTGGACGTCCACGGTCGTTGAGCACGACCGTTCGACACGACCGTGGAAGGTCAGGGTGTGGTGGAGGGCGTTTGCGGCTTGGAGATCTTACGGTTTTTGCGGAACGGCTTGAAGAATCGGGCCACCCGCTTGGGATCGGTGGGGTATACCATCAGCAGCGCGCCTTCCAGCTTCTTGTATTCATCGCGCCAATTGGCCAACAGCCCCGGCAGCTTGACGTCCTGAATCATCGCGAGGGCTTTTTCGGTCGTCGTCAAGGCTTCATCGGCATCGACGACGCGAGTGAGCGACGTCGTCAGCTTTGGGCTCCATGTACGCACGGCCTCGCCAATCTCCGGATCGTTGCCATCCTCGGCCATCAGCGTCAGCATATCGCCTACGAGCTCGGGTTCCTCTTTTCGAGGGTCCGCGGCGGTAATCGCTCGCAAACCATCGGGAAAGTAGCGCCGATATTTGGGGTTATCGCGATTCTTTTTCACGGCACCGAGCAAATGCAATTCGAAGCCTTCGACATCATCGTCCACGGCTTCATCTGCGGCATCGAGTAATGCGCTGTTCGACTGTTCGAGTTCGCGCAAATCATCGCGTTGACGCAAAAGGGCCACGAGGTTGGTGTGCACCGTGGCGAGCCCTGCTTCGCGGCCTGCGGTCTTGGGATCGGCGGCAACGCGCGCCCTGCTGTAGGCGCTTTTCGGGAGGTGCGCTTCCGCGGCCGTATCGGCTGTCGGCATGTCCATGAAAGGATTCTCCTTTGGACGGGTTGTAACCGATGCGTTGTGAGGTGGGCAAGAGTCTGGCAACGCGGATTATGTGCTCGAGGATTGGGTAGATGATGTTGCCGATGATGCGAGTGTTTACTTGATCGTGGACATCTTCACGGGCTTGGATTTCCACGGATTGGGTTGTTGATCGGGGGGCAGATCCGAGTCCCAGACGAGCTTGAAATCGAGCCCTTTCAATTTGGCTTTTTTCCAGCGCTGGAGGAACCTTTCGGAAAGGTAGATCGAGCCGCGTCGGTCCTCTTTTTGGCGGAAGATATCAACACCTTCCACAACCGAGGGAAGGAAGACGTGCCGTTTAACCACAGCCAGTTCGCCACGTGGGCTATGATGACCTTCAGACTGCGAATAATCGAGCGCTTCGAGCACGCGTGGATTATACGCGTATAACTCCGCACCATCTTCGTCTTCGAGTGGTAGCAATTCTCCGTGGACATCCAGAATATCACGAAGTGCATCCACAGCGGATCGGCGGAAGACCAGTACCCCGGACATATATGCAAAAGGAGCATCCGACGGGCGACACCCTTGACGTGCACTTGCACGGACGCGCCGTACTCGCACGGGTTTCCACCGTTTGCTTACGGGTTTGCCGTTGATGCGATCGAGAACCGCGAATGCTTCACCGTCCGCGGTTTGAAGGATCTCATAGCCGGTGGTTTGATGGTAGTCATAGATTCGCATCAGAATGTTCCGTTTTCTAAAGCATTCCGAATATCTTGAAGTACCCGAATTGCTTCTTTTCGGGTCTTGGCAGCTCTGAGTAAACGCTCGACCGTTTCATAATACTTCGCGGTATGCACCACCGAATGCACAACAGCTCCCGTGGGGTTTGGTGATTTCAATGTTGCCGGCAGAAAGACGCCGTTCCAAGCCTCGTCGACGTCGATCTTAAACTTTGCAAGTATTTTTCGAGCCTCTTCAGCCCTCGGTTCGGTATGCGCCACAATATGGTGCAGCGATTCGCCCGCCTGTCGAGCTCGTCTTACGAGTGGGTTGTCCGCATACTTGAGGGCATTTTCCAGCGCATAACGATGCGCTCTCGCCGTCAACGGACGTACGAGGGCCCCGGCTTTGACGAACCCCCCCACGCCTCCCGCTGCACCGGGAATGAAAATCGGGATGTTCTCCAATCGTTTCAGCGCCGCGACGAGCGCTTGACCGCCCTTCGTCGACGTCAACGCTATCAGCTCCGAACCTTTTGCCGCGACCGTCGTGACAGCCTTCGCACCTTTGCCGACAACGGAAACGATGGCTTTCGCCCCGCCCAGCGGGCCCAGCGCGACCTCGAGCGCGACCATCTCCAAAATGAAAATGCCGGCGTCAATAGCAAACAACTTGGCTTTTACATCGAACTGGCCTTTCTCGAATCCAGCGTTGTACCCCGCCAGAGCGAGCATCTCCAGATACGGCTCATCGTACTCCGCTGGTGCTTCGATCACGTTGAGCTGATCCGCAGTGCGTTGTTGAATCTGCTCGATAGAACCGGGATCCTCGGTCAACGCGCGCTTGAGCCATCCATCGCTCTTGTTGATCACGGCCTGCATCTCGGCTTCGGCCTTCGTCAACGCTCGTGCGATCTGCTGCGCTTGCTCGTAGGCGCCTTGATAGGCCATGTTGCGCTGAAGCAGGGAGATGGACTGCTGCGTCGTCGGCGCCATCTGTGGACGTTTTTCGCAGAAGAATGGGCTGTATGGCGATGCCACCGATGGCTGTGCCAACAGGTTCGTCACGCCGGGCGCGTTCTTCACCGTCGATGTGGCATCATTGCAGGGATCGAGCAAATTGAGAACGGCATCCTCGGTTGGTCGTGGAATGCGCGTACACCATGTATCGGTGCGGCTCAATGGCACCAGGCGCACATTCTCGAGCGGTGCATCCGGCGCATATTTGAAAACGAATCCGTGCTGGAAAAGCGCCTGGTCGAGAACCCACCGATCGTGCGATGTGACGGCTTCACCCGTCGTCGGCACGAATGCAAAAAAAATGTCGTCGTCACCATTCGCCTTTGCGGCGGTTACCTCCGGCGGCTCCCAGCAAAGCGGTCGGAGCTGCTCCTTGACGAGCTTCAAATCCGCAACCGTGCCATCGGTGTTCGCTGCGCTCACCGCGGGACTGCATCCCGCCGCCACAACCGACGAGCACACCGCTGCTATCCAAACGCAGAGAAATGCCCATCGGCGAACGAATGGCCCGACGAACAACGTTTGCAACGTCGCAAGGAGGGAACGCATGCGAAAGAGGCTACGCGACTGCGGGCGACGGTGGCAAGAATGAACTGTCGATAACGCTGCACAGAGGGAATTGCAGGCAGTCGAATTGGCAGCGCGTCCGTTGAATTGCCCGCAATCCGGGCTGAAAGCGCACGCCTGGATTTGCACGGCATAACTCGAATGAGGTGTTGGCCCTGTTTTTCAAGCGCGGGCGGGGGGGACCCCGCTGTTTGAGCCCGAAGGGCGAGTTCGGGGTCCCGCCTGTGGTTGAAAAGCAGGGTCAACGCCGAGCGCCCAATTCCGAGTCGCGTCGCCCGTTGCCCCTCAGCGCAACTCGGCGCTCGTTTTGCCGAGAAGTTGTCGCGCGACGATCAACATCTGGATTTGCTGGGTGCCCTCGAAAATGTCGAGGATCTTCGAATCCCGCGCCCACTTCTCGAGCAGCTCCTCTTCGCCGTATCCCGAGGTCCCCGCGAGCTGCACACACCGCAGCGTGACCTCGTTGACCACTCGACCCGCCTTCGCCTTCGCCATGGAAGCCTCGAGCGAATTGGGGCGACCATTGTCCGCCATCCAGGCTGCCTTGAGCGTCAGCAGACGTGCGGCTTCCACCTCGGCTTCGAGCCGCGTCAGTTCGGCTTCCACCGCCGACGCATTGCCAAGCGTCCGTTCGTCACGAAGCGGAATTCCATGCTTCGCCAGCAATTCACGCGTCCGTTCGAGCGCCGCACGAGCAACCCCGACGCCCATCGCCGCAACGAGCGGACGTGTGTTGTCGAATGTCTTCATCACCCCGGCAAACGATCGCTTCGTGTCGATCTCGGCGCTCCCAAGGATGTTCTCCTTGGGCACTCGGCAATCCTCCAGCACCAACGTTGCCGTATCCGAGGCCCGAATACCAAGCTTGTGATCGAGTCGCACCACACGTAGACCAGGCGTTCCCTTCGGAACGACGAACGACTTGATCGCCGCTCGCCCCAGTGTCGGATCGAGCGTCGCCCATACGACCACCGCACCGGCCCGTTCACCCGCCGTAACAAAAATCTTCTCGCCGTTCAGGACCCACTCATCACCCTCGAGTCGCGCACTCGCGCGGATCGCCGCCGAATCAGAGCCCGCATTCGGCTCCGTGATGGCCATGGCGATCCACATCTTGCCGAACTTCTCGCGTTGTTCCTTTGTCCCGACCGCTGTAAGCGCCGCGTTTCCGAGACCTTGACGCGGAATCGTCAACGCCAAGCCCACGTCGCCCCGGGCGATCTCCATCATCCCAAGCACGGCGGCCATGTTGCCACCGTTCCTCGTTTCCTTGGGCGAATCCGACGACGCGGCGCGGTTGACACTGTTGACCGATGCTCCAGCGCCACCTTCGTTGAGGCCGTCGAGCAGCGCAGCAAGAATATCCAGCTCCTTCGGATACGCGTGTTCCTGCGTGTCGTACTTACGCGAGATCGGGCGAAACACGTTGTCGGCAACAAGACGAGCCTGCTCCATGAGCGGCCGGAACTTGTTCGGGATTTCCAAGTTGATCATGCGACCAGACCTCCTTCCATGACGCCAATCGCACAGAGATCGCGATACCAGCGCTCGACCGGGTGATCCTTGATGAACCCATGTCCACCCAAAAGCCCCACGCCGTCCGTGCCGATCTTCATGCCCTTCGCCGCGCATTGCACCCGCGCGAGCGTCGCTGCACGCGACACTTCCTCCGACCGCTCGGCCAAGCTCGCAGCTCGATGCACCAACAAACGCATGCCCTCCAGCTCGATGCCAATGTCGGCAATCAAAAACGCCACCGATTGGCGATTCGAGATCGGTTCGCCAAACGCTCGGCGATCGTTGCAGTACGTCATGACGTACTCGAGCACGGCGCGACCCGCACCCACCGCCATGGCACCCCAGCCGATGCGGGCACGATCGACGATACGTTCGAACGAAGCGCGAGCCTCGCCGTCCGTTCCGACACCCACGAGCGCGTCTTCCGCCACGCGAACACCTTCCAGACGCAGCCGTGACAAGCCCGCAGCCCGAAGACCCATCGCCGGCTCGGCTTCAATGGACAGTCCCGGTGTACCTCGTTCGACGAGGAACAGCTTGGGCCCGGCACCTCGCACATCCGCGGCCACCAAGAACAACTCGGCCGTTTGTCCAAGCGGTACCAGCGACTTCACGCCGTGCAGCTCCCAGCCGCCATCACGCGTACGGATCGCGCCGGTCCGTGGAGCCACCGGATCGAACAGCGGTCGCGGTTCGAGCAACGCGAACGCCGCGGGGTACGGTTGATCGCCCAGGAAACGCGGCAGATAGTGCGCCTGCTGATCCTTCGTGCCCAGTTCGACCAGGGCATGGACGACAGCAAGCGGCGCCAAGATCGCCAGCGCGAGGCCCATGTCACCCCGCGCCAGCTCCTCGATGAGCAGCACGTTGGTCACCACCGACAACGCATCGGCGGCACCTCCGAGCGCTTCCGGAACGGCGAGCGTCGGCAACGCCAGTTCCTGAGCGCGCTGAAGCACTTCATCCGGGGCACGCATGAGACGTTCGGCTTCCACGGCGGCCGGTCGAACGACTTCGTCGGCGAATTGCCGAACCGTGTCGATCAGCAACTGCTGCTCTTCGGTTGGGGCGAGGTCGAACAGCGCCGAAGAAGGCCGCTTCTCGAGGCGCACCGGGTTTTCTTTGGTGGAAGACGCAAGCGCGCCGGCCGCCGTCTTCGCCACACGGGTCACCGCCTTGGCTCCTTCGTAAATGAGCCGTTGCCCCGGTTCGGCCAGGCCCAGACGCGCCGTCAAATCCGATGCGCCGATCGCCGTGAGGACCTTGAGCGGTCCGGCGGCCACGCGCCTGAACGTCGAGCGATCGCTGCGCTTCTTCCGCTTCGAAGACGCGGAAACATCAACTTTGGACGTCATGTTGAACCTCCTTCACTCCACTCGCTCGAGGACCGCGGCCGCGCCGAGCCCTCCTGCCGCGCAGATGCCGAGAACTGCGGTCCGCTTGGATCCCAGGGCCAGCTCGTTCGCCATGGTCGTGACCATGCGTGCGCCGGTCGCGCCGAACGGATGCCCGAGCGCAATCGAGCCGCCGTGCACGTTGAGCTTCGCCGGATCGATTTCGCCCACGGCTTCCTCCCGGCCGAGGCGCGCCTTCGCAAACGCGCGGCTCCCGAGCGCTTTCACCACGGAGAGCACCTGCGCCGCGAACGCTTCGTGCAAGTCGACGAGGTCGACGTCGTTCAGCGCGAGCCCGGCTCGATCGAGCGCCTTGGGAATGGCGAGCGCCGGACCGATGAGCAGCTGATCCGCCGGATCGACGCCTACGTACGCCCACGAAGCAAACGCGGCGAGCGGCTTCAGACCCAGCGCCCGCGCCTTGTCTTCGCTCATCAACAAAACCGCAGCCGCGCCGTCGGTGAGGGGACTCGCGTTGCCGGCGGTCACCGAGCCATCCTTCGCAAACGCCGGACGAAGCTTGGCCAGCCTCTCCATGCTGGTATCGCCACGGACGAGGCCGTCGCTGTGGACCCAACCGCGCTTCGTCTCGACAGGCGCGACCTCCGACGCAAACCGCCCCGACGCGATCGCTCGTGCCGCTCGCTGATGCGAACGCAGGGCAAGTTCGTCCTGGGCTTCTCGCGCGATCTCGTTTCGTTGGGCCATGCGCTCGGCCGCTTCGCCCATGACCTCGCCGGTCGTGCGCTCCGCGATACGCGGCCGTTCGGGCAGCAGATCGCCCGGACGAACCTTTGCCAATGCACCCAGGTATGCTGCCGGCGTCGGTTTTCCCAGGGCCAGCGGCGCGAATGTGCGCACGAGCTGCTGCTGAAGTTTGACCTCGGCGCTACTCGTCGAATCGCTGCCGCCGGCGATCATCACGTCGGCTTCACCTCGTTCGATCGCCGCCGCTGCCAGCGTAATCGCTTGAAGGCCCGACGCACATGCCCGCGTCACCGTCATCGCTTCGCACCCGGGATCCAGGCGCAGGTCGAGCGCGATCTCGCGACCGACGTTCGGCGACCCGCTTGGCAGGATGACGCCACCCCACACGATGCCTTCGACTTCGCGCGCGGCGATGCCCGATCGCGACAAAAGTCCCCGCGCCGCGTGACCGCCCAACGCGATCGTGTCCAGCTCGGCGAACTCCGTAAACGCTTTGACGAACGGGGTCCGAACGCCTCCGACGATGACGGCTCGACGCCCATTCTTCTTCGTTGCCATGATCATGCTCCGATGAGGGCACCTCCGCACACGCGGAGGGTGCTCGCTGTGATGCCCTGAGCCCCGGGGCTCGCTAAAAACACGACGGCTTCCGCCACATCCACGGGCTGACCGCCTTGCCCCAAGGCGGCGAGTCTCCGGCCGGCCTCGCGAATGACCGTGGGCATGGCCGCCGTCATCCGCGTCTCGATGAACCCCGGGGCGATGGCGTTCACGGTGATCCCTCGATCGGCGACGCGTCCCGCAAGAGCGTGCACGTACCCGATGACGCCCGCCTTCGAGCCGGCGTAATTGGTTTGACCCACGTTACCCGCGATGCCCGCGACGGACGACAGTCCGATGATGCGCCCTCCATCCCGCAGAGCTCCGCGCGCGAGCAGAGCATCGGTCGTCCGCACGACCGCGCCCAGGTTCACCAGGTACGTCTGATCCCAACGCGCCGCGTCCATCCGCGCGAGCGTCTTGTCGCGCGTGATGCCCGCGTTGTGCACGATCACGTCCGCACCGCGCCCACCCAGCGCCGCGACCAGCTCGGCCGGCGCATTGTCCGCACCGATGTCGAGCGCGAGCGCCGTTCCGCCGAGCTTCCGCGCCAGCGCGCTCGTGGCGGAAGCTTCTTCCGGCCGGTCGACGCATACCACGTGGGCACCTTCCGCAGCCGCGCGCGTCGCGATCGCTTCACCGATCCCTCGCGCCGCACCGGTCACCACGACGACCTTGCCGTCCAGCGGTCGAACGAAGAACGCTCCTCCGCTCATCGCCCGAGCCCGCGTCGACACGACGATCGGTTGCGCTGTGACAAACGCCGAGCGTTTCTCCAGGAAAAACCGCAGCACCGGCTCCAATCGATCTTCGGCGCCTCGCTCCACCAGAATCAGGTTGGCCGTGGCCCCGCGACGTCCGACCTCTTTCGCCAGGCTCTTCGTAAAGCCGATCAACGCCGCTTGGGCTGCCGCGGCTTCGACGTCTCCGTCCACATTTGCCCGTCCGAGGACAACGGCCCGGCCACCTCGGGCGAGCGTGCTCACGCGTTCGTGGAAAAACTCGTACAGCGCCCGCAGCCCGTTGACCGTCGTGATGGATGAAGCATCAAAGACGAGCGCGTGAACGGACTTCGAGCTTTCCACTGAAGGCGGCCGACCAAACGCTTCTCCCGCTTCGCGAAAAGGACCGAGGAACTCCGCATGCGCGACTTCGGCCGAGCCGCCTGCTCGCGCGAGGGTTGTTGCAACGATCGGGAGCAACTCGGCTTGCGGTGCACCTGAAACGCCGACGCGG
>WBZU01000692.1_pt2 | contig 26983 bp, 27 predicted proteins | sample 5204311 | NCBI WGS metagenome assembly WBZU01 (sample SAMN12344359, study PRJNA552823) | activated sludge metagenome | biome: Activated sludge suspended growth; feature: Nitrification reactor; material: Wastewater; isolation source: activated sludge from nitrification reactor of wastewater...
ACCAACTTCAAGACGATCAAGCAGTCGATCAAGCGTCTCAAGGACATGGAGCAGATGACCCAGGAGGGCGCCTTCGAGAAGATGTCGAAGAAGGAAGCGCTGATGATGCAGCGCGAACTGGTCAAGCTGCAGAAGAGCATCGGCGGCATCAAGGACATGGGCGGCATTCCCGACGCGCTGTTCGTCATCGACGTCGGTTACCACAAGATCGCCGTCACCGAAGCCAACAAACTGGGCATTCCCGTCATCGGCGTGGTCGATACCAACCACAGCCCGGAAGGCGTCAATTACATCATCCCCGGCAACGACGACTCCTCGCGCGCCATCCGCCTGTACGCCCGCGGCGTGGCCGACGCCATTCTCGAAGGCAAGAGCCAGTCGATCAACGAGGTCGTCCAGCAGATCGCCGGCGAGGACGAGTTCGTCGAGGTCGAGGAAGGCACTGCCGAGTAAGCGGTGGTCGCATAGCGGAATTCAACGAAATCTGGAGTGAAGTAATGGCGGAAATTACCGCAGGCATGGTGAAGGAACTGCGCGAGAAGACCGACGCGCCGATGATGGAATGCAAGAAGGCGCTGACCGAGGCCGACGGCGACATGGCCAAGGCCGAGGAAATCCTGCGCGTCAAGCTGGGCAACAAGGCGACCAAGGCGGCGACGCGCGTGGCCGCCGAAGGCGTGGTCGGCATGTACCTGGCGGCCGACGGCAAGCTCGGCGCCGTGGTCGAAGTCAATTCGGAAACCGACTTCGTCGCCAAGAACGACGAATTCATCGCGCTGGCCAAGGGCTGCGCCGAGTTGGTCGCCTCGCGGCAGCCGGCCGACGTCGCCGCGCTGTCGGCGCTGCCGATGGGCGAGGGCACGGTCGAGTCGACCCGCGCCGCGCTGGTCGGCAAGATCGGCGAGAACATGACGCTCCGTCGCTTCGAGCGCATTGCCGCCAAGGGCAAGCTGGCTTCCTACGTGCACGGCGGCAGCAAGATCGGCGTGCTGGTCGACGTCACCGGCGGTGACGATCAGCTGGCCAAGGATCTGGCCATGCATATTGCCGCGTCCAAGCCGAAGGCGCTCGATGCTTCCGGCGTGGCCGGCAAGCCCGAGGCCATGCTGGACAAGATCGCCGAAGGCACCGTCCAGAAGTACCTGAAGGACGTGACGCTGCTGGGCCAGGTATTCGTCAAAGCCGAGGACGGCAAGCAGACCATCGAGCAGCTGTTGAAGGCGAAGGGCGCGACCGTGAACAGCTTCACGCTCTACGTGGTCGGCGAAGGCATCGAGAAGAAGGTCAACGACTTCGCTGCCGAGGTCGCTGCCCAGGCCGCCGCCGCCAAGAAGCAATAGTCAGTCGTCGCGGCACGCCGAGCACCGACCATGCCAGCCTACAAGCGCATCCTGTTGAAGCTTTCGGGCGAAGCCCTGATGGGCGATGATGCCTACGGCATCAACCGCGATACGCTCTGGCGCATCGTCAACGAAGTGAAGACGGTGGCCGACCTCGGCGTCGAGATCGGCATCGTCATCGGCGGCGGCAACATCTTCCGCGGCATGGCCGGCGCGTCGACGGGCATGGACCGGGCGACCGCCGACTACATGGGCATGCTGGCGACGGTGATGAACGCCATGGCGCTGGCCGATGCCATGCGTCAGGCCAACCTTCCGGCGCGCGTGCAGTCGGCGCTCAACATCGAGCAGGTGGTCGAGCCCTACATTCGGGGCAAGGCCATCCGCTACCTGGAAGAGGGCCGGGTCGTGATTTTCGGCGGCGGCACCGGCAACCCGTTCTTCACCACCGACACGGCGGCGGCGCTGCGCGGCTCGGAAATCGGTGCCGAGATGGTCCTCAAGGCGACCAAGGTCGACGGCGTCTACACCGCCGATCCGAAGAAGGACCCGACGGCGACGCGCTTCGCGAAGATCAGCTTCGACGAGGCGATCGGCCGCAATCTCGCCGTCATGGATGCCACCGCTTTTGCCTTGTGCCGCGACCAGAAACTGCCGATCAACGTCTTCTCCATCTTCAAGAGCGGCGCGTTGAAGCGCGTCGTGATGGGCGAAGACGAGGGAACGCTGGTGTATTGCTAGGAGTCCGCGATGATCGCCGAGTTGAAGAAAACGACCGAACAGAAAATGCAGAAAAGCCTGGAGGCCCTGAAGCACGACCTGGCCAGGGTACGCACGGGGCGCGCCCACACCGGCATCCTCGATCATGTTCAGGTCGAGTATTACGGGTCGTTCATGTCGATCAACCAGGTCGCCAACATCACCCTGATCGATGCCCGCACCATCGGCGTGCAGCCGTGGGAGAAGCCGATGATCCCGAAGGTTGAAAAGGCGATCCGCGAGTCCGATCTCGGCCTCAATCCGGCCACGCAGGGCGACCTGATCCGCGTGCCGATGCCGATGCTGACCGAGGAGCGCCGCAAGGAGCTGATCAAGGTCGTCAAGCACGAGGGCGAGAACGCCAAGGTGGCCGTGCGCAATCTGCGCCGCGATGCCATCACCCATCTCAAGGACGCCTTGAAGAAGCACGCGCTGTCCGAAGACGATGAGCGCCGGGCGCAGGACGACGTTCAGAAGCTGACCGACAAGTACGTCGCCGAAGTGGACAAGCTGCTGGTCGAGAAGGAAAAGGACCTGATGGCCATCTGAGCCATCGGCGCCCGGCGATGGCTGACTTTGGCAGTTCAACCCAGGCGGTACCCGAGGTTCGGGACGTACCGAGGCATCTCGCCATCATCATGGACGGCAACGGCCGCTGGGCGCGCAAGCGCTTCATGCCGCGCGTTGCCGGCCACAAACGGGGCGTCGAGACGCTGCGGCGGGTCATCGCGGCCTGTATCGAGCGCGGCATCGAATTCCTGACGGTTTTTGCCTTCAGTTCCGAGAACTGGCGCCGCCCGCCCGAAGAAGTCTCCTTTCTGATGAACCTGTTCGTCGCCGCGCTCAGCGATGAGGTCGCGCGCTTGCACGAGAACGGCATCCGCTTGAAAGTGGTGGGCGACCTGGGCCGTTTCGAGCCGCGCTTGCGGGAACTGATCGCGGCCGGGGAACGTCAAACGGACGGTAACCGACGGCTGACGCTGACCATCGCTGCCAACTACGGCGGCCGCTGGGACATCCTGCAAGCGGCCAATCGGCTGGGACAGGCCCATCCGGAGCGATGCGGCCAGTGGACGGAAGCCGATCTGGCGCCTTACCTGATGATGGCGCATGCGCCCGAGCCGGACTTGTTCATTCGCACCGGCGGCGAGGAGCGCATCAGCAATTTCATGATCTGGCAGCTTGCTTATACCGAACTGTATTTCACCGACAGGTTATGGCCGGATTTCGACGCGCGCATCCTCGATGCCGCGATCGGCTCCTACCGCAAGCGCGAACGGCGTTTTGGCCGCACCAGCGAACAGCTGCGGCCCGGCGCGGCCTTGTCGCCGCCCGAGGTGCCGGCGTCACCCCATAATGCTTAAGACGCGGATCGTCACGGCGCTGGCCCTGCTGGCGGGATTCCTGATCGTCCTCTTCCTGCTGCCAAGACCGGGGGTCGCGGCGGCCTTTGCGCTGGTGGCGGGCCTGATGGCCTGGGAATGGGCGGGACTGATGCGCGTCGACCCCGGCGGCCGCTGGTTGTATGCCGGTGTTATCTTGGTTTCCTGTCTGGCCGCCTACAACCAGCCCGATTTTGCCTTTCCGCGGCTTTGGTGGGCTTCGGCGGCGTTCTGGCTTCTGCTTGTCCCGATCTGGCTCTGGCGGCGCTGGCGCATGGATAGCAACGACTTGGCCGGCTATCTCGCCGGCTGGGTGTTGATCGTGCCGACCTGGGCGGCGATGCTGGGATTGCAAGAACGGAATCCGTGGATGCTGTTCGCGGCCATGGCGCTGGTCTGGATCGCCGATATCGCCGCGTACTTCGCAGGCCGCGCCTGGGGACGCCACAAACTGGCGCCGTCGATCAGTCCGGGCAAGACCTGGGAAGGCGTCGGCGGCGCCGCGGCCGGCGTCTTGATCTATGGCGTCGCGGCGGCCCAGGTCGCCGGTTACACGCCGCCCAGCATAGCCGGCTGGGCCTTGCTGCTCCTGGGCTTGACGGCGGTGAGCATCATGGGCGACCTTTTCGAATCCATGATCAAGCGTCAGGCCGGGGTCAAGGACAGCAGCAACCTGTTGCCCGGCCATGGCGGCCTGCTCGATCGGCTGGACAGCCAGACCTCGACCCTGCCGCTGGCCGCGCTGGCCTTGGCGTGGCTGTCGTCATGACCGGCAGGCAACGCCTGGCCGTTCTGGGCGCCACCGGCTCGATCGGCGTCAGCACCCTGGATGTGGTGGCGCGCCATCCGGAACGCTTCGAGGTCGTCGCGCTGACCGGGCATCGCCGGCTCGACGTGCTGGAAGCGCAATGCCGAAGGCATCGGCCTCGCTATGCGGTCGTCGGCGCGGAGGCCGATGCGAAGCTTCTGGGTGCCAGACTTGCCGGGCTCGGTACCGAGGTTCTGGCCGGTCAAGCGGCGCTGGACGAGGTCGCAGCGCTGGATGAGGTCGATACCGTAATGGCCGCCATCGTCGGCGCGGCCGGCTTGTCGCCGACCCTGGCGGCCGTGCGTGCCGGCAAGAAGGTGTTGTTGGCGAACAAGGAAGCGCTGGTGATGGCCGGCGCCGTATTCATGGCGGAAGTCAGCCGTCGCGGCACGCCGCTGCTGCCCATCGACAGCGAACACAACGCCGTGTTCCAGTCGTTGCCGCGCGGCTTCGACGGCAACCTGGCCGGTTGCGGCGTTCGCAAGATCTTGTTGACCGCCTCGGGCGGGCCCTTCCGCGCTACGCCGATCGAAGCGCTTGCGCGCGTGACGCCGGAACAGGCTTGCGCCCATCCGAACTGGGTGATGGGCCGCAAGATCTCGGTGGATTCCGCCACCATGATGAACAAGGGGCTGGAAGTGATCGAGGCCCGCTGGCTGTTCAACGCCATGCCGGACCAGATCGACGTGGTGATTCATCCCGAAAGCGTGATTCATTCGCTGGTGCAATACGTCGATGGCTCGGTCTTGGCGCAGCTGGGCAATCCGGACATGCGCACGCCCATCGCGCATGCCTTGGCCTATCCGGAGCGGATCGAGGCCGGCGTGGCGCCGTTGGACCTGTTCGAGATCGGTCGCCTGAATTTCGAGCGCCCCGACCTGAAGCGCTTTCCGTGCCTGAGCCTGGCTTTTCAGGCGCTGCGCGCCGGCGGCAATGCGCCGGCAGTCCTGAATGCGGCAAACGAGGTTGCCGTGCAAGCCTTCCTGGAAGGCCGGCTTGCCTATCCCGACATCGCCCGGGTGATCGCTGCGGCGCTTGACGAAGTGCCGTGCGTGTCCGCCGGAACCCTGGAGGCGGTACTGGCCGCCGACAGCGCCGGTCGCGCGGCGGCCCAACACGCGCTCGCGCGCGCGGGACGATGAGTTACGCCGCGCCGCTGTGGTATGTGGGCGCCTTCGTCGTCGCGCTCGGCATCCTCATCGTCGTCCATGAACTCGGACACTTCCTGGTGGCGCGGTGGGCAGGCGTCAAGGTGCTGCGTTTCTCGGTGGGTTTCGGCAAGCCGCTCTACGCGCGACGCTTGGGCGCCGACGGCACCGAATGGGCCATCGGTGCATTTCCGCTGGGCGGCTATGTCAAGATGCTCGACGAACGGGAGGGCGAAGTGCCCGCCGCCGAACTGGACCGGGCGTTCAATCGCAAGCCGGTCGGCTGGCGCATGCTGATCGTCGCGGCGGGCCCCGTCGCCAATCTCCTGTTGGCCGTGTTGCTGTATTGGGTCTTGTTCGTCCAGGGCGTGAACGAATTGCGTCCCCTCTTGGCGCAGCCGCCCGCCGGCACGGTGGCCGCGGTGGCCGGCGTCGAGGAGGGCGATCTGGTGCGCAGCGTGTCCGGCGTCGCCGTGACAACCGCGCAGGAGCTGCGCTGGCAACTGATGCAGCGGGTCATGGAGCGGCAACCGATCGCTCTTGAAGTCCTGACCGCCGGAGACCAGATAGCCACGCGTAGCCTGGATATGTCGACCTTCGATGCATCCGAGCTCGACGCCGACTTCACGACGCCGCTGGGTCTGTTGTCTTATCACCCGAAGCTGAAGCCGGTGATCGGCGCGGTCGCGCCGGGCTCCGTGGCGGCGGCGGCAGGACTGGCCGTGGGCGACGAAATCCGCGCGATCAACGGCCAGCGCATCGATCATTGGGGGCAGTTGGTGGCGGCGGTCAAGGCGGCGCCCGGGAAACCTTTGGCGATGACGCTTGTCCGAAACGGCTTGATGAGCGAACTCGACTTGGTTCCCGAAGCAGCGACTGAACGCGGAGTCAGAATCGGCCGGATTGGCGTCGGCGTCCGTGACGATCCGGAGGTTCGATCGGCGTTGTTCGTGCAAGTGCGCCTGGGGCCCGGCGCGGCGCTCGGCAAGGCGGCGCTTCATACCTGGGAAACCTCTTTGTTCAGCCTGCGCATGATCGGACGCATGCTGGTGGGCGAACTGTCGTGGAAAAACATTTCCGGCCCGGTCACCATCGCCGATTACGCCGGGCAATCGGCCCGCATGGGCGTCGACCACTATCTCAAGTTCCTGGCGTTGATCAGCATCAGCCTCGGCGTACTCAACCTGTTGCCCGTGCCGATTCTGGATGGGGGGCATTTGTTGTATTATTTCATCGAGGTCATCAAGGGCGGTCCGCTGTCGGAGCGGGCCATGGAGATTGGGCAGCAGATCGGTCTTGCGCTGCTGGCGCTCTTGATGGCGTTTGCCTTTTACAACGACTTCAACCGCCTGGTCTCGGGCTGATTCATGACGAAGAACGCTATTGCAGGCCTGATTGCGGCCATTCTGGCGCCGGGGGTGTATGCGCTCGATCCGGTGATCATCAAGGATATTCGGGTCGAAGGGATTCAGCGCACCGAAGCCGGCACCGTTTTCAACTATTTGCCGGTCAAGGTGGGCGACACCATGACCGACGACAAGGCCGCCGAGGCGATCAAGAAGCTCTTCGCCACGGGCTTCTTCAAGGATGTGCGGCTCGAGGTCGATAACGGCGTGCTGGTCGTGCTGCTCGAGGAAAGGCCAGCCATTGCCGCCGTGGATTTCGTCGGGATCAAGGAGTTCGACAAGGATCAGCTGCGCAAGGGCTTGCGCGACGTCGGACTGGCCGAGTCGCGCATCTTCGACCGCGCGCTGGTCGAGCGCGCCGAGCAGGAACTCAAGCGGCAATATCTCAGCCGCGGCCATTATGCCGTCCAGATCACGACGACCGTCACGCCCCTGGAGCGCAATCGCGTCGGCATCAGCTTCAGCGTCGATGAGGGCGAGATCGCCAAGATCAAGCAGATCAATATCATCGGCGCCACCGCGTTCAAGGAAAAGGAACTGCTCGACCTGTTCGTGCTGCGCACGCCCAACTGGCTGAGCTGGTATACCAAGAACGACCAGTATTCGAAGCAGAAGCTGTCGGGCGACCTGGAGAGCCTGCGCTCCTTTTACCTGAACCGGGGCTACCTCGAATTCAACGTCGAATCGACCCAGGTTTCGATTTCCACCGACAAGCAGGACATTTACATCACCGTCAATATTTCCGAGGGCGAGCAGTATTCGATATCGTCGGTCAAGCTGGCGGGCGACCTTCTCTTGCCGGAAGAGGAATTGATCAAGCTCGTCAAGGTCGCGCCGGGGGAAACCTATTCGCGCGAGCGGCTGACCGAGTCGACCAAGGCCATCGCCGACCGCCTGGGCAACGATGGCTATGCCTTTGCCAACGTCAACGCGGCGCCGGAACTGGACAAGGAGAAGCGCCAGGTGGCGTTCACCATCTACGTCGATCCGGGTCGCCGCGTCTACGTGCGCAACATCAACATCACGGGCAATTCGCGCTCGCGCGACGAAGTCATTCGTCGCGAAATGCGCCAGATGGAATCGAGTTGGTATGACGGCGAGAAGATCAACCGCTCGCGCACGCGCGTGGACCGCCTCGGCTATTTCGAGGAGGTGACGCTGGAAACGCCGCCCGTTCCCGGCACCACGGACCAGGTCGACGTCAATGTCAATGTCAAGGAAAAGGCCACCGGCGCCTTGATGCTGGGCTTGGGTTTTTCCAGTTCGGAAAAATTGGTGCTGTCGGGCTCGGTTCAACAGCAAAACATGTTCGGCAGCGGCAACTTCGTCGGTATCGGCATCAACAGCAGCAAGTCGAATACGGTTTATTCCTTCTCCTATACCGACCCTTACTACACCGTCGACGGCGTATCGCGCGGCTTCGACGTCTACCACCGCAATTACGATTCGACGTCGCTGTCGACCATCGGGACATATGGCGCCAAGTCGAACGGCGGCGGGGTGCGCTTTGGCGTGCCGATCAGCGAGGACGATTCGATCAATTTCGGACTGGCCGTCGACCAGACCCGATTGAAGGTCACCACCGCCAGCCCGCAGCGCTTCCAGGACTACGTGGCGGAGAACGGCAATTCCAACAGCAGTATCGTCGGATCGATCGGGTGGGCCAAGGACACGATCGACAGCCGCCTCTATCCGACCAAGGGCTATATTCACCGGCTTGGCGCCGAGGTGGCGGTTCCCGGCGGCGACTTGCGCTACTACAAGCTGAACTACCAGATTCAGCATTATCTGCCCTTGTGGCGCGATTACACGCTCGCCCTGAACGGGGAGTTCGGGTACGCCGACGGTTATAGCAACAGGTCGCTGCCGTTCTTCAAGAATTTCTATGCGGGCGGCATCGGCTCCGTCCGCGGCTTCGACAATGGCTCGCTGGGTCCGCGCGATGCGGCCACCAACGAATCGATCGGCGGCAACCGGCGGGTGGTGGGCGGCGCCGAACTGCTGTTCCCCATGCCGGGCATGGGACAGGACAAGTCCTTGCGCATCGGGGCGTTCATTGACTTTGGCCAGGTCTGGGGCACGGGTGAAAAGATGAAGGCGGCCGACTTGCGCTATAGCACGGGTCTTGCCGCGGCTTGGAACTCGCCCATGGGGCCGTTGAAGTTCAGTATTGGTCAGCCGCTCAACAAGAAGGATAATGACAAGATTCAGCGGTTCCAGTTCCAGATGGGTACGGTATTCTGATGATGTCGAATGGGAGCTTGATGCTTTGAAGAAGTTGCTTACTCAGACGTTCGCGTGCTTGTTCGCCATGGCTTCCCTGGGGGGACTCGCCGCCGGAGGGGTGCGCGCCGCCGAGCCGGAAATCAAGATCGGTTTCGTCAACGGCCAGCGCGTCATCAACGAATCGCCCCAGGCCGCCAAAGCCAAGAAGAAGCTCGAGAAGGAGTTCGAGAAGCGCGATCAGGACCTGCAGAAGCTGGGCAAGCAATTGCAGAGCATGCAGGAAGGGCTGGAGAAGAACGCCGTCACCATGTCCGAGGCCGACCGCCGCAACAAGGAACGCGAGTTCAACGACCTGAATCGTGAGTTCCAGCGCCGCCAGCGCGAGTTCCGCGAGGATCTCAATCTCCGTCAGAACGAGGAGATGTCGGCAATCTACGAACGGGTCAACAAAATCATCAAGCAGGTCGCGGAAAGCGAAAAATACGACCTGATCCTGCAGGAGGCCGTTGTCGTCAGCAATCGAATCGACCTGACCGACAAGGTGATCAAGGCGCTGCAGGAAGCCAAGGACATGCCCTTGAAGTGAACCGTGCCGCTCTGCCTGGATGAAATCGTCGAACGGCTGGGCGGGCAACTGGCCGGCGATGGGAAGACGGTCGTTTCCCGCATCGCCACGCTTGATGGCGCCGCTCCCGGCGACCTGAGCTTTCTGGCCAACCCGAAATACCGGTCGCAGTTGGCCAAGACCCGCGCCTCGGCGGTCATCGTCCCGGCGGAGGCGGCTGCGGAGTGCCCGACGGCGGCGATTCTGACGCCTCAGCCCTACCTGTATTTCGCGCGGGTTGCTCAATGGCTGCATGCCCCGGTCAAGCCGCCGGCGGGCGTGCATCCGACCGCCGTCATCCATTCGGCGGTTCCCGCCAGCGCCAGCATCGGCGCCAACACTTATGTCGATGACGATGTCGCGATCGGCGACGATGTCGTCATCGGCGCCAATTGCAGCCTGGGTCGCGGATGCCGCATCGGCGCCGGCTCACGCTTGCACGCGGGTGTGGCCATCTACGCCGGATGCGTCATCGGCGATCGCGCCATCATCCATTCCGGCGCCGTCATCGGCGCCGACGGCTTTGGTTTTGCGCGGGAGGACGACGGCGCCTGGCTGAAGATTCCGCAGACCGGTCGGGTGGTCATCGGCGACGATGTCGAGATCGGCGCCAACACCACCATCGATCGGGGCGCGATCGACGACACGATCATCGAAACGGGGGTCAAACTCGACAACCAGATCCAGATTGCCCATAACGTGCGCATCGGCGCTCATACCGCCATCGCCGGTTGTGTCGGCATCGCCGGCAGTACGCGCATCGGTCGCCGCTGCACCGTGGGGGGCGCGGCGATGATCATCGGCCATCTGACGATCGCCGACGATGTCAGTATTTCCTCCGGCACGCTCGTGACCAAGTCCATTGCGCAAGCCGGTATCTATACCGGATCGGTGCCTTTCCTGGAGCATGGCCAGTGGCTGAGGAATTTTTCCCGCCTGCGTCATCTGGACGCCATGGCCGATAGAATCCGTGTGCTCGAGGCCCGCTTGGCCGATCTGGAGAAAAAAACATGACGTCGATGGACATCCACCAGATACTGGACTATCTGCCGCACCGCTATCCCATTCTCCTGGTCGATCGCGTGCTCGATCTGGTGCCTGGTGAACGCATCACCGCCTTGAAGAACGTCACCATCAACGAGCCGTTCTTTCCCGGCCACTATCCGCATCATCCGGTGATGCCCGGCGTCCTGATCGTCGAGGCGATGGCGCAGACGGCGGCGATATTGTCCTTCAAGACCATGGGCAGCAAGTCGGACGACAATTCGGTGTATTACTTCGTCGGCATCGACGGCGCGCGCTTCAAGCGTCCGGTGATGCCCGGCGATCAGTTGATTTTGGAAGTCTCGATCCTGACCAGCAGGCGCAGCATCTGGAAATACGCGGCAACCGCCAGGGTCGACGGACAGATCGCCGCCGAGGCGGAACTGATGTGCACGCTGCGCTCGACCGAATGAACATCCATCCCACGGCCATCGTCCATGCCGGCGCGCGACTCGGCGCAGGAGTCGAGGTCGGGCCGTATTCGGTGATCGGCGAGCATGTCGAGGTCGGCGACAACACCTGGATCGGCTCCCATGTCGTCATCGGCGGCCATACCCGCATCGGCCGCGACAACCGAATTTTCCAGTTCTGCTCCGTCGGCGAAGTGCCGCAGGACAAGAAGTATGCCGGCGAGCCGACCCGGCTGGAGATCGGCGATCGCAACACCATCCGGGAGTTCTGCACGCTGAATTGCGGCACCGCCCAGGATACCGGCGTGACCCGCCTTGGCAATGACAACTGGATCATGGCTTACGTTCACCTCGCCCATGACTGCCAGGTCGGCAACCACACCATTTTCGCCAACAACGCTCAGCTCGCCGGCCACGTGCATGTCGGCGACTGGGTGATTCTGGGCGGCTTTACCGGCGTGCACCAGTTCGTCTGGTTGGGCGCCCACAGCATGACCGCCGTGGGGACTGTCCTGCTGCAGGACTTGCCGCCCTATGTCATGGCGGCCGGCAACACCGCCGAACCTCGCGGCATCAACAGCGAGGGCCTGAAGCGGCGCGGTTTCTCCCCAGAGTCAGTCATGGCGATACGCCGCGCCTACAAGACGCTCTACAAGTCCGGACTCAAACTCGACGAGGCGCGCGCCATCCTCGCCGCCGAAGCCGCAACGGTTGCCGAATTGACGCCGATGGTGGATTTCCTGACACGGCCTGGGCGGGGAATCATTCGCTGATGTCCACGGTCACGGTGGCCATGGTGGCCGGTGAGGCTTCCGGCGACCTTCTGGCTGCCCATCTGATCGTCGCCCTCAGGCAGCATTTGCCGAACGCGCGGTTTGTCGGCATCGGCGGGCCGAAGATGCAGCGCGAAGGCTTCGACGCCTGGTGGCCATCGGAAAAGCTCGCGGTGCATGGCTACACGGAAGCGCTGCGCCACTACCGGGAGATCGCCGGCATCCGCAGGCGCTTGCTGGCGAGGCTGATCGATCAACGACCGGATGTCTTCATCGGCGTGGATGCGCCGGACTTCAACCTTTGGCTGGAAGCGCGACTCAGGGCGCGCGGCGTGCCGGCGATCCACTATGTCAGTCCCTCGATCTGGGCCTGGCGGTCCGGCCGGCTTGCCAAGATCGCGCGGTCGGTCAGCCACATGCTGGCCTTGTTTCCCTTCGAGCCGGAAATCTATCGGCGACAGCGCATTCCGGTCAGCTACGTCGGCCATCCTTTTGCCGACATGATTCCGCTCGAGGTCGATCGCGCGGGCGCCAAGGCGCAGCTCGGCGTCAGCAAGGTAGCGGGGCCGGTGTTCGCCTTGCTGCCGGGCAGCCGGCAGTCCGAGTTGCGTCAACTCGCGGATCTTTGGGTGGAGACCGCCCAGCGGCTGCTGAACCGTTTTCCGGACAGCGTTTTCCTCGTGCCGCTGGTCTCGCGCGAGACCCGCCTGATGTTCGAGGAAGCGATCTGGCGGCAGGGCGCCCAGGACCTGCCTTTCAAGCTGCTGTTCGGCCATGCGCGGGAAGCGCTCGCCGCATGCGACGCGGCGCTGGTCGCCAGCGGCACGGCCACCCTCGAGGCGGCGCTGCTGAAAGCGCCGATGGTGATCGCCTATCGCCTGGCGCCCTTGTCCTGGCAGCTCATGCGGCGCATGCGCCTGCAACCCTGGATCGGCTTGCCCAACATCCTCGCGGGCCGGTTCGTCGTGCCGGAATTCCTGCAGGACGACGCATCGGCCGACAATCTAGCCCAGGCGCTGGGCAACCTGGTCGGCGACGTTCAGGTCAAGGCGGCGATGGGACGCGTCTTTGCCTCGCTGCATCGGCAGTTGCGGCAAGGCACCGCCGAAAAGGCCGCGTCGGCCATCCTGCCGTATCTCCAGGCCGGATGATCTGCGGCGTAGACGAGGCGGGGCGTGGGCCCTTGGCGGGGCCGGTGGTCGCCGCCGCCGTGATCCTGGATATCGAGCGTCCGATAGCAGGCCTGGCCGACTCGAAGAAGCTATCCGCCCGCACCAGGCAACGGTTGGCCGCGGCGATCCGGGAACGGGCGATTGCCTGGGCGGTCGCCGAAGCCAGCGTCGAGGAAATCGACCACCTGAATATCCTGCGCGCCACCATGCTCGCCATGAAGCGCGCCATCGAGGCTTTGCCCCTGCGACCGACGCAGGTCCTGGTGGATGGCAACCGCTGCCCCGATATCGACCTGCCGGCGCGGGCCATCATCGGCGGCGATGCCAGCGAAGCCGCGATCTCGGCGGCGTCGATTCTTGCCAAGACCTGCCGGGACGCGGGGATGTTGCAGTTGCACATCAACTATCCGCAATATGGTTTCGATCGTCACATGGGCTATGGCACGGCCGTTCATCTCGATGCCCTGCGCCGCCACGGGCCGGCGCCGTGCCATCGACGCAGCTTCGCCCCGGTTCGCCAACTGCTGAAATAAGCGCGCTCATTGCGCCGACCGGGGTCGCGACCGGCGATGGGTTCGGCATAATGCGCATCGAAATCCACTCTTGGCGCAGAGGCACTTTTGGGCAGGATAATCACATCTCGCGACAATGCCGCCATCAAGGCCTTGCGGGCCTTGGTCAAGGACTCGCGCGAAATCAAGCGCCAGGGCCGCACGCTGATCGACGGCCCGCATTTGCTGGAATGCTATCGGCGGCGGATCGGCTCTCCGGCGCTGATCGTCGTCAGCGAATCCGGATCGGGCAAACCCGAAATCGCCGGCTTGCTGGCCGATTGCCCGGGCGCCGAGGTCATGACGGTCGCCGACGGCCTGTTTCGGGACTTGAGCGGCGTGGCCACCCCCGTTGGCATCCTCGGCGTCATCGATGTCCCGCCGACGCCCGACGATGACATTCGCGGACGCTGCGTGATGCTCGATGCGGTCCAGGATGCGGGCAACGTCGGTGCCATCCTGCGCACCGCCGCGGCCGCGGGCATCGGTGACGTCGTGCTCGGCCCCGGCTGTGCCGGCGCCTGGACGCCGCGCGTATTGCGCGCCGCCCAGGGCGCGCATTTCAGTCTCAGATTGCGAGAGGACTGCGCGCTCGAAACCATGGTCCGGCGATTTCGCGGCGAAAGCCTGGCCGCCATGGCGGGGCAGGGAGAATCCTTGTTCGGCCTGAACTTGAGCGGGGACATCGCCTGGATTTTCGGCAACGAGGGCTCGGGAATCGCGCCGGGGCTTGCCGGTCTGGCGACACGCCGCGTCACCATACCCTTGGCGAGCAGCACGGAGTCCTTGAACGTTGCCGCCGCCGCGGCCGTCTGTCTGTTCGAAACCAAGCGCCAAAGAGATTTAAGGGGGGGGCGAAAATGAAAACCGGCAATCACGCATTCCTGCTCGTCGGCGGGCTGTTGGTCCATGGGGCGGCAGGCGCCGCCGGCCAGGCGGACGATTCCGGGTATTTCGCGGAGATGCCTGTCGTCCTGACGGCATCGCGGCTGACCCAGACGCTGGATGCCGCGCCAGCAGCGGTGACGGTGATCGACCAAGCCACCATCAAGGCGTCAGGCGCGCGCGACCTGGCCAGTCTGTTCCGGCTCGTGCCGGGCATGACGGTGGGTCTTTATAACGGCAGGAAAGTGACGCTTGGCTTCCACGGTCTCTCCGATCCCTATTTCAGGCAGTTTCAGGTGCTGATCGATGGCGTGTCGATCTACAGCCCCATGTGGGGAGGCGCGGAATGGAGCGAGCTGCCGATCGCGATCGAGGACATCGAGCGTCTGGAGGTCGTCAGCGGGCCGAGCGCGGCGGCCTTTGGCGCCAACGCCTTTCTCGGCGTCGTCAACATCATCACCCGCGATCCGGCAACCGAAAGCAGGTTCGAGGCGATTTCCAACGTCGGCATGACAGGCATTCGCGATGGCGTGTTGCGCATCGCCGGCAACGATGGCGACTTGCGCTATCGCTTGACGGTCGGACAACGCGCCGATCGAGGACTGGAGTCCTATCCCGACGACCGGCGCGGTACTTTCGTCAATCTGCGGAGCCATTACCGTCTGGGAGGGCAGGACGAGCTGCGCCTGCAAGCCGCCTACATCGGCGGCATGACCCAGAACGGCGCCTATTCCGACGAGCCCAATCCCGTGAATGGGCCGCGCGACGGCAACTACGACCAGGGCATGGTGCAGTTGCGATGGACCCGTGTGCAGGGCGCGGACGAAGAATTCTGGGTGCAGCTTTTCCATTCCGAACGCAGCCACCGGGAAGCTCAGCCGTATTCGCTGATCCTGCCTCGGCCGTTCGGTACGTGGCGCTATCCGCTCTCGTTCGATTATTCCTATCGCCGCGACGATCTGGAGATGCAGCGCACCCATCGTTTCAGCCCGACCCTGCGTGGCGTTTGGGGCTTGCAGGGGCGCGAAGACAGCACCCAGTCGCGCGTGTATTTCGCGACGGGTTCCGCGCAACACAGCACGCTCTACCGCTTGTTCGGCACCCTGGAGTGGCAACCGGCGCCCGGCTGGACGGTTTCGGGCGGCGCCATGTGGGAATGGAACAATCTGTCCGAGAACGGCGCATCCCCCAGCATCGCGCTGAATCACCAGTTCCTGCCGGGCCACACCCTGCGGGTGCGTTGGGCTGAGGGCCGGCGCACGCCGATGCTGTACGAAGAGCGCGCGGACAAGCGCTACGAACTTCCCGCCGGACTGCGATCCCTGCTGCAGGCGCAGGGATCGAGACTCGCCAATTTGCCGCTCGTCCAGTCGACACTGGCTCGCGACGCGCTCGATGATGAACGTATTCAATCGCGCGAGCTGTCGTACCTGGGGCAGTTTCCCGATCGGCACATCGAGCTCGAGTTGCACGCGACCGAACATCGCCTCAAGCGCCTGATCGGCTTGTACGACTATCCGGTCGATACGGCCATGGGGGCGTTCGACAGCTACTACGCGAGCACGAGGGGTTTCCGCAACGATACTTCGGCATCCATCAATGCGCTGACCGGGAGCGTTCGTTGGCAACCGCGCCGCGAGACGAACATCCGCCTGGCGCTGTCGCGCACGACCATCGACGCGCGCGGCGCGGACGCCGCGGCGATCGAAGAGAGCGGCCCCCGCCACACGGTCAGCTTGTTCGCCATGCAGAACCTGCCCGGCGCCTGGCAAGTCGGTGCAGGCTATTACCGGGTCGGTGCGATGCGCACGATGTCGGGCGGCGATTTGCTTTCGGCCGTGGACCGGATCGATATACGCATTGCCAAGACCGTTCAATGGGGATCGGGCAAGGCCGAAATTGCGCTCGTGATCCAGAACGCCACGGGCGGCGGGCCGTTGTTCGAGCGCGATGACGTCGATCGGCGGACATCCTGGCTGAACCTTCGGTACACCTATTGAAACGCCCCCGGAAATGTCTGCCGTTCGCAGAGAAAAGCGATGATCGCACGGTTGCGTGATTGCCTGCTCGCCCTGGCGCTGACCGTCATGACGGGCGGCGCGTGCGGCACCGAGTCCAGGGCGTTCATCCTTCGCGAGGATACGGCCATCGCCCGGCAGACATCGGAGCTGATCGCCGCCGAGCTCGCGCGCCAAGGCTGGAGCGTCAGCGAGGCGAGCCTCGGCGCGGCGGAAACGCGCGCCATCGGCGACGCGGCGGTCATCGCGCTCGGCCCCAAGGCGCTGGCCGCGCTGCCCGCGACGCCTGCGCCGCCGAAAGTCAGTGGCGGCCGAGCGGCGGTTGCCGCATTGGTGACCAGGGATGCTCTGGACGAACGGCCTTTGCCGGGCGGCTGGGCGGCCATCGTGCTCGACCAGCCGCCCGGGCGCTGGGCGAGCCTGGTCCAGATGGCCTTTCCGGGGCGACGGGCGTCGGGCTTGCTGGTCGGCGCTGCTCATCGGAAATGGCTGCCGTTGCTGGAGCGCAAGTTTCAGGAACGCCAACTCGCCCTGGTCGAAGAAATGGTCGCCTCGGCCGAGGAGGTCATGCCTGCGCTCGAACGTTTGCTGCCGCGTGCGGCCGTGCTGCTGGCATTACCCGACCAGGTCGTGCACAACCACAATACGGTGCAGTCGCTTTTGTTGACGACCTACCGCGCCGGCGTGCCGGTGGTGGCGTATTCCGAGTTCTACCTGCAGGCAGGTGCGGCGATTGCGCTGTACTCGACGCCAGCGCAAATCGCGGCCCACGTGGTCGAAACAGTAAACGCGCTGCGGGAAGGCCGGGCCGTCGCGGCTGTCCAGGCGCCGCGCTACTTCACCGTGGGAGTCAACGCCACGGTGGCCCGCTCGCTGGGACTCCACTTGCCTTCGGGCAGTGAGCTGAAGGACAAGTTGCGCGACAGCGATCAGTAGGAGGGCTTGTCGAGCTTGATCGTCTGAATCAAAGTGGCGGCGATCTCTTCGATCGACTTGGTGGTCGAACTCAGCCAGCGCACGCCTTCGCGGCGCATGAGTTTCTCGGCGGCAGCAACTTCCCAACGGCAGTTTTCGACCGAGGCGTACTTGCTGTCGGGCCGGCGTTCCTGGCGGATCTGGGTCAGCCGTTCCGGCGCGATGGTCAGGCCGAACAGCTTGTCGCGGTACCGTTCGAGTCCCGCGGGCAGGCTGTTGCGCTCGAAGTCTTCGGGGATCAGCGGGTAGTTGGCCGCCTTGACGCCGAACTGCAGGGCGAGATAGAGACTGGTGGGCGTTTTGCCGCAACGCGAGACGCCCACCAGGATGACGTCGGCCATCTCCAGTCCGGCGTTGGTGACCCCGTCGTCGTGCGCCAGCGTGTAATTGATGGCCTCGATCCGTTCGGCGTAGTGCTCGCTGGTCGCGCGGCTGTGGCCCCTGCCGATGGCCCGCGACGACTTGACGCCGAGTTCCGCTTCCAGCGGCGCGATGAACGTCGAGATGAAATCGAGGAACAGCGCGTCGGCCTCGTGGATGATGCTGACGATGGCCGGATCGACGAGCGTGGTGACGACGACGGGACGCAGCCCGTCGCGCTGCCGGGCTTTGGCGATCCGACGTTCGCACTCTCGTGCTTTGTCGAGGGTGTCGACAAAGGGCACGCGCTCCTGCTTGTAGTCGATGCCTTCGAACTGCGACAACAGGCTGTGGCCGACGGCTTCGGCGGTGATGCCCGTGCTGTCGGAGATGAAGAAAACAGTGCGTTTCATGTGCTGAAGACGGCTTCGGTGCGCCGCAGCAAAATCGCTAAAATAGCCGTTTCCCCGATCACGTACAAGCGAGGTAGCGATTCATGGCCCGGAACGTCATTGCATTCGAACAGCTGCGCATGACCGACGTCGGCGAGGTGGGCGGCAAGAATGCCTCCCTCGGCGAGATGATCAGTCAATTGGCGGCTTCCGGCGTCCGCGTGCCCGGCGGATTCGCCACCACGGCGGCGGCCTACCGGCAGTTCCTGGCTTACCAGGGGCTGGCCGACCGCATCAACGCTGCGCTGGATGCGCTGGATGTCGACGATGTCGATGCCTTGTTGAAGACCGGCGCTCAGATTCGCCAATGGGTGGTCGGAACGCCGTTTCCACCGGCGCTGGAAACCGAGATCAAGCATCATTACGACGCCCTGACGGCTACCGGCGGCCCCGATGCCTCGTTTGCCGTGCGCTCGTCGGCGACCGCCGAAGATCTGCCCGATGCTTCCTTTGCCGGTCAGCAGGAAACTTTCCTCAATATTCAGGGCTACGACAACATCCTGCACGCCATCAAGGAGGTGTTCGCCTCGCTTTACAACGACCGGGCGATCGCCTATCGCGTGCACAAAGGCTTCGCTCACACCGAGGTAGCGCTGTCGGCCGGCATCCAGCGCATGGTGCGCTCCGATACTGGCGCCGCCGGCGTGATGTTCACCCTCGACACGGAATCCGGCTTCAAGGACGTGGTCTTCGTCACCGCTTCCTACGGCCTGGGCGAAACCGTGGTGCAGGGCGCGGTGAATCCGGATGAATTCTATGTGCACAAGCCGACGCTGGCGGCCGGCAAGCCTTCGGTGATCCGCCGCAACCTCGGCTCGAAGCTGATCAAGATGGTCTTCGCCGAGCAGATGGAAGCCGGCAAGAGCACGCGCACCGTCGATGTCGACGAGGCCGAGCGCCACGTTTATTCGATCACCAACGACGACGTGCTGGAACTGGCGCGCTACGCCATGATCATCGAAAAGCACTACGGCCGGCCGATGGACATCGAGTGGGGCAAGGATGGCCGCGACGGCAAGCTCTACATCCTGCAGGCGCGGCCTGAAACGGTGAAGTCGCAGGAAACCGCCGGCAGCAAGATCGAGAAGGTCCGTCTCAAGCAGTTCGGCAAGGTGCTCGCCTCCGGCCGCGCCATCGGCCAGAAGATCGGCGTCGGGCCGGTGCGCGTGGTCAAGGACCCCGCCGAGATGAACCGCGTGCAGCCGGGCGACGTGCTGGTCGCCGACATGACCGATCCCAACTGGGAGCCGGTGATGAAGCGCGCTTCGGCGATCGTCACCAACCGCGGCGGCCGTACCTGCCACGCGGCCATCATCGCCCGCGAGCTGGGCATCCCGGCCATCGTCGGCTGCGGCGATGCCACGGCAGTGCTGGAAGAAGGCGAGACGGTCACGGTCAGCTGCGCCGAGGGCGACACCGGTCACGTCTATCGCGGCCGGCTGGACTTCGAGGTGAGCAGCCAGGACATGGGCAGCCTGCCGCCGCTCGAGCTCAAGGTGATGATGAACGTCGGCAACCCGGAGCTGGCCTTCGAGTTCGCCCAGACGCCGAATGCGGGTGTGGGCTTGGCGCGCGTGGAGTTCGTCATCAACAACATGATCGGCGTCCACCCCAAGGCCATCCTCGAATACTCGGAGATGAAGGAGAGCCTGCGCGAGGAGATCGACCGCCGGGCGCGCGGCTACGCCAGCCCCAAGAACTTCTTCGTCGAGAAGCTGGTCGAGGGCGTCGCCACCATTGCCGCCGCCTTCTATCCCAAGCCGGTGATCGTGCGCATGTCCGACTTCAAGTCGAACGAATACCGCAAGCTCCTGGGCGGCGACATCTACGAGCCCGAGGAAGAGAATCCGATGCTCGGCTTCCGCGGCGCCTCACGCTACATCGCGCATTCGTTCCACGACTGCTTCGAGCTCGAATGCCGGGCGATGAAGAAGGTGCGCAACGAACTGGGCCTGACCAACGTCGAGCTGATGATTCCCTTCGTGCGCACGCTCGACGAGGCGCATGCCGTGGTCGACCTGTTGGCCGAGAAGGGCCTCAAGCGGGGCGAGAACGCGCTGCGCTTGATCATGATGTGCGAGATTCCCTCCAATGCGCTGCTGGCCGAGCAATTTCTCGAGGTCTTCGACGGTTTCTCGATCGGTTCCAACGACCTGACCCAGCTGACGCTCGGCCTCGACCGCGATTCCGGCCTGGTGGCGCACGCTTTCGACGAGCGCGATCCGGCGGTCAAGCAGTTGCTGTCGATGGCGATTGCGACGGCCAACCGGCTCGGCAAGTACGTCGGCATTTGCGGCCAGGGACCGTCCGACCACGCCGACTTCGCCCAATGGCTGATGGCGCAAGGCATTCAGAGCATTTCCCTGAATCCCGACACGGTGGTCGATACTTGGCTTAAACTCGCCGGCAAGTGATCGATGCGGGAGGCGGTATGCAACTCGAATGGTGGCACTGGGCCGTTACGGGCATCGTCCTGATCCTGTCCGAGCTGGCCGTACCGGCTTTCGTGCTGGTCTGGTTCGGGTTGGGGGCCTTGCTGGTGGCGCTGCTGGTCGCTTTCGCCCCCCTCGGCCTGACGGCGCAATTGGCGGCTTGGCTGGCGGCTTCGCTGGTGCTGATCGTCCTGTGGTTCAAGGTATTCCGGCCGGAGCGGCACAAGACGCGCATCGGCATGTCGGAGCCGCAGATGATCGGCGAAGTCGGCCTGCTGAGCCATGACGTGGCCCCGTTCGGCCGGGGCGAGGTGCGTTTCCAGAAACCGTTGCTGGGGACGGATACTTGGCCGTGCATCGCCGATGAAGACATCCGTGCCGGCGAACGCGTCCGGGTCATCGCGGTCGAAGGCAGTTTGTTGAAAGTGGGGAGAGCGTCATGAGTGCCGGATTCATCTTCGTTGTCGCGCTGCTGGTTTTTGCGGTCATCACGCTGCTCAAGGGCGTGCGCATCGTGCCGCAGGGCGAGGAATGGGTAGTGGAGCGGCTGGGCAAATACCACAGCACGCTGCATCCCGGTCTCAACATCATCATTCCCTACCTCGACGCCATTGCCTACAAGCTGGTCACCAAGGACATCATCCTCGACGTCCAGGAACAGGAAGTCATCACCCGGGACAACGCGGTGATCCTGACCAACGCCATCGCTTTCATCAAGGTGACCGATCCGATCAAGGCGGTGTACGGCGTGGTCGATTTCTCCGAGGCGATCCGCAACCTGATCATGACCACGCTGCGCTCCATCGTCGGCGAGATGCAGCTCGACGAGGCGCTGTCGAACCGCGACCGCATCAAGGCGCGGCTGCGCGAGAGCATTTCCGACGAGGCGATCGACTGGGGCCTGACGGTGAAGTCGGTGGAAATCCAGGATATCAAGCCCTCGCCGTCGATGCAGAAGGCGATGGAGATGCAGGCGTCGGCCGAACGCGAGCGCAAGGCCATGGTGACGAAGGCCGAGGGCGAGAAGCAGGCCATGATCCTCCAGGCCGAGGCAAGGCTGGAAGCGGCGCATCGCGACGCCACGGCACAGGTGACGCTGGCCGAGGCGAGCGCCGAAGCCATCAAGCGCGTCACGCAGGCCATCGGCACCGAGGAGGCGCCGATGCGCTACATGCTGGGCGAGAAATACCTGGCTGCGGTGAACCGGCTGGCGAGTTCCGAGAACGCCAAGACCGTGCTGCTGCCGGCCGACATCCAGGAAACGATCAAGGGGCTGCTCGGGAAGAAAGGCTGACGAAAGTCAGCCGTGGCGGCACGCCGCCGGCGTGCCGCTACCGCGCCGTCCGCATCAGGCGGCCTTTTTCCCGTTCCCAGTCCTTCTTCTTCTCGCTCTCCCGCTTGTCGTATTCCTTCTTGCCTTTCGCCAGGCCGATCGCCAGCTTGATGCGGCCCTTGGCGAAATGCAAATCGAGCGGCACCAGCGCGTAGCCGGCCCGTTCGACCTTGCCGATCAGCTTGCTGATCTCGCGCTCGTGCAGCAGCAGCTTTCTCGTCCTGACCGGGTCGGGATGCACGTGCGTCGAGGCCTGCGCCAGCGGGCTGATGTGGGCGCCGAGCAGGAACAGTTCGCCGTCCTTGATGACGACGTAGGCCTCCTTGATCTGGGCGCGGCCGGCGCGGATAGCCTTGGCTTCCCAGCCTTCGAGCACCAGGCCCGCCTCGAAGCGCTCTTCGATGAAGTAGTCGTGAAAGGCTTTCTTGTTGTCGGCGATGCTCATGGCGAGGCGGGGCGATAGAATTGCGCAATTCTAGCGTGGCGAGACAGCATGGCCGTTGTCGAAAAATCCGTCCTCATCGAGCGCACCCCGGCGCAGATGTTCGAACTGGTCGATCGCGTCGAGGACTATCCGCAATTCCTGCCCTGGTGCGGCGGCTCGGAGCTGATCGAGCGCACCGAAAGCAAGACCTCGGCGCGCTTGCACATCAACTACCACGGCCTCAAGGCGCATTTCGCGACCGAGAATCCCAAGGAAAGCCCGCACTGGATGGACATCAAGCTGCGCGAAGGCCCTTTCCGTCAGCTCGACGGCGGCTGGAAGTTCACGCCGCTCGGCGATGCCGCCTGCAAGGTAGAATTCCGCCTGCACTACGAGTTCTCCAGCAAAGTGCTGGAAAAAGTCCTCGGACCCGTCTTCCACCATATCGCCAATACCTTCGTCGAAGCCTTCGTCAAGCGCGCGCAACAGATTCATGGCTGATTCGATCAACGTCCAAGTCGTCTACGCCAAGCCGGATCGGCAGGATGTCATTGCGCTGTCCTTGCCGGCGGGTGCCTCGGTGCGCCAGGCCATCGAAGCTTCGGGCTTGTTGGCCAGGCACGCCGACATCGACCTGGCCAAGGCCAAGGTCGGCATTTTCGGCAAGCTGAGCAAGCCGGACGCGACGCTGCGCGATCGCGACCGGGTGGAAATCTATCGGCCTCTGATCGCCGATCCGAAGGAAGTGCGCAAACAGCGCGCCGCCGAAGGCAAAGTGATGAAGAAGGGCGGCGGTCCCGTCGAGGAGTAAAGGCGAGCTATTTGCCGGACTTGGCGGCGGCCGCCGGTCGCGGCGAACAGTTGGCGTCGACGATGCGGCGCGCCTCGTTCAGTTCGGCATCCCGCACCGCGCCGTCGAGCGCTTCGCGTTCGCCGTTGGCACCCATGCGGAAGCGGATCTGCCCTGATTCCAATCCCTCAAGATTGGTCCTGGACCGTTCGCAGGCCTTGGCGCGCTGGGCTTCCTGGGCGCGCTCCCGCTCGGTGTCGGCAGCTTTCTCCTTGGCCTCCGATGCCCGTTTGGCGGCGTCCAGGCGTTGGTCGGCAGCCGCTTTCTGGGCAGCGGCCGCGTCGGCGCTGGCCGCGTTGGCGGGGTCGAGTTTCCGGGGTTGCGCCGGCGTGCCGGCGGGCGGTTGGTCGCCGTAGTGGATGTTGCCGGCGGCGTCGCGCCACTTGTACACCTGGGCTTGGACGGCAAGCGGCAACACCAGCAAAGTCAGCAGCGGCAGGACGGCGGTGGATTTCAGGCAACGCATGGAGTCTCCTCGATCCGGACCCTGGCGACGTTTGCGGGCTGTCGGAGGGCTTGCGTATAATACGTTTTTGGCACAGAGGATAACAACATGCGACTGATCCAGAAGGCGCTGACCTTCGATGACGTCCTCCTGGTCCCCGCCCACTCGACCGTCCTGCCCCGGGATGTGAGCCTGGCGACCCAACTGACCCGCAACATCCGGCTCAACCTGCCGCTCGTCTCCGCTGCCATGGATACGGTGACCGAATCCCGTCTGGCCATCGCCCTGGCGCAGGAAGGCGGCATCGGCATCATCCACAAGAACCTGAGTCCCAAGGCCCAGGCCGCCGAAGTGGCCAAGGTCAAGCGCTTCGAATCGGGCGTGCTGCCCGTCGTCGACGGCGGCAAGGTGGTGGGCATCGTCACCAACCGCGATTTGCGTTTCGAGACGCGGCTCGACGAAGTCGTCGGCAACATCATGACGCCCCGCGAGCGGCTGGTTACCGTCAAGGAGGGCGCGTCGGTGGACGAGGGCAAGGCCCTGATGCACCAGCACCGGCTCGAACGGGTGCTGGTGGTCAACGATGCTTTCGAACTGCGCGGCCTGATGACGGTGAAGGACATCCTGAAATCCTCCGAGTATCCTCACGCGGCCAAGGACGGCTTCGGCCGACTCAGGGCTGGCGCGGCCGTCGGCACGGGCGACGGCACGGAGGATCGGGTTGCGCTGCTGGTCGAGGCGGGCGTCGACGTCATCGTCGTGGATACGGCGCATGGCCATTCGCAGGGCGTGCTGTCGCGCGTCCAGTGGGTGAAGAAAACCTTCCCGCAGGTCGAGGTGGTCGGCGGCAACATCGCCACGAGCAAGGCGGCAAAAGCGCTGGTCGACCATGGTGCCGATGGCGTCAAGGTCGGCATCGGCCCCGGTTCGATCTGCACCACCCGCATCGTCGCCGGCGTCGGCGTGCCGCAGATATCGGCGGTAGACAATGTCGCCAATGCGCTCGCCGCCACCGGTGTGCCGTTGATCGCCGACGGCGGCATCCGCTACTCGGGCGACATTTCCAAGGCCATTGCTGCCGGCGCCCATTGCGTCATGCTCGGCGGCTTGTTCGCCGGCACCGAGGAAGCGCCGGGCGAAACCGTGCTCTATCAGGGGCGCTCCTACAAGTCCTATCGGGGCATGGGCTCGCTCGGCGCCATGAAGGAAGGCGCCGCCGACCGCTATTTCCAGGACTCCGAAGCCAACATCGAAAAGCTGGTGCCGGAAGGCATCGAGGGCCGTGTGCCCTACAAGGGGCCGGTCACGGCGGTGATTCACCAGCTGGTGGGCGGCCTGCGTTCCTCGATGGGCTATCTCGGTTGCAGTACGATCGCCGACATGCACCAGCGAGCCGAATTCGTCGAGATCACCTCGGCGGGCATCCGCGAGTCGCATGTGCACGACGTGCAGATCACCAAGGAAGCGCCGAACTACCACGTCGATTAGACGGACTTTTTGACCAGAGGGCGGCTCCGGCCGCCTTTTTCATATCTGAGGCAGGCCATGGCCCACCAGAAAATTCTTATCCTCGACTTCGGTTCCCAATACACGCAGCTCATCGCCCGCCGCGTGCGCGAGCAGCAGGTCTATTGCGAACTTCATCCCAATGACGTGACCGAGGCGTTCATCCGTGAGTTCGCGCCAGCCGGCGTCATCCTGTCAGGCGGTCCGAACTCGGTCTATGAGGATGAGACGCCGCGCGTACCCGACATCGTTTTCAAGCTCGGCGTGCCGGTGCTGGGCATCTGCTATGGCATGCAGACCATGGCGGCGCAGCTCGGCGGCAAGGTCGAGACCGCCCACAAGCGCGAGTTCGGCTATGCGGAAGTGCGCGCGCGCGGCCACACGAAGCTGCTCGACGGCATCCAGGACAGCGTGAATGAGGAGGGCCACGGCCTGCTCGACGTCTGGATGTCGCACGGCGACAAGGTGACCGAGATGCCGCCCGGCTTCAAGGTCATGGCCTCGAATCCGGCGACGCCGATCGCCGGCATGGCCGACGAGGATAGGCGCTTCTACGCCGTGCAGTTTCATCCGGAAGTCACGCATACGATCAAGGGCCGCGAGATCATCGCCCGTTTCGTGCGCGAGCTCTGCGGCTGCCGCGGCGACTGGAACATGCCCGACTACGTGACCGAGGCGATCGAAAAGGTGCGCGCGCAGGTCGGCAAGGATGAGGTCATCCTCGGCCTGTCGGGCGGCGTCGATTCCTCGGTGGTCGCCGCCCTGTTGCACAAGGCCATCGGCGAGCAGCTAACCTGTGTGTTCGTCGACAACGGCCTCTTGCGACTCAACGAAGGCGAGCAGGTGATGCGGACTTTCGCCCGCAACCTGGGTGTCAAAGTCATCCACGTCGACGCCACCGAGCAGTTCATGTCCCATCTCGCCGGTGTCGCCGATCCCGAGCAAAAGCGCAAGATCATCGGCCGCGAGTTCGTCGAGGTCTTCCAGGCCGAGGCGAAGAAGTTGCCGCAGGCCAAGTGGCTGGCGCAGGGCACCATTTATCCGGATGTCATCGAATCGGCCGGCGCCAAGACCAAGAAGGCACACACCATCAAGAGCCACCACAACGTCGGCGGCCTGCCCGAGACCCTGCACCTCCAGCTGCTCGAGCCGCTGCGCGAGTTGTTCAAGGACGAAGTGCGCGAACTCGGCATCGCCTTGGGATTGCCGCACGAAATGGTCTATCGCCACCCCTTCCCCGGCCCGGGCCTGGGTGTGCGCATCCTCGGCGAGGTGAAGCGCGAGTACGCCGACCTGCTGCGCCGCGCCGACGCCATATTCATCGACGAACTGCGCGCCGCCGATTGGTACGAGAAGACCAGCCAGGCTTTCGCCGTGTTCCTGCCCGTCAAGTCGGTCGGCGTCATGGGCGACGGCCGCACCTACGACTATGTCGTCGCCCTGCGTGCCGTCGAGACTCAGGACTTCATGACCGCGCGCTGGGCGCCATTGCCTTACGAACTGCTCGGCCGCGTTGCCAACCGCATCGTCAATGAAGTGCGCGGCATCAACCGCGTCACCTACGACATCACCGGCAAGCCGCCCGGCACCATCGAGTGGGAATGATTAGATAGCGTTTCACGCCATCCCACAACGGCCCATTTCATGCAAAGACCCTTGAGAAATCAAGGGTCTTTGCGT
>WBZU01000725.1_pt1 | contig 26979 bp, 21 predicted proteins | sample 5204311 | NCBI WGS metagenome assembly WBZU01 (sample SAMN12344359, study PRJNA552823) | activated sludge metagenome | biome: Activated sludge suspended growth; feature: Nitrification reactor; material: Wastewater; isolation source: activated sludge from nitrification reactor of wastewater...
CGTTTGGGTTTTTGCAGGGCATTGGCATCGACGCCGCCAGTCAGGACCTTGCCGGATGCCGGCTGAACGGTGTTGTAGGCACGCGCCAGGCGCGTGATCGAATCCAGGAGAATGACCACGTCCCGCTTGTGTTCGATCAGCCGCTTGGCCTTTTCGATGACCATCTCGGCAACTTGTACGTGGCGCGTCGCCGGCTCGTCGAAAGTCGAGGCAACGACTTCGCCGCGAACCGAGCGAGTCATCTCGGTGACTTCCTCGGGGCGCTCATCGATCAACAGGACGATCACCGTGACATCGGGGTGGTTGCTAGTGATCGCATGCGCAATATGCTGCATCATCACCGTCTTGCCGCTCTTCGGACTGGCCACCAGCAGACCGCGTTGCCCTTTGCCAATGGGTGCGATGATGTCGATGATGCGGCTGGTGATGTTCTCCTCGCCGCGGATGTCACGCTCGAGTCGCAGATGTTCTGCCGGGTGTAAAGGCGTCAGGTTTTCGAAGAGAATCTTGTTCTTCGATGCCTCGGGTACTTCACCGTTGATCTTGTCGACCTTGACCAGGGCAAAGTAGCGTTCCCCATCCTTCGGCGTGCGGATTTCGCCCTCGATGGTGTCACCGGTATGCAGATTGAAGCGCCTGATCTGGCTCGGGCTGACGTAGATGTCGTCGGTACTAGCCAGATACGAGGTATCGGGCGAACGCAGGAAGCCAAAACCGTCAGACAGCGTTTCCAGCGTACCGTCGCCGAAGATGCTTTCACCTTTTCTGGCCTGATTCTTGAGCAGCGCGAAGATCAGTTCATGCTTGCGCAGCCGGTTGGCGCCCTCGACGTTGTTGGTGATGGCCATGTCAAGAAGCTGGCTTACGTGGAGTGCTTTGAGTTCGGATAGGTGCATGTGCTGGAGACGAAGAGGGGAAAAATCAAACGCGCTGCGCGCCGCCGGAAATGCAATGTGCGCCAAGCGGAATGCCGTGAGACCGGCAGGGCAGGAGCTACTGCTAAAGGGAGAGGGCGCCTGAAGGTTCGTATGGATTCGATACGGATTCGTGGATTGCTGCGGGCTAGCTGCTGCGCTGCGCCCAGCGAACCTTCAGGCCGAGAGGGTAGCGACTTTAGAGGTTGCTGTCAATGAAGGTGACCAGCTGCGACCTGGACAGGGCGCCGACCTTGGTGGCTTCGACGCTGCCATTCTTGAACAGCATCAGAGTCGGAATGCCACGGATACCAAAGTTGGCAGGGGTTTTCTGGTTGTCATCGATGTTCAATTTGACGACCTTCAGGCGGCCGGCGTAGTCATTGGCGATATCGTCAAGGATGGGTGCGATCATCTTGCACGGACCGCACCATTCGGCCCAGTAATCAACGAGAACAGGTTCATCCGACTGAAGTACATCGGTGCTGAAACTGTCGTCCGTAACGTGATGGATATGTTCGCTCATTAAAAGCCTCTTGCGTGATCTGGGAGGGAGTAGGTCGTGAAAGTGGGTTACATGGCAAGCCGAACCCTGATGGTCGGCCAGCTTTTCCAATGCTAGCGAAAAAACCTCGCCAAGGGAAGCTGTAGGCCTGTCTCGGAGACGTCAAATCAGTTATAGTTTGGTTCGTTCAAACTTGTAAAAACACGACGATGACGTACGTTGTTACCGAAAACTGTATCAAGTGCAAATTTACTGACTGCGTTGATGTCTGTCCTGTGGATTGCTTCCACGAAGGCCCGAATTTCCTGGTGATCGACCCCGAAGAGTGCATCGATTGCACGCTGTGTGTCCCCGAGTGCCCGGCAGAGGCCATTTTTGCCGAGGACGATGTGCCGGAAGCACAGCGCAGATTCATCGCCATCAATGCCGAACTGGCCAAGGAATGGCCGGTCATCGTCGAGCGCATGGAACCCCCGGCCGACGCCGATGAGTGGAACCACAAGCCGGACAAGCTGAAGTACCTGCAGCGATCTTAGACTTAGAATAAGAACCACAGCCTGCGCGTGCTGCAGATCGACGAACGGCTGGCCGGGAAAGGACTGGCGATGAAAATGCGAGTTTTCATCTGGAGAATTTCATTCACGAGGAGAACAGGTGGAGAAGATCTGGCTGAAGAGCTATCAGAAGGGTGTTCCTGCCGAGATTGAATTAAACGAATTTCAGTCGCTGGGCGAACTCTTCGAAAAAAGCGTTGCGCAGTATCGCAACCGCGTGGCCTATATCAACATGGGCGCCGAAATCACCTACGGTGAGCTCGACAAGTTGTCACGGGATTTTGCCGCCTATCTGCAATCGGTGCTCAAGTTGCCCCAAGGCGCCCGCGTGGCGCTGATGATGCCGAACATCATTCAGTATCCGGTTTGTATTTTCGGTGTCTTGCGTGCCGGTTACGTGGTGGTGAACGTCAACCCGCTTTACACGCCGCGAGAACTCGAACATCAGCTCAAGGATTCGGGAGCCGAGGTGATCGTGATTGTCGAAAATTTCGCGGTCACGCTGGAGCAGGTGCTGGCCAGAACACCGGTCAAACACATCGTGGTGGCTCGCCTGGGCGACATGCTCGGCTTTCCGAAAGGAGCCGTCGTTAACTTCGTCGTCAAGTATGTCAAGAAGATGGTGCCGGCGTGGAGCTTGCCGCGAGCAGTCAATTTCCGGGCTGCGCTTGCCAAAGGTGCCGCGGCGGAATTGAAATCGGTGCCCGTCGGGCAGGAAGACCTGGCTTTTTTGCAATATACCGGTGGAACAACCGGTCTCTCGAAAGGGGCCATGCTGATTCATCGCAACATCCTGGCGAATCTGGCGCAGGCACATGCCTGGATCAAGCCTGAGCTGGGCGACGAGCAGCATTTGGTGGTCACTGCGCTGCCGCTCTACCATATCTTTGCATTGACGGCAAACTGTTTCACTTTTTTCAAGATTGGCGCCAGCAATCTGCTGATTACCAATCCGCGGGATATTCCGGGCTTCGTTGCGGATCTGGGCAAGTATCCATTCACGGTGGTGACCGGCGTCAACACCCTGTTCAACGCTTTGCTGAACAATGACACCTTTTGCACGCTCGACTTCAGCAAGCTGAAAGTCACGCTCGGTGGCGGCATGGCCGTACAGAAAGCGGTGGCAGAGAAGTGGAAACAGGTCACCGGCAAACCGCTGATCGAGGCCTATGGCCTGACCGAGACGTCGCCGGCCGCGACCATCAACCCGCTCGATATTCCCGCATATAACGGCGCCATTGGCTTGCCGATATCGTCCACCGAAGTGGCGATTCGCAATGACGCCGGCGCCGACGTTCCGCTGGGCGAGCGTGGAGAACTCTGCATCCGTGGTCCGCAGGTGATGAAGGGTTATTACAATCGTCCGGAAGAGACGGCCAAGGTGATTACCCCGGACGGTTTTCTGTTGACCGGTGACATTGCGGTGATGGAGCCCACGGGCTTCGTCCGCATCGTCGACCGCAAGAAGGACATGATTCTGGTCTCCGGTTTCAATGTGTACCCGAACGAGGTCGAGGATGTCGTCGCACAGCACCCAGGCGTACTGGAAGTGGCGGCGGTCGGCGTGCCGCATGACAAGTCAGGAGAGGCGGTCAAGATCTTCGTCGTCAAGAAGGACCCGACACTCACCGCCGAGGCGCTGATCGCTCATTGTCGGGAGCACCTGACCGGTTACAAAGTGCCGAGTCAGGTCGAGTTCCGGACCGAGTTGCCGAAGACCAACGTTGGCAAGATCCTGCGCCGCGAATTGCGTGACGAGGCGATCAAGAAGACCTGATTGGCGAGAGGGTCTGGCTGGGTCGTCTACTGCGTCGTGTGGCGATGGTATCGCCCATCCGCACGACGTCAATCCTTCGCGGCGTACTGCTGAAGTACTTCGGTGGTTACCGGGTGCTTGTTCTGTGAGGCGTAGAAGAGGGGCGTCTTGCCGTTCTTGTCCTTCGCTTGCGGGTTGGCGCCGCGTTCGATGAGCACGCGTGCCACCTTGGGCTGGCCGGTTGCTGCGGCCAGATGGAGTGGCGTTTGCCCGGTATCGGTAGTGGCACTGACATCGGCCTTTCTCTCGAGGAGTAGTTCCACTTCGTGCCTGCCACCCGAGAGTACCGCTGCGTGCAGCGGCGTCATTCCGACGCGGTCCTTGGCGTTGATATTCGCGCCGCTGGCGAGCAGAAGTTCCGAAGCTTTGGCGCGTCCGTAAAAGGCCGCCATGTGGAGTGGCGTCCTGCCCAGGGCGTCGGTGACATTGATCCCGGCACCGGTTTCCAGCAAATTATTGATCTCCGCCAGGTCGCCTCGTATGGCAGCCTTTGCCAGCGGAGACGCTGCGGTCGGGATGTCTTCGACCTGGGTTGTAGGCGGTTCGGTTTTCGCGGCGGGACTGTTCTCAGGCTCCTGGCTACATGCGCCGAGGGACAATAAGAGCACTGCCATGGCAAGCAGCGTGGTACACGATGGGGATTTATTCATATGCGATATTCTCCTGCCGGGACGAAGCCGTTGCTCACTTTATCCCAATTTCCAGTAAAGTGCTGCTCCAGTTTCTTGCGCAGAACAGTTGCCAACGGTGATGGTTTTTCCGGGCACCCCCGATCATGGAAGTCATGCCCGTTTCCTTCTCCCTCAACCCCTCCCCCGCGAGGGGGAGGGGAGATTCATCAGTCGCTGACGCGACCTTGACATGAATCCGGAGGAGTTTTTTCATGTTGATGTGTACTGATCGTTCAGTCTTGTTGCTCGTTGATTTGCAGGAGCGGTTGCAGCCGGCCATCGACGCTGCCGAACGTGTGCTTGATGCCAGCGTGTGGCTGACCAGGGTGGCCCAGCGACTGGGGGTGCCAGTGATCTGCACCGAGCAGTACCCACAAGGACTAGGTTCGACGATGCCTGCGCTCAGGGCTTTGCTGCCGGACGCATGCATCGTTGAAAAGATCCAGTTCTCGGCGGTTCCCGAGGGGGGAGTGTTCAGTTTGCCAGGAGGCGACCGCGCACAGTTCGTGGTGGCCGGCACCGAAGCGCATGTCTGCGTTCAGCAGACGGTGCTCGATCTGCTTGCCGTCGGCAGAAGCGTATTCGTTGTCGAGGAGGCCGTTGGGTCGCGGCGAAATACGGACAAAACACTGGCACTGGAACGGATGCGCGCACACGGTGCCGACATCGTTTCGCGCGAAATGGTCGCTTTCGAATGGCTTCGGCAGGCCGGTAGCGATCTGTTTCGCCAGATCAGTCGCGAGTTTATCCGCTGAGCAGGGCGGCTTTTGTCGGCCTCGGCAATCGGTGAGCAGCCGTGCCGGTTTGAGCGTGGCGGCGTTTTCCGCTACAATCTGAATTTCCCGCTGCAGTTATCTCCATGACCAAATACGTATTCGTTACTGGCGGCGTGGTTTCATCGCTGGGCAAGGGTATCGCAGCCGCATCCCTGGGGGCGATCCTCGAATCGCGCGGCATCCGAGTCACCCATCTCAAGCTCGACCCCTATATCAACGTCGATCCTGGAACGATGAGTCCGTTCCAGCATGGCGAGGTCTTTGTCACCGAAGATGGCGCTGAAACCGACCTCGACCTCGGACACTACGAACGTTTCACCAATGCCAGGATGGAGCGGCGCAACAACTTCACGACCGGACAGATCTACGATTCGGTGATCAAGAAGGAACGGCGCGGCGAGTATCTGGGCAAGACGGTGCAGGTGATTCCGCACATTACCGACGAGATCAAGGCGCATATCAGACGCGGCGCCGAGGGCGCCGATCTGGCGATCGTCGAAGTGGGCGGCACGGTCGGTGACATCGAGTCGCTGCCCTTTCTGGAAGCGATCCGCCAGATGGGTCTGCAGGAAGGCCGCAGCAACGCCTGCTACATGCATCTGACGCTGATACCTTATATTGCCACGGCCGGTGAGCTGAAAACCAAGCCGACGCAGCACTCGGTCAAGGAACTGCGGGAGATTGGCATCCAGCCGGACATTCTGCTCTGTCGCACCGATCGCCCGATTCCGGAAGACGACAAGCGGAAGATGGCCCTGTTCTGCAACGTGCAGCGCGAAGCGGTAATCGAAGCGCGGGATGCGGATTCGATTTACAAGATACCGGCGATGTTGCACGACCAGATGCTTGACGAGATCGTTTGCCACAAACTCGGTATTCTAGCCAAGGCGGCTGATCTGACGGTGTGGAAAACGATCGTGCGCGCGCTTGAACACCCCGAGCGGGAGGTCAACGTAGCTTTCGTCGGCAAGTATGTCGACCTGACCGAATCGTACAAGTCGCTGACCGAAGCACTGGTGCATGCCGGCATTGCGACGCGCAGCAAGGTCAAGGTCAGTTACCTCGATTCCGAGGAGATCGAGAAGAACGGTTGTGGTGCCCTGCAGGGCATGGATGCCATCCTCGTTCCGGGCGGCTTCGGGCGACGCGGGACCGAGGGCAAGATCGCCGCGATTCGTCATGCCCGCGAAAACGGTATTCCCTTTCTCGGTATATGCCTCGGCATGCAACTCGCAGTCGTCGAGTTCGCTCGCCACGTGGCCGGCATGAGCGGGGCGCACAGCACCGAGTTCGACAAGGATACGCAATATCCGGTGGTGGGTTTGATCACCGAATGGCGGGACGCTTCCGGACGACACGAAATACGTGACGAAAATTCCGACCTGGGTGGCACCATGCGTCTGGGTGGCCAGCGCTGCGAACTGAATGAAGGCACGATGGCGCGCGCGATCTATGGGCAGGCAGAGATCGTCGAACGACATCGCCACCGTTACGAGGTCAATAATACGCTGCTCGGAGAACTGGAAGAGAGCGGTCTGGTGGTCGCCGGTCGTGCACCGGTCACCGATCTCTGCGAAGTCATCGAGCTGCCGAAAGAAGGGCCGAACGCGCACCCATGGTTTCTTGGCTGTCAGTTCCACCCCGAATTCACTTCCTCGCCGCGCAAAGGACATCCGCTGTTCACGTCTTTTGTTCAGGCCGCCATCGCCTGCCGGTCAAGGACATGAAACTCTGCCACTTCGAGGTCGGACTCGACCGGCCGCTGTTTCTGATCGCCGGCCCGTGTACGGCGGAGTCGCTGGACTTGTGCATCGAGGTCGCCGGACAGTTGCAGGAGATCTGTGCCCGACTTGCCCTGCCGTACATCTTCAAGGCTTCCTATGACAAGGCCAACCGCAGTTCCGGTCAATCTCCGCGGGGTCCAGGGATCGACCGTGGCCTGCAGCTCCTCTCGGAAGTGCGCCGTCAGATTGGCGTTCCGATTCTGACCGATGTGCATCGCGAAGAGGACATCGCCGCCGTTGCCGCGGTCGTCGATGTGTTGCAGACACCAGCCTTTCTCTGTCGTCAGACCGACTTCATCCAGGCCGTTGCCGCCACCGGCAAGCCGGTGAATATCAAGAAAGGGCAGTTTCTCGCGCCGGGCGACATGCAAAACGTCGTCGCCAAAGCCAGGGATGCCGCTGCCGGTGCCGATACAATCATGGTTTGCGAGCGCGGCGCTTCCTTTGGCTACAACAACCTGGTCTCGGATATGCGCAGTCTGGCGATCATGCGTGAGAGCGCTGCGCCGGTGGTATTCGATGCCACGCATTCGGTTCAGTTGCCAGGTGGGCAGGGCGCGGTTTCCGGAGGGCAGCGCGAGTTTGTACCGGTGCTGGCACGCGCGGCGGTGGCTGTGGGCATCGCCGGGCTATTCATGGAAACGCATCCGCGCCCGGAAATGGCGCTTTCCGACGGGCCGAACAGTTGGCCCCTGAGTCGCATGGAAGGCCTGCTGACGACGCTGGTCGCGCTTGATCGCTTGGTCAAGGCGAACCATCTGGATGAACTCCAGTCCACGAATCCCGGGCAGCCAGAGTCACGTGCCGCCATGCGGCCGCAATGAACCTCCGGGGATTGCCCGCTTGCCTCTATTTAACATTATGAATAAAAAGGAAAGATCATGAGCTCTGTGGTTGATGTCGTCGCCCGTGAGGTGCTCGATTCGCGCGGCAATCCGACCGTCGAATGTGACGTTCTGCTCGAATCCGGGGTCATGGGGCGTGCGGCGGTGCCGTCCGGCGCTTCGACCGGATCGCGTGAAGCCATCGAACTGCGCGATGGCGATACCGCCCGCTATCTGGGTAAGGGCGTGCTGCAGGCCGTCGAGAATGTGAATACCGAAATCTCCGAGGCGATCATCGGTCTCGATGCCCAGGAACAGGCATTCATCGACCAGACACTGATTCATCTTGACGGTACCGACAACAAGGCCCGTCTTGGTGCCAACGCCATGCTGGCGGTTTCGATGGCGGTGGCCAAGGCCGCCGCCGAGGAATCGGGTCTGCCGCTTTACCGCTATTTTGGCGGTTCCGGACCGATGCAGATGCCGGTACCGATGATGAACATCATCAACGGTGGGGAACATGCCAATAACAGTCTCGATTTCCAAGAGTTCATGATTCTCCCGGTGAGTCAGAGCTCGTTTCGCGAAGCATTGCGCTGTGGTGCCGAGGTTTTTCACGCGCTCAAGAAGCTGTTGCACAAGAAAGGCTTCTCGACCGCCGTTGGCGATGAAGGGGGATTCGCGCCCAACCTCGGCTGCCATGCTGAAGCCTTGCAGTTGATCACCCAGGCGATCGAGAACGCCAGTTACTGTCCTGGCGATGACGTGCTGGTCGGTATCGACTGTGCGGCCTCAGAGCTGTACCGGGATGGCCGCTATCATCTGGCTGGCGAAAACCTGCAGCTGAGCTCGCACGAACTGGTCGATTACCTGGCCAGTCTGGCCGACCGCTTCCCGATCGTTTCAATCGAGGATGGTATGGCCGAAAACGACTGGGATGGCTGGAAAATGCTCACCGGGCGTCTCGGCAAAGGCGTACAGATCGTCGGCGACGACGTTTTCGTGACCAATACCCGGATTTTCAAAGAGGGCATCAAGCAGGGCATCGCCAATTCGATCCTGATCAAGATCAATCAGATCGGCACGCTCTCGGAGACCTTTGCGGCCATCGAAATGGCCAAGCGCGCTGCTTACACGGCAGTGATTTCGCACCGCTCCGGTGAAACCGAAGACAGCACCATTGCCGACATCGCCGTCGGCATGAACGCGCTGCAAATCAAGACCGGTTCGCTCTCACGTTCCGATCGGATTGCCAAGTACAACCAGTTGCTGCGCATCGAGGAGGACCTCGGAGACACCGCTGGCTATCCGGGTCGTGACGCCTTCTACAATCTGTCGTGACCGACTGAGTCTCGACATCCGCTCCCGTGCGCTTGCTGGCGGTTGCCCTGCTGTCGCTGATTGCCTTGCTGCAGCATCCGCTGTGGCTCGGCAAGGGCGGCTGGTTGCGGGTATGGGAGGTCGATCGGCAGTTGCAGCAACAGAAGGAAAGCAATGGCAGGCTGGAGATGCGCAATGCCGGGCTCGATGCCGAAGTCCGCGATCTCAAGCAGGGATACGATGCGATCGAGGAACGCGCACGTTTCGAACTTGGCATGGTCAAGCAGGATGAAGTTTTTGTTCAGATCCCCGACAAGCCTGTGAACGAAAAAGCCGTAGCCGCCGCGCCGGCCGCCGAGAAACCCGCCATCGGAACTGCCCCGGCAAGACCTGCAAGACGCTAGCCGTCAATCTCGCCCATCAGGAGTCCCTGTTACCCCTTTTTGCCCTTATTCCGGGAGTTCGATCTGGCCCGAGACACTGGTGGTGACCAGGGTCTCGCCGGCCTCGATCGGCATGGCTGCGGTCTCGGCCGCAGCCAGCGATGCCGCGCGCAGCATGGGCAGCGGTGGTGGGCGACCGCTGCTGTTGATGGCCAGATGCCTGATCCGGTAAGGCTTGCCGAAAGCATCGGCGATCAGCCTGGCGCGGGCCTTGAAGGCCGTGATGGCGTCGAGCATCGCCTCATTTTCGGCTTTTTTTCGGGTTTCCGGCGCTGGCAGCATGCTTAGGCTGGCAACGCCCAGCGATGCCTGGAGCTTTCCCAGCAACTCGGAGAGCACAGCCGGATCAGAGCACTCCAGCGTGAGATCGGAGCGCATCCGCCAGCTTTCGATCTTGCCGCCCTTGGCGTAGACCGGATAGGTGTAAGTGGCACCGCTCTGGGTCCTGACGTTGCTGTAAGCGCGTGCGGTCTTCAGACCGTCGGCGATCAGTCCATTTACCCGTTTCGCCAATTCGCTCGGCGTTGCACCGGCTGCTTCGGCAAAGACCGTTGCACGTGCCAGGTCGTTGGTGGCAGGCCGACTGGCTTCGGCGGTCAGGTCGATACTCGTGCCACTGCCGGGAGCTGCCGGTGCCGGTAGGGCGACCAGCCAGGCGAGCAGGGGCAGGGTGTGCAGCAGAGGTCGAAATCGCTTCATGGGAGTCTCCGGGTTTGCTGTCTTCGAAAATGGCGAGTATCCTGCAGACCCTCATCCGGAATCGAGGGAAGGTGGGGTGAGAGTGACTGCCACAGGCCGGGCATATTGTAGCCGGTACGAGTGTCGCTTCTTGTAGTCAGACGGCAGAAGCTTGGTTAGAATCTGCGTCACCCGCTCGCTTGTGTGCGATCGGGAAGGGTCTTTGAGGGGGCACCATGCTGAAAGCAGGACAGGCAGCTCCGATGTTCGTCCTCCCCGATGCGGATATGGAACTCATCGATATCGCCCAGTTTCAGGGCAAGAGCAATATCATTCTCTTTTTCTATCCGAGAGATGACGCACCGTGCTGTACGCTGCAGGCAACTGATTTCTCCGATCATGAGGACGAATTTGCGCGACTGGACTGCCTGATCATTGGCATCAGCCGTGATGATTGCATCAAACACGCAGAGTTCCGGGACAAGCATGGTATTTCCGTGCGTCTCCTTTCGGATGCCGAGGGTTCGGCGTGCAAACAGTACGGTGTCTGGCAGGCGAAAGAAGTGAATGGGGTCAGGAAACACGGCATCGTTCGCTCGACTTTTGTCATCGACAAACAAGGTGTTCTCCGTTTTGCATCCTACGGAGTGAATGCCAAAGGCCACGCGCTTGAAATGCTGCGCACGGTGAAGGAACTCAAGCAATGAACATGCAAGTTGCAAAGAATATGGTGGTTACCCTGGACTATAACGTGACCGATGTCGACGGACAGTTGGTGGATGCGGGTCAGGAGCCGCTGGTCTATTTGCACGGCGGCTACGATGACATTTTTCCGATGATCGAAGAAGCCATGCACGGCAAGCGGATTGGCGAGTCGGTGGTGGTCAAGATGCAGCCCGACGACGCCTTCGGTGAGTACGATGCCGAACTTGTCCAACTCGAGTCACGCAGTCAGTTTCCCCAGGAACTACAGGTAGGCATGCAGTTTGAAGGGATGCCGGAGGGTGTCGATGACGAAGACGATGAGGATGATGTGCTGATTTACCGGGTGACCGAAATCGCTGGCGACAAGGTCGTTCTCGACGCCAACCATCCCCTGGCCGGCATGGCCCTGGTGTTCACCTGTACCGTCACCGCCGTTCGCCCGGCGACGGCCGAGGAAATCAGCCACGGGCATACGCACGACGACAGTTGCGAGGACGACGAATGACCGTTCTGCGGGGTACTCAGGGCGCTGCTAGCCGTTACTACGCCAAACGGTCATGACTTTTCCAGGCACCCCCGATCATGAAAGTCATGAACGTTCCCCTCCCCCCCTCCCCCGCGAGGGGGGGAGGGGAGATTCGTGAGTCGCTGACGCGACTTTCACAGTAACATTGCCGGCTCTCTCGTTCGCGCCTCGGGTCTAGCGCAGCAGCTTGCCGGCGCGATTGAGGATGGTGATGTCGACGAAGCGCGAGCCGGCGTGTCGCTTTGGCGAAAAGCTGATGAAGACGCCACCGGCATCATAGTTCTTGAGCGCTTCAAGGGTGTCGCGCAGCTTCTTGCGCGTTGGGTTGGGTCCGCTACGGCGCAGAGCTTCGCCGAGCACCATGGCCCCCAGGTAACCTTCGACGAAGGTATGGTTGAGCGTCACGTCACGGGGTTTGAACTTCGCGAAGTTGTTCTGGATTTCCCGGATCAGCGGAACGGTTTGGCTGTTCGGATCCGGAACGACCTGCGTCAGTGCCAATCCCTCTGCCTTGCTGGCGCCAATTCGCTGTACGACCTGGGCCGCATCGGTGGTCGACAGCGCGACATACTGGGCGAGATTTCCTGCCTCGCGTGACTGTTTCAGGAACTCGGCGCTGGCCGCGGTATTGGCAATCAGGATCACTGCCTGTGGTTTGGCCGCAGCGATGATCTTGACGGCAGCGCCGACCTCGGTCGTGTTTTTGGCGTAGGCGCCCTTGGCGGCCAGGGTGCCGCCGGCATTCTTGATCGCCTGCTCGGCACTCTGCAGTACGCCCTGGCCGAAGGCGTCGTCCTGATAGAGGATGGCAAAGCGGGTGTAACCGGTGGTGATGTACTGGTCGGTGATTTTTTCGATTTCTTCCGCGTAGCTGGCACGGGTCATGAACAGAAAGGGGTCGTTCCTGCGCACCAGCGATTCAGTGCCGGTGCGCACTGCGACCAGGGGAATGCCGGCTTCACTGAGGACCTTCTGGTCGAGAATGGCCTCGACGTTGCCCGTGCCGACGAAGCCGATGAACGCCAGAGGTTGCGATTCCTTGAGCATCTCGCGGGCTAGCCGAACCGTCTCCTCGCTTTTGTAGCCGTCATCCTTTGAGAGCAGTTGAATTCTGGCCCCGTGGATGCCGCCTTCGGCGTTGATCGCGTCGAAGTAGAGTTGTGCGCCGGCTCGCATATGTGTGCCTGTGGGCGCCAGAGGGCCGCTGAATGCGGCAATCTGGCCGATGACGATTTGGGCAGCGCTGGGCAGCGCCAGAGCGAACAAGATGATCGCCAGGGTCGCGCGAACAAAGGAGAGCAGCGGCATGGTCCAGTCCTCCTGATGCAGTTAAGCATGCCGAGTGTAGGACTTGCTGGCGCTGCTGTCGACGGTCTTGTTTGCTGCGGCAGTCAGCGCCGGCGGTAGGGATGAACCTCGAAGCGGAAAAGTTGCGGCAGTTCGTCGTCGATGATGACTTTCACCCAGCCCATGACTGGGTAGCCAAAGGTTTCCAGGCGAGTGAAGTGGCTGATCGGCAGCTTCGTCTTCGGATCGCGCAGTGGCTGGTCGATGCGCTGCCAGTGTGTGTCGCCGTGTACCAGCAGGATCTGACCAGAAAAAGCCAGGGTTTCCGTGCGCAGGGTTTCCAGCAGATCCCGGTAGCCGGCGTGCGTCAGGCCGGCCGCGTGGTGTTTGAAGCCTGGGTTGGCCTGCATGACGATGACCATGCCGGCGGCCTGTTCTCGCCGTGCAACGGCAAATCCCTGTCGGAGCCAGTCGATGAGCATGGGATTGCGTGCCAGATATTCCTCGCTGGGCGTTTTCCCCAGGCCAAAATGGTTGTTTGGACCAGGAACGTTGAGCGATAGGAAGAGCACCGGGCCAAGGCGCCAGCGCAGGTGCTCCGGGGCCTTGGCCTGCTGTTCGACCGGCAGCGTCTGCCTTCCCAGTGAACGCGGTTCTGCGAAAAACAGCTCGCGCAGCTTTTGCAGCCGCTCAAGCGGGTCGAAGTGGCCGGCAGCCAATTGCCGGCAGTCGGTCCATTCGTTGTCGCCGACGACGTAGAGCAGCGGCACCCGCGACGCAGCAAAGAGCGTGTGCCGGTCGCGGAACAAATCGTCGCTGCAGATCGTTCGGCTATCCTTGAAGTCGCCAGCATGGACAATCAAGCCGGGGTGCTCGTCGGCAATGTCGTCGAGCATGCGCGGTAGTTCGCTGCGCTCATAAGCGTTGTACGGGGTATCGCCGATCACGGCGAAACGCCAGGTTTCGGCGTGTACCGAACCGGCAAGCCACAGGCCGGCAAGCAGCAATGCATACGCGCGTAGGGTCATCAAAGCAGCGATTTGAGTTCGTAGAGAGCGTCAAGCGCCTCGCGGGGGGTCAGCCGATCAGGATCGAGCACACGTAGCCGCTCGATGGCCGGAGGGGTGGGGGGCTCCTGCGCTTCTGCGGCATCGGCCAGTGCCGTGGCAAAGAGATCGGGTTGCAGGGGATTGATCGAGGCCCGTTGCTCGAACTCGCGCAACTGTCGCCGGGCTGCTCTCACGACCGCGGAGGGAATGCCCGCCAGTGCGGCCACCTGAATCCCGTAACTCTGGTTGGCCGGGCCTTCCTCGACGGCGTGCAGAAAGACGATGCGTTCGCCGTGCTCGATGGCGTCCAGATGCACATTCGCCAGCTCCGGGTACTCGTTCGCCAACAGCGTCAGTTCGAAGTAGTGGGTCGCGAACAGCGTCAGGCAACGATTTTTCTCGAGCAGATGGCGACAGATGGCGAAGGCCAGCGCCATGCCGTCGAAGGTCGAGGTGCCACGGCCCACTTCGTCCATCAGCACCAGGCTGTTTTCGGTGGCGTGGTGCAGGATGGCTGCCGATTCGGTCATTTCGACCATGAACGTCGAGCGCCCGGCGGCGAGGTCGTCGGCGGCGCCGATACGCGTGAAGATCTGGTCGAGCGGGCCAATGACTGCGCGCGTTGCCGGCACATAGCTGCCGACATGCGCGAGCAGGGCGATCAGCGCAGTCTGGCGCATGTAGGTCGATTTGCCGCCCATGTTCGGGCCGGTGATCAGCAACAATCGCCGCTCGTCGCCAAGGCGTGTCTCATTGGCAATGAAGCTGCCGCTGCCATCGAGCTGGTCTTCGACGACCGGGTGCCGACCGCCCTCGATCAGCAGCCCCGGTTCGGATGAAAATACGGGTCGGCAGTAGTGGCGCCTTTGTGCGGTATCGGCGAATCCACTCAGGAGGTCGATGCAGGCAACTGCCTGGGCGATCTGCTGCAACTGCGGCAGGTCGCCCTGCAGGGTGGCGAGAACGCCCTCGTAGAGCAGCCTTTCACGTGCCAGGCCGCGCTCCTGCGCCGACAGGGCCTTATCCTCGAAGGCCTTGAGTTCCGGTGTCAGGTAGCGCTCGGCGTTTTTCAGGGTTTGCCGGCGGCGATAATCGTCGGGCACTCTGGCGGCATTGGCGTGGCTGACTTCAATGTAGAAGCCGTGCACACGGTTGTACTCGACCTTCAGGTTGCTGATGCCCGTGCGCTCGCGTTCACGCGCCTCGAGTTCGACCAGAAAGGTGCCGCAGTGGTCGTTGAGGGCACGCAGGTCGTCGAGATCGGCGTCGAAGCCGTGGGCGATGACCCCACCGTCGCGGATCAGCGCGGCCGGCTCAGGCAGGATGGCGCGACTCAGGAGGTCAAGCGCGGCGTCCGGGGTGGCCAGTTGCGCATGCAGTTCGACGAGGAGCGGGGCTGCCGCCGTGTTCAGAGCCATGGCTGCCAGCGGCGCGCGCAGTTCGTGCAGGCGTTGCAGACTGTCGCGCAGGCCCGACAGATCGCGCGGCCGGGCACTGCAGAGTGCGATTCGGCCGGCGATACGTTCGATGTCGGCAAAGCCGCGTAGCGCTTGCCGCAACGCACGCAGGGTATGGCCATCGTCGTCGAGCAGCATCGCCACCGCGGCGTGGCGGGTGGCCGGGATGGTCGGGTCACGCCAGGGGTGGTGCAGCGCATGCCGCAACAGGCGCGTGCCCATCGCGGTGACGCAGTTGTCGAGCAGGCTGCACAGCGTCGGCGCCGGCTGGCCACGCAGGGTTTCGGTGAGTTCGAGATTGCGTCGTGTCGCCGTGTCGAGTCCGAGGAAAGTGGCATCGCGTTCGACGATCAGCGCCCGCAGGTGCGGCAGGGCGCGCGTCTGGGTGGCCTTCGCATAGCGTAACAGGGCGCCGGCAGCGGCAATGGCCGGGCGCAGCGCACCGGCACCGAAACCAGCCAGCGAGCGGGTGGCAAAATGCGTACAGAGTTCGCGGCTGGCGGCCTCGACGTCGAAATGCCAGTCCGGCTGACGCGTCACCGCCACCTCGGGAGTGACGATGGTGGAAGCCAGTCCGAAGCTTTCCGGCACGATGATCTCGGCGGGACGGACACGTTCAAGCGTGGCGGCAAGCTTGCCGGGCGCCACTTCGCAGACGCGGAAGTCGCCACTCGCGAGGTTGATCCAGGCCAGACCGGCCAGTTGCTTGCTGGCGCACAAGGCGAGCAACAGCGTGTTGCGCTTTTCGTCGAGCAAGGCCGCGTCGGTCAGCGTGCCGGGCGTAACGATGCGTGTCACCGCGCGCTCAACCGGCCCCTTGCTGGTCGCCGGATCGCCGATCTGCTCGCAGATCACGACGGATTCGCCGAGCCTGACCAGCTTCGCCAGATATTGTTCGACGGCGTGGTAGGGTACCCCGGCCATCTTGATCGGCTGTCCTGCCGACTGACCGCGTGTCGTCAGCGTAATGTCCAGCAGCCGCGCTGCTTTTTCCGCGTCGTCGAAGAACAGTTCGTAGAAATCGCCCATCCGGTAAAACAACAGGATGCCTGGATGCTCGGCCTTGATGCGCAGGTACTGCTGCATCATCGGCGTGTGCCCCGTTACATCGCCTTCTCTGGCGTCTTGATTTTTCGGCATATTCCAGTCAAGCCGTTGATTTGTATCGTAACATCGGTCATGTTGCCGATGCCTGAAGGTTCAACTACGTCCCACTAAGCGGTCTGGGACAAGTTATCCGACATTTCGAGGCCACCCTTCCTCATGAATTGGCTGTTGGAATGTCGGAAGACTTCTTCACGACCGCCTATGCCCTATACTTGGCTTTCCAGTATAGGTTTTTTGGTGTATTTTTGAGAACCTATACCGCCAGATCAAGGGCGCCATGGGGTTCGATGCGAGGGCAATCAAGCTGCCGCAGCCAGGTCAACATCTTACCAGCACGGAGATCCCCTGTGCCCCAACTATCCCTATTGCGTGCGAGACATCCACATTCGGTTTGCTAAAAACCCAAAAAAACAGGTAAAAACGGACCCGTCCGAAAGCGGAAAAACAGTATCTTCTGCTGGCCGCATTACGCCGAAAATTCGTGGCCTCATTAGGGAGCGAATTGATAGTGATGGAGTGTTCAAAGTGCCATCACGGGGGTGATCAGAATTTGGTCGACAAAAGTGATGTGTTGTAACAGTTGCCCCAGGATGCTGGGCGGTATCAATTCGCCGAGCAGGAAGCGCGGGCGAAGCATGTTGGACTGTGGACCGATGGTTACCCGGTATCGCCCTGGGACTGGCGGCATGGTATGCGGTAAGGAGGAACAAAATGGATAGTGCTTTCAGCGTGCTCAGGAAGAAATCAAAGGTGGTCGCTGTTGCCATTGCCTTGCTGAGTCTGGTGACGTTCAATCTCTTAACGCTGACCGATGATAGCGTGCATGCTAAAGCCTACGGATTTCTGGAAAGCATCGCACGAGCGACGGTGGGTGTCGGAGTGCTCCAGAATAGCCCAACCGAGGTCGCAAGGCGCGCCGTTGCGGCTACGCGAGAACTGAGAACTCAGAATGAGCACCTCGTATCCCGGAATCAGGAGCTGCTATCCGAGAATGAGCGCGTGGTATTGCAGAAACAGAACTTGGCGCATCGTACCCTGATCCTGGTGGACGCTGTAAAAACACTCGTCGCTCACACCAGTGCTCTTCAGGCAGAAATGATCAAAGCGACAGCACGGGCACAGTGGTATGAGAACCGGCACGAGGAGATGCGACGCGTGGCACATGACGTATTGAGGCGCACTACCGCGAGGCTTTCTAGGAGTGTTGTTCGCAGCGCGTCGACCTTGTTTGGGAAAGTGATTCCAGTTGTCGGGTCCGCGGTCGCAGTAGGCGTCTCTGGACTGGATCTGATGGACACTTGCAAAATGATTAAGGACATGAACCACCTTGCCAAGTCGATGGAATTGCCGGAAGAGGAGGAGCCGTCGTCTGTTTGCGGGGTCGCATTGCCTGCTTGGTAGGCTGGGGTCGGAGCTATCTCGGAATACCGTGGGGCAGCGCATGCTTGCCGCCGACGGCCTTGGTCATCGTTCCGGTCGCGCCACGCTCGCGGCACTGCTCCGGCGATGTGGCGAGAGCACGCGCGCCCTCAGGTGGAAAGACACTCACCTCAGTGCGGCGCTGCCTCGCCAGCGACATCAGCAATGCATGGCCGTTTCAAGTGTGGTCAACCGCCAGGACTTCGAGCAGCGTCACCATGCCCTGAGCCGCGTGTTCGAGGGCCTGTACATCGTCTGTGCTGACGTCGCCGGGGGTCGAACGCAGCCGCTGATGGATTTCGACAATCTGTTCGGCATGAAGCCGCAGGCGCCCGCGGATCGCGTTGAGTTGCTGTACCTTGGCGATGCTGGCGGCGCGCAGCTCGGTGATCACTTCATCTCGCGCTGCTTCGCTATGGGCGTGCTCAAGCTCGCGTTGGGCAATCATCTCGTTCATCGACGTCTTCCAACAGTCGAGGAAGTTGGCCCGATGTTCGAGCAGCGCGTTGAGTGATTCCGCCATGGCGTTGATTTCGTCTCGCCCGCCGGGTACCACCGGGACGCGCGTGCTTGGCGCACCATAGGCGAGGTCGTCGAGCAGACCTGCCATCTGCCGAACCTTGCGAACGATGCGCGTGGTCAGGGTGATCACGAAGATCAGTGCGAGGGCAAGCGCGCCGTACATCGTGATCTGGCCCAGGTGGACGCTGGTCTGCGAGGATTCGGCGATGGCCTCGACGCGGGCGGCCATCATCTGGTTGGCCTGATCGACGTTGGCCGTGATCAGCGGAGCGATCTGCCTGGCGGCAGCGTCCACCTCCCTAGTCAGTGTCACGATGCTGGCGCGCTGCGCTACCAGCAGCAGGAAACCCTGCTGGTAATCGAGCAACAGGCCGGTGAGAAGCGTCTTGTCGGTCTCGGAGAGTGGCGATGCCGCAATCTGGGTGCGGATCGTCCTGGCGATGTCCACCAACATCGTGACGTAGGACTCATCGCCACGCAGCAGAAAATCCTTCTCGTGCCGCCGGAGCTTATAGATATTGGTTTCCAGATGGGGGACGTGCTGGGCTCTGAGAATCGCCTCGATGCGATGTGCCGCATCCCGGAACGGTCCCATGCCATCACCGACGTCAGCGGTCCTGAGTGCGTTGTCGGCATAGGGTTCGAAGGTTCTAGCGTAGACGACCAACTCGGACAGCAGTTTTTGTTTCACGGTGGCCTGCAGTCCTGAGCCCTGAACGAGTTGGCGAAACTCCTGGATCAGCATTCGAACCCGATCCCGGTAAGCCGGATCCCTGCGTAAGGCCAGGTCTTTTTCGCTGCGACGAATCTGCAGCAGCGTGGTATACAGCGGGTCGACGTAGTACTGTGCGGACAATTCCTGCAGGCGATGGACCTTCTGGCGGAAAGCGCCCTGGAGCCCCAAGTTCTCGTCCAGGCCGATGCGCCGCCAGGCCTCGGCGACGGCACGGAAATTTGTCTGATAGGTCGTCAGCCGCTGCTCTATTTGTTCGGCCGTCTGCCGGGAGTGTTGATCCACAGCCGCCAATGCTGCCATCTTGGTGCGCATGAGCTGCAGATGCTGATCAACCTCGTCGGCGAAGTGCTCCCGGCGCTGGATCAGGAAGTCTTTCTCTGCATCGCGTGCGGCCGCCATCTCGATTTCGATTTCGAGGGCCAGCGATTTGCGGACTTCGAAGACGCTTTGGAGTTGCTGATAGTCACCAAGCACCGACTGCAGGGTCTGATGGTAATGCCAGACAACGCCGGCGAACAGTAGGCCGACGACGGCGAAGCCAAGCCCGATCTTCTCGCCGATCCGGAATTGACTCCAAACCTTTTCCACATTTCGCTCCTGGTGGGTGAGAGCCGTCGTTTCGTTTGCGGAAGTGGCGTCAGCAACTCACGATTTACAATCCCAGCCAGCGCGAGATGATGTTTCGCTGCATTTCCGAAGTTCCCGAGTAGATCGTTCCCGCCACGGCATCACGCAAGACGCGCTCGACTTCGTACTCGACCATGAAGCCGTAGCCTCCGTGCAACTGCACGCAGTCGAGCGCGGATTGCAGCAACGACTCGCTCACGAACAGCTTGCCGATGGACGCATCGAGGGAAGCGCTACGCGAATTGCCGAGTTTCCAGGCCGCCCGATAGGCGAGCAGGCGCGCAGCTTCGAGCTGGACCTTCATATCGGCGATCTTGTGCGAGACTGCCTGAAACTTGCCGATACTCTGGTTGAACTGGTTGCGCGTTCTTGCGTAGCCGACCGCCGTTTCCAGCAGCCGCTCCATCACGCCGACATGGCCGGCGACGAGCAGTGCGCGTTCCCAGTCCATGGCTGTCCCGAAAACAGCAGATCCGGCCCCCACTTTTCCGAGTACCGCCTCGTCGGGAACGAACATGTCCTGAAAGACCAATTCGCCAATCGGCGATGTGCGCAGCCCCATCTTTTCGAACGGTTTGCCGGTCGACAGGCCCAGTTGCCCGGCGTCCACCAGGAAGCCGCTGACCCCGCCGTGGAAACCCTTGCCGGGATCGGTCACCGCGAAGATGATCGCTACGTCTGCGACCGGACCATTCGAGATAAAGGTCTTGGTTCCGTTGATCTTCCAGCCGCGGTCCACCTTCTCGGCACGAGTGCGCATCGAAAACGTGTCCGAACCCGAGCCTGGCTCGGTAATCGCATGCGACCCGACCAAAGTCCCGTCGCACAACCCTGGCAGATAACGCTGCTTCTGGGCATCGGTTCCGTGCCGCCAGATCGGCACGACGCAGGCTAAGAGATGCGCCGACAGAGAGAACACCAGGCCGCCATCGTGGCAGGCGTAGCCCAGCGCTTCCAGCGCGATCGCGCAAGTCAGCGGATCGACATTGGAACCACCGTACTGCTCTGGAACAGGCAGGCCCTGGATACCGATCTCGCCGCATTTGCGCCATAGATCACGGGAGAACTCATGGTGGTGATCACGCTCGATCACTTTCTGGTTCAGCGTACCCTTGGCGAATTTGATGATGTTGTCCCGCAGCAATCGCTGCTCTTCCGAGAAAGAAAAATCCATCAAGCCATCTCCTTCAGGCGCTGATAGTCGATTTTGTCAGTGGAGGTCTTGGGAAGTGACGGCTGCCAGACGAAACGATCCGGGATCATGTACAAGGGCAGGTTCTCGCCACAGAAGCGTTTCATTTCGATCAACGATGGCAGGGTCTGCACCTTGCAGCTCAGGTGTGCGACGATCCTGACGCCCGCTTCCTCATCGGGCACGGCGACGACCGCAGCCTCCTTCACGTGCGCATGCTTGTACAGACCGGCTTCGATCTCGCCGAGTTCAACGCGATAGCCGCGCCGTTTGACCATACGATCGCGCCGCCCACGGTAAATGTAGCAGCCACCGGATTCCTCGACGACGATGTCACCCGTTTTGTACCACCGTGTTCCTTGCGGATCGACCAGGAAACTCTTGGCGGTCTGCTCGGGAAGTCCCCAGTAACCCTGCATGACTCCCCGGCCCGTGATGCACAGTTCGCCCTCCGCACCCCGCTCGACGGTCGTGCCGTTTTCATCAACCACTTTTCCGAGCAGGTGCGAGCAGACCTTCCCGATCGGATAGGGCACCGAGCGATCGTCCGGTACCGGAGTGACGACCTCGTGAAAGGTGCAGACATTCGTTTCGGTGGGGCCGTACAGGTTGAAGTATCGTGGTTGCGTCCACAAACCGCAGAGGATGCGCAGGTGCTTGACGGGGAAAACCTCGCCGGCGAACAACACGTGGCGCAGAGCCGGGAACGCGAGGTTGGCGAGGTTTCCGAACTGTGCAAGCAGGCCCAGAATCGAGGGTGCCGAGTACCAGATCGAAATCCTGTGCTCGGCAATGATCTTCGCCAGGCGCATCGGGTCCTTGCCGACATCCTCCGTGATCAGCACGAGTGCGGCACCGTGCTTCAGGGAAACGTGCAGATCAAGAATCGAGAGGTCAAAATGAAATGGGGCGTGCGCGGAGAAAGTATCCGTTTCGCGCGGTTCAAAGACCTCGGAACACCAGTCGACAAAACTGACGGCATTCTCGTGCGACAGCATCACGCCCTTCGGTTTCCCGGTTGATCCTGAGGTGTACAGGATATAGGCGAGATCGTCATCGTCCGGGCTGGCCTCTGCCTCCTGTGCAAGCGGGAGCGCACTCGGTTGCGTACCGAGCCACCGCTCCAGGGCCCGTCCGGCACCAACGTCGTCGAGAGCGATCACCTGCGGCGCTGCTCCGAGGGCTTCGAGTTCAGCACAGAACTTTTCTGTGACGCGGCGCTCGCTGAACACCACCTTGACCCCACAGTTGTGCATGATGTACGCGTTGCGAGCCGGCGGCGCGCCCGGATCAACCGGTACATAGGCCGCGCCCGCGCGCAGAATGGCGTAGATCGCGGCGACGGTATCGATTGATTTGCGCAGGTACAGACCAACCCGGTCACCGCGACCAACGCCCCGTGCGCGCAGTTGATCGCGCGTGCGACCCGACAAATCGGCAAGCTGTCGATAGCTGATCTCTCCATGGCCGGGTTCGACGACGGCAATCCGTTCCGGAAAACGGTCGGTGGCGGCAAGAAAAGCCTGGTGCAATGCCCGTGCAGTGCTCATCATCCGCTCACTTCTGCTTGGCCTCGATGGTGGCTACCATCTGGGCAAGCGTATCCATGTTCTCCTTGTCGGTTTCGTGCGCCTCGAGCGTAATTCCAAAGCGCTCCTCGATGAAGAGCACGAGCTTGAGCGTCGCGATCGAGTCAAGAATCCCGCTGCTGATCAGTGGGAGGTCATCGGTCACGTTATCGGGGTTTTCGCCCGGCAGGAACTCCTGGATGATGTAATTCTGTATGGCCTGTTTCAGTTCTTCTGTACTCATGTGACCCCCGTTGGTTTGTCAACAAACTACTGTGCGTGGCGGATGCCATCGGTCTTGAATATCTGCTCGCGTTGCTCGACGAGTCCCTGGTACAGGTGCTCTGCGACCAGGCGATGGCCTTGCGTGTTCGGGTGGTCGTCCCACTCGGCAAGTCGCAACTGGTTGATGTCGCGGCCCTTGTAGACGTCGTCCAGATCAATGATCACGAAGCCCGCGCCCGCTGCGATGGCGAGGGTATCGACCGTCTCCTCTCGCCACGATCCATCGGTGACCTGTGGCAGGAACAGCAGGATCGAGAGGGTGCCGCTGGCGCGCGCGCGCGCCGCGATCGATCCGTAGACGAAATTCAGTATTTCCTTGCGGTATGGTGTCAGGCGCTTGAGCGCCTCGGCTTCCTCCATCTCCGGCGTGATCCCCGAGCGCTGGACGATCTGTCGCAACTCCTCATAGGGGATGTCGATCCGCTTCCTGACAGCCTCGGCGAGGTAGACCGCGGCGCGCGACAGCTCACGTCCGGTTGCGACGTAGATCACGGCATTCGGTCGAAACTGCATGGCTTTCTCAAAGGCTACAAGTTGTTGCAGCGGCTGATAACCGGGAACGCCGAAGTTCAGGAATTCATAGTGGCCGATGCCGACCACCGGTCGCTCGATGTTCAGACGCTCTTCCACGAGTGCTTCGAAGGTTTCACCGTCTCCCACACCCCAGCCCATCACCGAGGATGCACCGAGGACAGCGGCACGAAAGACGCCGGCAGGAGGTTCCAGCGTGTAGTCGCGATCCCGCATTCCCCACCGATTGATGGTGATATCACCGTACTTGGTGTGAGAAACGAAAGACGGGATCAGTTCCGTTTGTGCAAAGCCGCCGTTGAAACGCTTCAGGTTGGCATTGTCGACGTCCAGCCAGTTCGCGGGCTTCTTGGTATAGACCTCCCAGAGTTGCGAGTTGAAACGATCCACCGACAGAAGGTTTTCATAATAGCCCTTTTCCAGCTTGGCCTGATCAAGGCGGCTCAATTGTCCGGAACGAAGTGAATGCACGATCGTCGCGATGTCCGGGCTAATTCGGGTGGCCACTCCTTCGATGCTGATCAGAATCAGTCCGATCAAGGCGACGACCGTGACGATGCGTGAGCGAATCCACTCGCTTTCTTCCTGCGCCGAAACCTTGATATTGCGCAAGGTCTCCTTGGGGATCGATCCGACGGCAACCACCAGCAGGACGATGGCTGGCCAGGTCAGCACCTGCCAGCTGAAGTCGCCGTGTAGGGCACCCCATAAGGAGAACCAGTCGCCCAGGGTTTCCGCCGTCCAGAAAGACCAGAGGATGCAGATGAACCAGAAGGTGCCGTAGGTCTTGACGATCGACAGGAGGACATCGCGCAGGGTTCGCTTCTTCGCCGCGATACTCCGTGACCGTCCATGCTTGATCTCGTAGAGCGAATTGAGCACCACCAGAACGCCCAGGATTGCCCAGAAGAGGATGTCCTGTGGCACGAAGAGCAGTGTGCCACGCAGCCAGAACCATTGGTAGGCGTGCAGGAACCAGGTCATTACGAAAACATAGAGCGTCGCGATCACCAGGGCCTTTGTCGCTCCCAGCTTTTTCAGCTTGAATACCACCGGGTAATAGAAGACCTTCTGCATGAAGTCTTTCCAGTAGATGTTGATGCGCCGCCAGAAATCCGTGAAGCTCGTCGCCAGCAGGTAGCGGTTGTGCGTTTCCGACAGACGGAAACCAAACAGGTAAAGCATGCCGATAATCAGGTGAAAGAGGCCCGATACGCGCAGGTAGAGCAGAAAGTTCGAGACAAGGTAGTTCAACAGGTCGGCCGGGGTGTTGACCTCGGAAGGGGCCATCGTGAAGTAATAGTAGATCACCCGATACAGGATCAGATGGATGACACCGCGGACCATCCAGTCGATGCCGACCTGATAGACACGGTAGGCATCATCGTCGAAATGGCTGCGGCGAAACGCCTTGTAGTCAACCACGGGGAAGAGGGGAAAACAGGCATTTGGTAGCATGAAGAAATAGGCCAGGGCCTGGACTGGCGTCCCCGGTACCTTTTCGTGGCGCAGGTCATAGAAGTACACGATCAGCCGGAACATGAACATCGAACCGAGAATGGGCCAGATTGCCTCCGACCAGGGAAACGGCAGGAGCTTTGCGCGTTGTGCCGCCAGAAGCGCCCCCACGAGCAACAGCAAGGCTCCTCTCAACGTAAAGGAAACCGGGATATGGCAGATGCCTATCAGGAGCAACCCGATTCCGATCATCCAGGCGCCGTTCTCGAAGCCCATGACGACCCCGATGCCTGCGAAACTCAAGAGCAGAAAGAAGGGCAAACGGTAGCGCAGGGGCAGCCAGGCATGAATGGCAAAGCCGCCGAAGGCAAGGGCGGCGAGCCGCAGGAAGGCTGCGGATTCGATCTGGAATTGGCGCAAGAGAAGCAAAAGCAACATCAACTGGACACTCACCAGGGCAAAATCGAGAATCCTGATCGTGCCTGGCCTGTCGAGGCTGTTTGGTGGTGAAGGAATGGCGTTTGCGAGCATCTTTACCTCTAACGGTCATGACTTTGTCAGGCACCCCACGATCATGAAAGCCATGACCGTTTCCCCTCTCCCCCGACCCCTCCCCCGCGAGGGGGAGGGGAGATTCGTGAGTCGCTGACGCGACGACTTTCACATTAACTATTCACAGCGTTAGCGATGATCTCCCGCACCATGGCACGGTGCCCTCGCTACGCCAACAGCTTGCTGAAAACGTGTTGATCAAGAATGGATCGTTGCAGGTTCTGAAGTTTGTACTTTGCTATGACGCGAGTTCAAACCAGCCCGGCAACCTGCGGGGGGATACCTGTCGTACGTCGGTCGGCCGGTGCATGGCAGTGTTTGCGCCGCCAGAAGAGCGTCGACCACCAACCAGGGATGTCCGGAAGTCGTCGGACAAACGGTCATGACTTTGCAAGATACCCCCGATGATGAAAGTCATGGCCGTTTCCCTCTCCCCCGACCCCTCCCCCGCGAGGGGGAGGGGAGATTCGAGAGTCACTCACGACTTCCATAGTAACGAAGCCGCACTGCCAGCGGCCCTCCAGACCATCCCGAGCGGATGAAGAGCAGGAAATCCAAAACTGTCCACGAGAGTATATGTTCCTCATCAACTGCGGTCAATTGTGGGGGAGGCGGTGATATCCCCGCCTTGCCGGGTCCGGGGAATCGGGAGCATGCTAGAATAACGGGCTTCAACAAGACGACGATATTCCTGCCGAAGTCGCGTCGCCAGCGGATAGAAGATGGAAGCTTTCGCCAAAGAAACCCTCCCGATCAGCCTCGAAGACGAGATGCGTCGATCGTATCTCGATTATGCGATGAGCGTGATTGTCGGGCGCGCGCTGCCCGACGCACGTGATGGCCTCAAGCCGGTGCATCGGCGCGTGCTGTACGCCATGCACGAGTTGTCGAATGACTGGAACAAGCCGTACAAGAAATCGGCGCGGATCGTCGGCGATGTCATCGGTAAGTACCATCCGCATGGCGACACGGCGGTCTACGACACCATTGTTCGCATGGCGCAGGATTTTTCGCTGCGCTACATGCTGGTCGACGGGCAGGGCAACTTCGGTTCGGTCGACGGCGACAATGCGGCCGCGATGCGTTACACCGAAGTGCGCATGGCGCGTATCGGGCACGAATTGCTTGCCGACATCGACAAGGAAACCGTCGATTTCGGACCCAACTACGACGGCTCGGAGGAAGAGCCGCTGGTCATGCCGGCGCGTATTCCGAACCTCCTGATCAACGGCTCGTCGGGGATTGCGGTCGGCATGGCGACCAACATTCCGCCGCACAACCTCGGCGAAGTGATCGATGCCTGCCTCGCGCTGCTTGACAACGCCGGGATCGGCGTCGACGATCTGATCGATCTGCTGCCGGCGCCCGACTTTCCGACCGCCGGCATTATCTACGGCCTTGCCGGGGTCCGCGAGGGCTATCGCACCGGGCGCGGACGCGTCATCATGCGCGGCAAGGTGCACTTCGAGGACCTGGAGAAGGGCAACAATCGTCAGGCGATCATCATCGACGAACTGCCTTACCAGGTGAACAAGCGAACGCTGCTCGAGCGGCTCGGCGAACTGGTCAACGAAAAGAAGATCGACGGCATTTCCGATCTGCGCGACGAGTCCGACAAATCGGGCATGCGCGTGGTCATCGAGCTGAAACGTGGCGAAGTGGCTGAAGTGGTG
>WBZU01000726.1_pt1 | contig 26961 bp, 22 predicted proteins | sample 5204311 | NCBI WGS metagenome assembly WBZU01 (sample SAMN12344359, study PRJNA552823) | activated sludge metagenome | biome: Activated sludge suspended growth; feature: Nitrification reactor; material: Wastewater; isolation source: activated sludge from nitrification reactor of wastewater...
GACGGGCGCGAGCGGCTATCGGGTGGCCCGGGTCCTCACGGTCGTGCCACGGCGGGTCACCCGGCCCTCCCTGACTGCGTCGGTGGTGTTCGAAGCCGAGGCCGGTTCGTTCCGGCGCTGGGACGTCCGCGCCGGCGACCGCCTCGAGGTGCGCGGCGATGACTGAGACGCGGATGCCGGACGGGCGCGTGGTCGTGGTCGGCACGCCGATCGGCAACCTGGGCGACCTGTCGCCCCGGGCGGTCGCGGCGCTCGAGGGGGCCGACGTGGTGGCGTGCGAGGACACCCGCCGGTCGGGCCGGCTGCTCCAGCACGCCGGCATACCGGGCAAGCGGCTGGTGCGCCTCGACGACCACACCGAGGCGGCGGTGACCGCCGACCTCGTCGCCCGGGCCGCGGCCGGCGACCGCGTGGCGCTGGTCAGCGACGCCGGCCTGCCCGGGTTGTCGGATCCGGGCGCGGTCCTCCTGACCGCGGCGTGGAGCGCCGGCGTGGCGGTCGAGGTCGTGCCCGGACCGTTCGCCGCCGCGGTGGGTCTCGTCGGCAGCGGGATGCTGGAGCCGTCCGGTCGGTTCTGCTTCGAGGGATTCCTGCCCCGGAAGGGCCGGGCGAGGCGCGCCCGGATCGCCGCCCTGGTGGGCGAGGAGCGCACGACCGTTCTCTACGAGGCACCGCACCGGCTCCGCTCCACCCTGGAGGACCTGCGCGACGCCCTCGGCGCGGACCGGGGCGTGGCGCTGTGCCGCGAGCTGACCAAGCTCCACGAGGAGACGTGGCGCGGCTCGCTGGGCGACGCCGTCCTCCGGTGTGTCGAGGTGGAGCCCCGCGGCGAGTTCGTCGTGGTGCTCGCGGGGGCCGGGCCGCCGCCCGATGCCACCGACGACGAGCTGCGTCGCTCCCTCGATCGTGAACTGGAGACCGGCGCCAGCCGCCGCGACGCCGCGGCCACGGTCGCGGCACGCTTCGACGTGGCCCCCAACCGGGTCAAGCGCCTGCTGAGCGGCTGAGGGGCCGAGCGCGTGAGGGCACCGGTCAGGGGAGCGTGTCGCGGAACGCGGCGGCGGCATCGGCGGCCACGTCGCGGGCGGAGCGCCCCGACGCCCGGGCGATCCCGACCACGTCGTCGTGCTCGGGCTTGGCTCCGTGGGGGCCCACCTTGATCCGCACCGGGCGGCCGTCCAGCTCCACCACCGTCTCGTGGCGGGGCAGCTCGTGCTTGGTGACCGACCACTCGCGCCACCCCAGCGTGCCGGTCTCGCGTGCGAGCAGTCCGCGCACCTCCGGGACCAGCGGCGGGCTGCACAGCACCCGGACCTGGTGACCGGGCCGGCTCTTCTTCATGGTGACCGGCAGGACCCACGCGTCGTCGGCTCCCATGGCGATCGCGGCGTCGATCACGTGGCCGAGGACCTCGGGGGTGACGTCGTCGACAGTCGTTTCGATCAGCACCGTTTCGACGGGCACTGTCTCGACCCCAACCTCTCGGTCCGCGGTCGGGTCGGTCGGCTCGAACGCCACCGCAGTCACCACGTTGGCGTGACCGGGCGGGTCCCAGGAGCCGGCCCCCCGGCCGACCGAGTGGACGGTCCCGGCGGGCATCGGTCCCCAGCGGTCGGGGGAGTCCACCATCGACACCAGGAGTGCGACCCCGGTGGGGGTGGCGGTCTCGCGGGCTGCGTCGACCGGCACCGTCGGGATCCCGCGCAGCAGCTCGAGTGTGGCCGGCGCGGGGACCGCAACGGTGCCGTGCGCCATGGCGACGGTGCCGACCCCGAGGCCGACCGGCCCGGCGGACACGTCGGGTTGGCCCAGGTCGGACCACGCCGCCCAGGTTCCGACGATGTCGACCAGGGCGTCGATCGCACCGACCTCGTGGAAGTGCACCTGGTCCATCTCCACGCCGTGGACGGCGGCCTCGGCGCGGGCGAGCAGCTCGAAGGTCCGCCGGGCTCCTCGGCTGATCGCGGCGGGGAGGTCGGCGTCGGCCAGCCGGGCGTCGATGACCGACCATGGTCGGTGGTGCTGGCCGTCCTCCGCGTCGACCGTGACCGAGGTCGCGGTCAACCCCCTCCGGGTGGTGCCACCAGCGTCGAGTGTCCACCCGTCGATGCCGAGGGAGCCGACCGCGGCGCGCACCGCGTCGAGCGAGGCGCCGAGGTCGACCAGAGCGGCGAGCAGCATGTCGCCGGCGACGCCGACCGCCGGGTTGATCCACAGCCCGGACGGAGTCCGGTCGCCGGTTCCGCTCACCGCGACCCGAGGATGCGCAGGGCCGCGCACGCCGCGCCGTAGCCGTTGTCGATGCCGACGACGCTGACCCCCGGAGCGCAGGACGCGAGCAGCGACAGCAGCGCGGTGACGCCCTCGAGGCTGGACCCGTAGCCGGTCGAGGTGGGGACCGCGACGATCGGTTGGTGGATGAGGCCGCCCAGGACCGTGGGCAGCGACGCCTCCATGCCCGCCAGCGCGACGACGACCCGGGAATCGGTGAGCTGGTCGAGGGAGTCGAGGAGCCGGTGCAGGCCGGCGACCCCGACGTCGACGACGGTGCGCACCTCTGCGCCGAGCGCGGTCAGGGTCCCGACGCACTCGTCGAGCACCGGCCGGTCCGAGGTGCCGCCGGACACGACGGCCACCCGTCGGGACCCGAGACCGTTCTCGGCGGCGGCGTCGATGTGCCGCCACGTGAGGGTGTCGGACCAACGGCCGTCGGGCTCGGGCAGCTCGCCTCCGCGGACCGAGGCGTCGATCGCGTCGCGGTGCCCGGCGTCGGTGCGGGTGACGATGACCGGATCGGTGGCGTCGCGCAGCATCGCTGCGACGACCTCGACGACCTGGACCGGGGTCTTGCCCGCCGCGTAGACCGCCTCCGGCAGACCGGTCCGGCGGACCCGGTCGAGGTCGGGGCGGGTGTGTCGCAGTCCGGTGGCGGCGGCCCGCCGGTCCTCGTCGCTCAGCGCGTCGTTGAGGTTGCCCGAGCGCAGGCCGGCAAGGTCCAGCACGACGCGGCGGTACCCGGCGTCGCGGACCGCCTCGGCGATCGGTCCGGCCAGCTCGCCGGCCCGTGCCAGTTCGGCGAGCGGGACCTCGACGCGGGCGGTGTCGCCCAGGTGGCGGACCCGCAGGTCCGAGAACCCCATGGCCCTCACCGCGGACTCGGCCCGGTCGATCGACGACAGCGTCGTCATCGTCACCGGGGTCCCGTAGGGGATGCGCGAGGACAAACACGGTTGGGAGGGACGGTCCCACACCTCGAGGCCGGCGTCGCGGGCCAGGGTCCGGATCACGGCCTTGGTGATCCCGGCTTCGACGAAGGGGAAGCGGGCGCCACGGGCGCGAGCCGCCTCCTGGCCGGGCCGGTGGTCGCCCAGGTCGTCGACGTTGACCCCGAGCACGATCGTGGCGCCGTCGAGGTCGCCGCCCGCGTCGATGATCTGATCGAGCTCGTCGAGCAACGAGTCCTTGCACCAGGCGCAGCGGTCCGCGTCGTTGACGACGTAGCCGGGTCGGCTCATCTCATCGGTGTCGACCGAACGCCAGGGCAACCCCCAACGGCCGGCCAGGTCCCGACAGCGCTCCCACTCGCCGCTGGGCAGCGACGGGGAGCGGGCCGTGACGGCCAGGACCCGGTCGGGTCCGAGGGCGTCGAGGGCGACATGGGCCAACAGCGCCGAGTCGACCCCGCCCGAGAACGCGACCACCACCGGTCCCACCGACCGGAGCACCTCGACCAGTCGGTCCCGGGCTCCGACCGCGACGTCGTCGGGAGGATCGTCGAGCTGGGTCACGGACCGGATCGTACCGGCGGCACCGGGTCCGACTCCCGTGGGGGGTGCCGCTAGCGTCGGCGGCCGTGTCTGCAACCTCAGCCCCCGTGATCGACGTCAACCCCGGCCGCGTGGACGTCGTCGGCATCGGAAACGCCCTGGTCGACGTGCTCAGCCGTGGGACCGACGAGCTCGTCTCCGAGCTCGGGCTGGTCAAGGGATCGATGAACCTGATCGACGACGCGCGTGTCTCCGAGCTGTACGAGCGGATGGGACCCGGCGTCGAGGTGTCGGGCGGATCGGCGGCCAACACGATGGCCGGCATCGCGTCGCTCGGCGGCAGCGCCCACTTCATCGGACGGGTGCGGGACGACCAGCTCGGGGCGGTGTTCGCCCACGACATGGTCGCCACGGGGGTCGCCTACACCACCTCGGCCGCGACCGACGGGCCGTCGACGGGGTGCTGCCTGATCGTCGTCACCCCCGACGCCCAGCGCACGATGAACACCTACCTGGGGGCGTCGGTGTTCCTCGGACCCGACGACGTCGACGCGGACGTCGTGGCGTCGGGCACGGTGCTGTACCTCGAGGGCTACCTGTTCGATCGCCCCGACGCGCAGGAGGCCTTCCGTCGGGCCGCCGCCATCGCGCACGACGCCGGCCGGACGGTCGCGGTGACCCTGTCGGACAGCTTCTGCGTCGAACGCCACCGCGACGACTTCCTGGATCTGGTCGCCGACCACGTCGACCTCCTGTTCGCCAACGAGGCCGAGATCACCGCTCTGTACCGCACCGACTTCGACGCGGCGGTCGAGGCCGTGCGTCGCGACGGAACCGTCGCCGCGCTGACGCGCTCCGAGCTCGGCTCGGTCATCGTCACCGGGGACGCCACGATCGAGGTGCCCGCCCGGGCGGTGTCGGAGCTGGTCGACACCACCGGCGCCGGCGACCTCTACGCCTCGGGCTTCCTGCACGGAGTCAGCCGGGGCCGGGACCTGGCCACCTGCGGCGCCCTCGGCTCCCTCGCGGCCTCGGAGGTCATCTCTCACATGGGACCGCGACCCGAGGTGTCGCTGGCCGGGTTGGCCGCACCGCTGCTCGCCGACTGAGGCGCCGGCACCCGGGACCCGTCGCGGGCCCGCAGGTCGATGACCGCGGGGCGGAGCCGACCGGACGGGCGCGACGCCGTGCCAGAGGTAGATGGTCAGCGAGCGCTGGCTGAACCAGCTGGTCACCGAACGCTGGAACCGGCCCTCGAGCCACGGCTCGATCCGGGGCTGGAGGCCGAGCGCGAGCGACAACCAGAAGATGCCCAGGAACGCCACGCCGAACGCCGCGACGACGACCGCCCGCTGGTGGAAGCCGAAGAACGCGACCGCCCCGACCGGACCCAGCACCCAGCAGACCCGCTGCCAGCGGGGTCGCAGCCACTCCTCGACCCGGCCGTCGTGGTGGGCGTAGCCGACCACCCAGCAGGCCACGTAGAACATCATGATCGACAGGCCCGGTGCGCCGGCCGCGCCCAGCACGAACAGGGCGCCGATCGCCGTCCAGAGCCGACGCGGTCGCTGCTGCTGCCACCGGCGCAACGGGCCGCCGATCAGCGACAGGATCAGGTGCGTCTGGATGTACCAGAGGGCGAACCACGTCAGGTGAAGCGCCGTGTCGGCCCCGGGGCCCTTCGGTCCCGCTATCGACACCACCGGCATGAGGAAGCCCACCCAGTTGGCCGGTGTGATCTCACCGAGCACCCCGAGCGCACCCCACAGGGCGACCATCGCCGCCAGATAGCCCCAGTACGGGACCATGATCCGGCGGTAGCGGTCCCGGATGACCTTGGTCGAGGCCCGCCGGTCGAGCGATGCCGCGTACAGGGTGCCGGCGATGAAGAACATCAACGGCATCGCGGTGAACGCGGTGACCAACCAGGACCCGGTGGCGTGGAACAGGACCACGCGCACGAGCGCGACCGCCCGCAGCGCATCCAGGTAGATGCTCCGCTTCAATCGCGTGTCGACGGAGTCCGCCAACGATCTCGCCCCTTGTGCCCCTTGCCCCTGAGTGACGGTGACCCGAACCCCACACCCGGTCCCCGTCGGCGCAGACCCTATGAAATCCGCCACACCGGATCAATGGCTGAGCCGGATTTCCGTGGGTGGATCTCCGATGCCCGGTGGTGAGGCCCCGGTGTCGGGACCGGTACTCTCGGGTTGGTGCCGGTTCCCGTCGCCATCGAGCACGCCGCCCTACGACCCGAGGCGACGGTGGCCGAGGTCCTCGAGGGCGCCGCGATCGCTGCCTCGCGGGGTTGCGCGGCGGTGTGCGTGGCGCCGGCGATGGTCCACCCGGTGGTCACCGCCATGACCCGACCCGACCGGGGTGCGATCGCGGTGGCGTCGGTCGTCGGGTTCCCCCACGGGACCCAGCTGTCGCGCACCAAGGCGGTCGAGGCTGGGGCTGCGGTCGCTCTCGGCGCGGAGCGCCTGGTCGTGGTCGCCGACCTGGGAGCGGTCGCGGACGGCGACCTGACGGCGGTGGCGGCCGATGTGGCGGCGGTCCGCGACGCGGTGCCGGCCACCCTGATCGACGTGGTCGTCGAGTCGGCTCTGTGGACGCCCGCCGTGCTGCGCCAGGTCTGTGAGGCGGTGATCGACGGCGGGGCGGACTCGGTGACCACGTCGAGCGGGTTCCACCCGGCGGGTGGGGCGAGCGCCGGAGCCGTGGCCGTGCTGCGGGCCGCGGCCGGGGACCGGGCGCGGGTCACCGCCGCGGGCGGCATCACCGACAGCGCCACGGCCCTGGCGATGGTCGAAGCCGGCGCCGACACGCTGCGCCTGGCGGACACGTTCGCGGTCCTCGACGGCCTCGGCTGATGCCGGCGGCAGGGGGGACGGTCGGCCCCGACGTGGTCGTCCCCGGATCCGAGCAGGTCGCGCCCGCGTTCTTCCTGGCCGTGACGGTCGTGGCGGCCCTGGTCCTCGTCGGGTTGCTCGCGCGCCGCCACCTCCGGGCCCGTCGCGGCTCGGTGAGGCGTCGACCGATCGGGGTGTCCGCTGCGCTGGGGGTCGTGGTGCTCACCGGCGCCGCAGCGTGGCTCACCCGCCCACCGCCGTTCTTCGTGCCCGAGCTCGGTGCGCTCCCGACGCTCATGCCGACCGACAACGTCTTCCGGCGCACCGCGACCGACCTCCCGGTCTCTCCCGACAACGGGCGTTGGATCGGCTCGATCTCGGACCTGGAGCTCTCCGCCGGCTTCGGGGGCCGGGTCGTCGACGGCGTGGTGTGGGGGATCCCGTACAACTTCGTCGACGACGCCACCGTCCGCCGTCCGGTCGCCATCCGCCTGGAGCCCCGCAGCAGCTTCCCGGGCCCGTACCCGATCACCGATCCGGCCTACATCGAGTCGATGCCGACCTACGGCTTCGACATGCACTACATCGGCATCGACCCCGAGCGCTCCGAGGTGTGGGAGCTGCTGAGCACCCGGGCCTGGTTCGGTCGGTGGGAGGCCGACTCCGGCGCGCACTACTCGACCAGGTCGAACGCCTACCCCGTCGGCTCGACCATCGCCGCGGGGCTGCCGTTGCTGCCCGGCACGATCACCTACGACGAGGTCGCGGCCGGTCAGGTCGACCACGTCGTGCTCGCCGCGATCGAGACGACCGCGACCGGCAGCTGGATCTGGCCCGCCCGCGGCACCGACGGGCGATCCGCGGTGCCCGAGGCGCCACCGCAGGGAGCCTGGCTGCGTCTGCGCGAGACCGCGGACCTGTCGGCGCTCGGCCCGCAGGCGACGGTGGTGGCCGACGCGCTCCGGACCCACGGGTTGATCCTGTCCGACACCGGTCCCGGCTTCGCCTTGCGCGGCACGCCGGACCGACGCTGGGACGACGATGACCTGGCGACGTTGCGCACGCTGCACGCGTCGGACTTCGAGGTGGTCGACCCGTCCGGGATCGTGGTCGACCCCGAACAGCTCGCCGTCCGCCCTCCGGCCTGACCGGCCGGCGGTTCAGGCGACTCCCACCACCCGACGCAGCATCCCGCTCAGCTCACCCACCGCCGCGCTCCCCGCGGCGAGCACCGAGTCGTGGTCGATGCCGGCGCCCAGCCCGGCGGCCAGGTTGGCGACCAGCGACACGCCGAACACCTCGGCGCCGAGGTGGCGCGCCGCGATGGCCTCGAGGACCGTCGACATCCCGACCAGGTCGGCCCCCATCGTGGCGAGCATGCGGACCTCGGCCGGGGTCTCGTAGTGCGGTCCGATCACCCCCGCGTACACCCCCTCCACCCGGTCGGCCCCGGCCGCGGCGCGCAGGCGGGGGCTGTAGAGGCCGGTCAGGTCGACGAACCGGTTCCCGGCGGCACCCGGCGGCTCCGCGCCGAGAAGCGGGCTCGTCCCGGTCAGGTTCAGGTGGTCGCTGATCACCACCGGCGTCCCGACACCGACGTCGCTCCGCAGCGACCCGGACGCGTTGGTGAGGCACACGACCCGACATCCCGACAGCACCGCGGCGCGCACCGCGTGGACGACAGCGGCTGGCCCATGACCCTCGTAGAGGTGGGCCCGGCCGGTGAACACGAGAGTCGCGACGCCGTCGACGTCGATCGAGGAGACCGCGTGGCCGTGACCGGCCGCGGTCGGCGGCGGGACCCCGTCGAGGTCGTCGACGGGGACCGAGCCGGTGACCGGTCCGAGGCCGTCGACCGCGGAGGCCCACCCGGAGCCGAGCACGATCGCCACGGTGTGCTCACCGAGTCGGTCGCGGATCTGGCCGGCGGTGCGCCCGGCCCGGGCGAAGGCGTCGTCGGGGTCCGTGCGCGTCGTGGTCATCGCCGGATCCTTGCACTCGCACCTGCGGGCACCCGCTACGGGTCGGCGGACCGGCCCCGGTAGCCTGGATCCGCGGATCGGCCGGGTGTGCGACCGCGGCCGGCACCGGGGACGTCCCGGGCCCACGGGAGGATCGTGCGCACACTGGAACGTCCGACTCAGGCCCCCGGCGGACCGTCGGGTCCCCGTCGCGGCCTCGGACCGGTGCTCGGCGTGCTCCTCGGGATCCTGTCGCTGCCGATCCTGGTGCTCCTGGTCGTCTCCAAGTGGGGCGTGCTCATCGCCGTGCTGCTGGCCGCGCTGATCGGCCTCGGTCTGTGGACGATGAAGCGGGGCTTCCTGTTCATCGAGATCGTGGCGTTCCTGATCCACTTCGACGGCGTTGGCGTGGGACCGATCCGCCTGGGACGCATCACGGCGGTTGTCGCCTTCGGCGTAGTGGCGTACAAGCTGGTGGTGGAGCGTTGGCGTCCACCCGCAATACCCACCCGGCATTGGCTGCCGATCATGCTCCTCGTCCTCTATGGCGTCCTCAGTGGGGTCTGGATCGAGTACATCGGCGCCTGGTTCTTCGCGTTCGCCCTCCTCGGACTGGCGCTCGCTTACTACGCGGTCTCTGCCCTCCTCGTCGACAGCCACGAGAAGGTCATGCGGTACCTCCGGGCGTTCTGGGTCGGTGGGCTCTTCGGCTCGATGGCGGGGGTGCTGGGACTCGTCCTGGGCACACGGTCCGTCGGATTTGGTGGGGATCCCAACTACTTCGGGATGATCCAGGCGACGATGATCCCGCTGACTGTCTACTACCGGCGCAACGCGCGGACTCCGAGGGAGAAGTCCTGGTACACCCTTGCTCTGATCCTGGTCCTGGCTGGCGCAGCCGGGGCGGGATCACGTTCCGGCCTGATCGGGGGGTCCATCGCGATCGTCGGCACGCTGATCACCCGACCTCGCCTGAGCGCGACACGTCGCGCCAAGGTCGCGGTCGGAGCGGTCCTGCTCGCCGGGACGGCGTTCCTCATCGGCTTCGTGGCCAACCCCAACAACCTCAGCCGGGGGTTCGCCGACCGAGGGGCCGGACGCCTGGACATGTGGACGGCGACGATTCCTTTGATCAAGGACCGACCCCTGCTCGGACACGGCTTCGGTCAGCTCGGGCGGAAGGTCCTCCCCAGCCTCACGACGTCCCCGGGGGTCGAGGAGCTGATGGACCAGCGGGCTGACGTGTCGTCGCACAACACCATCTTGGACATCCTCGGCGACCTCGGAATTGTCGGGTTGTGCATCTGGGGTTCGATCTTCGGCGTCACGATCCTCGGATTCCTCCGACCGAGGTGGCGTCAGACCAAGGAGATCTCCACGACCATGTTCGTGATGATGCTCCCGATCGCGTCGAGTTCGATGTTCCTCCCGATGATCAACCAGAAGATCGCGGTGTCGCTGGTCGGGATGGCGAGCGCTCTGCAGGTTCCGTCGTGGGGAGCCCGGTGGCGAGGTTTCTCGGGCATCATGGGGTCCGGTCGCTCCCTCGACGTGGTGGGTCCACCTGCAGGTGGAATGGCCGCGGGCGTCCCGGCCCGCACCTCCGCGGCCGATCCGAGGACCGAGCGCCCCGATCTCAAGTGGGAGCCGGTCGTGCTCGCTCGCTGGGACGTCAAGATCTCGCGGAGGTTCCGCTACCTCATCGCCGCGGGAGCCTTCGCCGGGCTGTTGACGTTCTCCCTCGTCGCGTCGTTCCTCCCGACGACCTGGAGTGCGTCGGCCGACGTGATCCTCATCGACATGTCCGCCACCCAGGGCAACAACCGGGTCGCCATCAACTCGACGGCGAACCAGGTGATGGACACCATTGCCACGTCCGGGGCCTACGCCCAGACGCTGAAGCAGCTCTCGGGAGTGGATCTGACCGTACCGGAGGTCCGCGACCGGGTTATCACGACGCGCACCGGGTTCGGAGCTGCCATGACCATCGCGTTCTCAGACACCGACCGACGCCTGGTCGAGCAGGTGCAACCCCATGTCCTGCCGGCGTTCGACCGAACCCTGCAGTCCTCGAGGGAGGCTTCGGTCGCTGTCCTCGAGGACGAGCTGAGACCGATTTACCCGGGCGAGCAGCGCTTCGACACCTCCCAGCTGTACCTGCCGCTCGATGGGGAGGCGTCGCTGGGTTCGGATCAGACCTCCAGAGTCTGGGTGGGGATGATCGGAGCGCTGTTCGGAGCCCTCAGTGCTCTGGCCTGGATCCTATTCCAGCAGCACCGGCCGCGGGTCAACAACGACGACGATCTGACCGAGGCGATCGGGCTCGGTGTGTGGTCCCATGTCGGCCGGCCGGGGCGCCGTTACGGAGCGAGCCCCGCCCAGTACGCACAGGTGGGGACGATGGCCACCGAGATGGCCGCGGGAGAGTCCCCACCCCGGCGTGTCGTGATCACCACACCGACCCCGGATCGAGCAGCCGGAACCCTCGCCACCGGAGTCGCGGCGGCGATCGCCGCCGAAGGACGACGTGTCGTCCTGGTCGACGCCCAGACGGACGCTCCCGGTCTGACGCGGCGGCTGTCGTGGCCGTGGCGCTCCGGGTTCGTCGACGTCATGGCCGGCGCGCCGATCGACGCGCTTCTCCGGAGGGTCGACCGGTGGCGCCTGTCGTCCTCGGCGCGAAGGACTCTGGGTCGGCACGGCGACCAGATGCGGCTCCTGCCCGTGGGCCGACGACCCCGCGACGTCACGGTTATCCGCCCGGAGGTGATCGACCGGTTCGGGCCGGACGTGGCGGTGGTGATCATGGCTCCCTCGCTCTGCTCCGGGGTTGCGGTGGGAGCGTTGCTGGCGTGGGCGGATGTCACGGTTCTCGCCCTGGTCGAGGGTCGTACCGTCACGTTCGATGCCGAGGACGCGGCGGCGCCGATCCGCACCTTCGCCACGGCCCCGAGCGGCGTGGTCATGCTCGATGTGTGAGAGCCTGGTGGACGTGAGGTACGTCGCGTGAACGACTCCGCTCGTACCGAGATCGAGTGGTTCGACAGCCACTGCCACCTGGACGGCGAGGAGGACCCGGCGACGGTCGTGGCCGACGCGGCCGCGGCCGGGGTGGTGGGGATGGTCACCGTCGGCACCGATGGTGCGAGTTCGGCGGTGGCGCTCGAACTCGCTCGATCGATCGGACGTGTGTGGGCGACGGCCGGTGTCCATCCGCACGAGGCAGAGCACGGTATCGAGCGCCTGCAGGAGGTGGTGGCTGAGGCGGTCGAGGCCGCGGACGGTCGACTGGTCGCGATCGGTGAGTGCGGCCTGGACTACCACTACGACCACTCACCGCGAGAGGCTCAGAGGCGGGTGTTCGCCGAGCAGGTCGAGATGGCCCACCGGTTCGACCTGCCACTGGTGATCCACACGCGCGAGGCGTGGAGCGACACGTTCGCCGTGTTGCGGGAGCAGACCGTGCCGGATCGAACGGTCTTCCATTGCTTCACCGGCGGACCGGAGGAGGCGATGCGGTGCGTGGATCTCGGGGCCCATCTGTCGATTTCAGGGATCGTGAGCTTCAGGAACGCGACCGACCTCCGCTCCGCGGTCGCATGCGTGCCGCTGGACAGGCTGATGGTCGAGACGGACTCGCCCTATCTCACCCCGGTTCCGTTCCGAGGCCGTCGCAATCGGCCCGAGTACGTGCGCCGGGTGGGCGAGGAGCTCGCAGCGGTACTCGGTCGGCGGCCCGAGGAGGTCGCCGCGTCGACGACGGAGGCGGCCCGACGGTTCTTCGGGATGCGGTCCGGCGGACCGGTCGTGGGGGACCGTTCGCCGACGGGTGACGTGTGAGCACCCCGTCGGTCCGGCTGCGGATCGCGCTGGTAGCGACCGTGTGCCTTGTGGCCGTCCTGATCGGGTCGTCCTTGACCCGATCGGACGACCAGCCGTCGACCTCGTCCACGCCGGGTCGGTCGAGCGCGTCGTCCCCGACGGAGTCGAGCGCCACATCGGCCGCCGTTCCGAGGGCGACGATTGCTCCCGCTCGGATCACGGTCCTTCCCGACTGGTACCGGAAGCAGTCGAGCCGGTACGCGGAACGACGGCCGTCGACGGTGCCACCGGACGTCCCGACGACGACCGAGCCCCGGCCGGTGATGAGCAACGGATTGGGTCGGCCGAGCTTCACGGTGGCGGAGCCGGGCTGAGATGCTGGGACGGACCGACGTCGACGAACTCCTGGCGCGGCACGGCCTGGCGGCGCGGCGGTCGCTCGGTCAGAACTTCGTCGCCGATCCGAACACCGTCCGGGCCATCGCTCGGCGTGCTGCGGTCGGTCCGGGCGACCGCGTCGTCGAGATCGGTCCCGGACTGGGCTCCCTGACGCTGGCGCTCGCTGAGACCGGGGCCGAGGTCCTCGCCGTCGAGAAGGACCGGTCGCTCCTTCCCGTGCTGACCGAGGTTCTCGCCGGGTCGTCGGGTGTGTGCGTGGTCCAGGGCGATGCGACGACGATCGAATGGGACCACCTGCTCGGAGTCGGTCCATGGGTCCTCGTGGCGAACCTCCCGTACAACGTGGCGGTACCGCTGACGTTGCGGGTGCTGTGCCGGGCACCCCAGGTCGAACGACTCGTCGTGATGGTCCAACGAGAGGTCGCGGACCGCTTGTGTGCCTCACCGGGTGGTCGGACGATCGGTGTTCCGTCCATCAAGGTGGCGTGGTGGGCTTCGGCCCGGATCGCTGTCCGCGTCGGGCCCGAGGTGTTCGTGCCCCGTCCACGGGTCGAGTCCGCAGTGGTCGAGCTCGTCCGACATCCGCCACCGTCGACCCGGATCGGACCCCGCCAGCTCTTCCCGCTCGTCGAGCAGGCGTACCGACAGCGCCGCAAGATGCTGCGCTCGACGCTGGCCGGATCCGTCTCTGCCGCCCAGTTCGCCTCTGCCGACGTCGACGCGACGGCGCGCCCGGAGCAGCTCGGGCTCGAGGAGTGGGTGCGCCTCGCCGAGGTCGTCGCGCTCGGCGATCGCGGAGGCGCGCGGTGATCGAGGTCGTCGCTCCGGCGAAGCTGACGTTGTCGCTACGGATCCGCGGGGTCCGATCCGACGGGTTCCACGAGATCGACGCCGAGATGGTCTCGCTCGACCTCGGCGACGTACTCGAGATCGATCTCGAGGGCGACGGTCTCCTGGTCGAACGTGACGGGCGGTGGGAACCGGGGGGATCCGACGATCTGGTGAACCGGTCGCTCCGCCTGGTCGACCGTCGGGTGGGCGTACGGCTGCGTAAGGTCGTTCCCGCTGGAGCGGGCCTCGGGGGCGGCAGTGCCGACGCCGCGGCGATCCTGCGGTGGGCGGGCGTGCGGGATCCGCGACGGGCGGTCCACCTCGGTGCGGACGTCGCGTTCTGCGTCGTCGGCGGTCGGGCCCGGGTCCGCGGAATCGGGGAGGACATCGAGCCACTGCCCTTCGAGGACCGGACCTTCACGTTGCTGACCCCACCACTCCACTGCTCGACCCCGGTCGTCTACCGGCGTTGGGACGACATGGGAGGACCGCTCGGCGATCACGGCAACGATCTGGAGCCCGCGGCGCTCAGCGCCTACCCTGAGCTCGCCCGGTGGCGAGACGAGCTGGAGAACCTGACAGGACGCCGTCCCCGTCTGGCAGGCAGTGGGTCCACGTGGTTCGTGGAGGGGGCGTACGAGGGACCCTCCACGGTGGTGGCCCGGACGGTGCGGGGGTCGTGACGGAGCGCGGCCTCCGTGGCGGAGTCGGCGGGGACGAGGTCGGATCGACCGAAAGGAACACCGTATCGATGGCGATGGATGTGACGATCGCGGAGCGAGTCGTTCCGCAGGCGGAGGTGCAGAGGCAGCCGCTGACATCGATCGAGGCGGCGCTGGGTCGGGTTCCCTCGGCGTGGCGCAGCGTTCTCGTCGTGTCGGTCGCTGTGGTGCTGGCGTGGCAGTTCCGGTTCGTGCAGGACGATGCTTTCATTTCGTTCCGATACGCGAAGAACTTGGTTGACGGCAACGGCCTGGTCTTCAACCCTGGGCAGCCGGTCGAGGGATACACGAACTTCCTGTGGACCGTCCTCATGGCGGTGCCGATCGCCCTGGGGCTGGATCCCGTCGTCTTCTCCCAGGTCGCCGGCATCCTGGCGATGGTCGGCACGGTGCTCGTCACGGAGCGCCTCGGCACCCAGGTGCTCCGATCGTCCGTACGAGGGACGGTGGTGGCCATCGCCCTGGTGCTGCAGTTCTCCTTCCTGGCCTACGGGACCGGCGGGCTCGAGACCCAGCTCCAGTCCTTCTTGGTCTCGTCAGCGGTGCTCGCGCTCGTTCCGTGGCTCGGGATGCCGGGTCGGGATGGGGCGGCCGCGGCCCGAGCGGGCGGGGCATCGGCGCTGATTGCCATGGCGCTGCTCACCCGACTGGACTCGGCCGTGCTCCTCGTGGTTCCCGGTGTCGTCGCCGCGGTGGTGCTGGTTCGGCGTCGTGCCGTCGCCCACCTGGCGGCGTTGGTGGTCCCCGCCGCGGTGATCCTCGGAGCTTGGTTCGCGTGGAAGGTCGCTTACTACGGCGCCGCGGTACCCAACACCCTCGAGGCGAAGTCGATGGGACCGACGTCGGTGCTCGTGGGCGCAGCGTTCCTGTTCGTGTTCGTCTGGTACAGCCTCTACACCGTCTTCCTCCCTGCGCTGGTGCGGCGGGCCCGGGACCTCGTCGGGATCCCCGGGATGTGGCCCGTCGTGGGAGCGCTCCTCGTCTGGGTCGTGTACTTGTTGTACGTCGGTGCGGACTTCATGGAGTTCCGCTTCATGGTGCCGGCGATGCCGTTCATCGCTGTGGTCCTGATCGGGATCATCTACTGCTGCCGGTCGGTCGCGGCACGATGGATCCTCGTCTCGGCTCTCATGCTCGGATTGCCCTTCCACGCAGCGCTGTTCGAAGGTCAGATCAACGTCGACTCGACCCGGACGCTCGAGCAGTGGGTCGTTGGACCGACCGGTTGGGTGGCCATGGGGCGACGACTCGCCCGCGACGTGGCGACGGTGGCTGGATCGGCCGACGATCCCCCGGTGATCGCGGTGAGTGCTGCCGGAGCGATCCCGTACGAGTCCGACCTGCCGACGGTCGACATGCTGGGGCTCAACGATCCGGTGACCGCACGGGAGGGCCTGGCCATCCCGGTGCAGACACTCCCCAAACCGGGGCACATCCGGATGGCGACCGTGGAGCACCTCCGCTCGGAGGGGGTGAATCTCGTGATCGGCCATCCGATGGCATCCGATCCCTCCGACGGTCCCTACGATCTGGCGTCGCTGGTCGAAACGATGTTCCTCCGTGCCGGCATCGACGTGTCCAACCTCGAAGGCGTGACCGTCGTGGAGGTCCCGCTCGCCGATGGCAAAGTGCTGCCGATGCTGTACCTGAAGCCTTCGCGGGTCGTCGACCGACTGGTGGAGGACCGCGTCTGGAGGCAGGTGCCGACAGGCTGAGGCTGCACCCATCGGTCGGAACAGGATCAGGCGCGGGACCAGTCGCGTCTCAGATGTGGGGACCCGGTCCGGACCTACTTGCCGCGGGCGCGGCGTTGGTGACGAGTCCGCCGCAGCAGCTTCTTGTGCTTCTTCTTGCGCATGCGCTTACGGCGCTTCTTGATCAGGGAACCCATGGCGGCGGACACAGTAGGCGGCCTGGCGTGACGAACCCAAACCGGTGGTCGCGCTGGGGGATCCACCGATTCCGGTCCGGCCGACCCGCTCGGTACACTCGACTCCCGAACCGGAGTGGCTCCGCGGGTACCGATGCCCGTCGAGCTCCCGACGAGACGCCCCCGCGCCGCCCGGAACCTCCCGGGAGGCCCGGACCATGGAGACGCTGGCGCCGATGACACCCATGCGAACGTCGGCCGACCTGGTCGGCTACACCGGCGAACCGGCCCCTGTGGTCGAGCGTCGTCCCGTGCTCCGTCTGACCCGGGTGCAGGTCATGATCGTGGCGATCAGCGCCGTGGTGACCGCCGCGGTCGCTGCCGGCTTCGTGTCCCTGCAGGCGCCGGTCTACAACACGACGCGGTCGGTGATCGTGCTGTCGGGCTCCAACCCCAACGACAACGACGTGCTCTCCCGTGCCCTCGAGAGCCTGGCCAGCTCCAAGGGCATGGCCGCCGAGGTGAAGCGTCGCGGGAACCTCGATCTGAGCATCGACCAGATCGCCGGGATGATCTCCACCCGTCGGTCCCCCGAGTCGCCCTACATGGACGTGGTGGTCTCGAGCCCCGACCAGAAGCTCTCCGAGGCGGTCAGCGCCCAGGTCATCCCCGCCATGCGGGGCGTGTTCGACCAGAACCAGGCCGAGATCCCCGCCGAGCAGCGGATCCCGGGGCCGATCTTCCAGGAGGTGTTCGCCAAGCCACTGCAGTCCACCTCCACGTTCCCGGTCTGGTTCGCCGCCCTGTTCGGGGCGCTGCTCGGCGGCCTGGTGCCGTACCTGATCTTCCTGTTCCGCAACCTCCGCAAGCCGGTCGTCGCCTCGGCCCAGGACGTCACCGACGCGATCGATCTGCCGATCCTGGTCAAGGTCCCGGTCCTGGCCGGCCGGGGCGGCAACGCCCAGGACGCCGTCGCCGGGGTGATCTCCGCGGTGGAGCGGCTGAGCTTGAACGAGCCGATCCACCGCCTCGTGCTGGTCGGCGCCGACAACGGCATCGACCGTTCGGCGTTGGCGCTGGCGTTGGCGTGCGTGGTGGCCCGCAGCTTCGGCCAGCCGGTCGCGCTGGTCGACGCCGATCTCGAGCGCGGGACCCTCACGGGCATGGTCAACGCCGAGGACGTGGCGGGGCTCTCGGAGTGCCTGGCGGGCCAGCTCGACCCCGAGAAGGCCCTGCTCACCCTCACCGACGCCCAGATCCCCCGTGACCTCGACGGCATCGCCGCGCCGGAGGGGATGGTGCGCTTCCTCGGAGCGGGGGTCGACCGCAGCCGCAACATCCTGCGCATGCGCTCCACGTTCCACCGGGTGCTCGAGGGCATGGCCGGCCGCTACGTGGTCATCATCAACGGCCCCAAGGTCCCGGGACCGGTGCCGACGTCGCAGCTGCTGTCGTTGGCCGACGCCACGCTGATGGTGGTGGCCGAGGGGCAGACCAGCCTGACCGACGCCCGCTCCGCCGGCGACACCCTCCGGTCCTTCAGCTCCGGTCCCGCCGGCGTCGTCGTCATCCGGCGCTGAGCGCCGCGAACCCGGAACCGGCCTGAGCACCATGGGTGGACCGACGTCCGAGAGCGCGGAGCCGGCATCTGAGGAGCCGTCGCCCGACGAGCCGTCGCTCGGCACGACCGCCAGCCGGGGGTTCCTGTGGGCGAACCTCGGCATCTTCACCCGCTACGTCACCGCGCTGATCCTGGCCGCGGTGCTGGCCCGGGTGCTCAGCCCCGTCGACTACGCGGTGATGGTCACGCTGATGCTCATCACCTTCTACTTCGACAACGCCCTCGACCTGGGCATGGGTGCCGCTCTCGTCTACGAGCAGGAGGAGGGCGTCTCGGAGCGGGTGCAGGTCGCGTTCACCGCCAACGTCGGCCTCGGCGCCGTCCTCGCCGCGCTGCTGCTCGTCGTCGCCCCCGTCGTGGCCGGGTACTTCCAGCAGTCGGCGTACGTGGCCGAGTTCCGATGCCTGGCCGTCGTGGTCATGCTGTCCGCGTTCACGACGGTGCCGTGGTCGCTGTTCATGCGGAACATGGACTTCCGTCGTCGGGCGGTGGTGGAGGTGGCCCGTGACCTGAGCCGCTTCGTCGCCACCCTGGGCCTCGCCCTGGCCGGCTTCGGCGCGTGGTCGGTGGTCATCGGGCTGTTCGTCGCCTACACCGTCGCCCTCGTGGGGACCTGGCTCGCCCTGCGGTTCCGCCCGACGTTCGCGTGGGACCTCACCACGGTGAAGCAGCTGTTCCGCTACGCCTGGCGCGTCGCGGGCAACCGGGTCCTCGGGTTGTTGGCCCTCAACGGCGACTACTTCGTGGTCGGCAACCGCCGTCACGACCAGTACGCCAGCTACTACCAGGCGTTCCGGTTGCCGGAGTTCGTCATGGGAGCCCAGCTCAACGGCCTGTCCGCGGTGCTGTTCCCGATGTACTCGCGCATCCGCTCCGACGGACCGGCGGCGTTGCGACAGGGCATGTACAAGGCGCTGCGGATCGTCGCGCTGTTCTCGTTCCCGGTGGGGGCCGGACTCGCGCTCGTCGCCCGTGACGCCTTCACCGTCTTCTACGGGACGTCCAACGCCGCCGGGATCCAGACCATGGAGGTCATCTCGATCGCCGGGGCGATCACCGGGCTGGGCTTCGCCACCGGCGACCTCCTGATGGCGATCAACCGACCGGGCGTCCTCCTGCGCCTCAACGCGGTGATGGTCCCTCTCATGCTGAGCTCGATGTGGATCGTGTCGCCCTACGGGATCGTGTGGGTGGCCACGGTGCACCTCGTGATCCAGATCGTGTTCGTCGGGGCCCGCCAGCTGATCGTCGACCACATGGTGGAGTCGCCCACGTCGGCCGCCCTCGCATGTCTGGTCCCCGGCCTTGTCGTCACCGCAGGGATCGTCGCCTTCGCCCTGCCGGTCCGCCTGCTCACCGACGAGGGGTTCCTGTCGCTGGTCGCGATCGGGCTGGCCGGGACCCTCGGTGGGCTGGCCTCCCTGGCGCTGTACCCACCGGCGCGACACGAGCTCACCGACCTGGTCGCCAAGCTCAGGGGGCGTTGAGCCCGGAGCCTCCCCGGCGCAGCCGTTGCGCCAGCGCGTGGACGTGCGGGGCACATCGGCGCCACGCCGACCCTGCGGAGTGCACGACCCGCCCGGATCGGCCGACGCCGAGGCGGACCCGGACGAGGTCGCGTCGTCCCGTCGACCAGTCGGCCTTGTAGGGCTCGTCACCGCGGAGCAGGTCGTACTCCGCGGCGCCGGCGTCGGCGGCGTTTCGCAGGATCCACGCCCGCAACGCGGTGCCCGCCCCCCGCCACTCCCGCTCGGTGCGTCGGCCGGCCTGGTAGAAGGCGACGATGTCGCCGAGGACCAGGTCGAGCTCGGTCGCCACGACCTCTCCTGCGGCGGACCTCACCTCGTGGATCCGGACCTCGCCGCGCTCGATGCCCGCGGTGGCGACCGCGACGAACCGGTCCCAGGCGTCGAGGAACCCCGACTCGTCGGACCAGCGTTGGTCGTGGAGCCGGTGCAGGTCCCGCAGCGCTCGCTCCGCCTCGGCCCGGACGATGTCGGCCCGGTCGCGGTTCGTCGCCGGACCGGTCACCGTCGTCATGGTCGATCCCTCCCGCTCGAGGCGACGGGCCGTCCGACCGATGGTCGACCGCATCTTCCCGGGCCGGGCGGCCAGGTACCCGTCGATGCCGTCGGTGAGCGACGCGAACGGGGCCGCGGTGCGGCTCGCCACGTGGTCGCGCAGGCTCCCGGCCAGCGCGCCGCCATCGGCGAGGCCGTCGAGGTCCACGACGCGCGGTCCGCTCCCGCGCAGCCAGGCCGTCACCGCGTCGAGGACGTCGGCCACATCGGTCGGCGCGGCCACCACGTCGAGGTGGTCCGGGGCGAGGGGCCCCTGCCCCAGGCACCGGACCCGTTCGACCGAGACCGGTCCGCGGCCGAGGCGGTCCAGCTCGAACGCGGCGCCGCCGATCAGAACGCCCCCGCGGCGCACCACGACGATGGCGGGAGTGCCCGCCGCGGCTCCGTCCAGCCACCAGCTCCGCAGGAACGGGCTGGGCCGCTCCATGAGCGACACGACGTCGTCCCACTCCGTCGACAGGGCACCCAGTTCGTCCACCACCTCCAGGTGCAACGGCTCCGACGGCATCGGGGGAGTGTGGCGGACGGCGTGCCCCCCGCGCCATCGGGACGGCGGAGCGTGCGGGGGGCCGTGTGACCCATGTCGCCGACCCGTCCGGGGGATTTGCCCCGGGGTTGACCCTTGACGGTGGCGACCGTCACATGCTGACATTGTGCCGGGACGGGGAACCGGGCCCGTCGGTCACTCGGGGGAGGATCGGCGATTCGGACCGGGTCAGTGTCAGTGTCAGTGTCAGTGCCAGGGCTGCGGCTTCGGCTTCGGCTGGAGCGGCAGAAGACGAGCTGGGTCGGGTGAGTCGGGGGGACCGGCAACCCACTTCGGTATCGGACGGAGACGTCCGGAGCTGGGGAAGAGGGGCGATATGTTGAGGTATTCCGATGCGGACGAGCTACCGGCAACCGGTTCGCGCCTGCCGCGACTGCGGCTCGTCGGACCGGGTGTCATCGACCTGACCGACCCGGCGCCCGCGGTCCCGTCGAGCGTGGGCCTGGCCGAGCCGACCACCGGGCCCGACGTCTCGATCATCCGCAACCCGCCGACCTCGGCGATCGCCCGTCGGGAGCGCCAGGCCATCGGTCGGGGTCTCCGGCTCCTCGGTCACGTCCTCGACGCGGCGGCCCTCGCCGCCCCGCTCGTCGCCTACGCCTCGATCACCGACGACCAGGGGGCCGTGTCGCTCAAGGTGACCGTCCTGTTCGTCCTGGTCGGCACCGTGCTGCTGTGGCCCACCCACCGTCGTGGTCGCCACGTGGTCACCCCCAGCGAGGGCCTCCTGTCGGTGATCACCCGGATCGGACTGGCCCCCGTGGTCACCTCGGTCCTGGTGACGCTGTCGCAGTTCCGCGAGCTGTCCCAACCGGGCAAGTTCATCGACGTGGTCGCGGTGTTGCAGATCGTCCTGTTCACCCTGCCGCTGGTCATGCTCGGCCGCCTCATCACCGCCCGGCTCACGGCCACCGCCCGCAACCGGGGCTTCGATCTCGACGACACCCTCATCGTCGGCTCGGGCCCGGTCGGTCAGTCCGTCGCCTCGGCCCTGGTCGAGAACCCCGGCTTCGGGCTCGTCCCCTGCGGGTTCGTCGACCGCTTCGACGACCAGGACGACCTGCCGCTGGTGGGCGATCCCGAGGACCTCCCCGAGATCCTGCAGCTCACCGACGTCCGCCACGTCGTCCTCGCCTTCGGTGCCGCATCGGAGACCGAGCTCGTCCGGATCGTGCGTCGTTGCCCCGACGGCGTGCAGTTCTACGCCGTCCCTCGGCTCTTCGAGCTCGGGGTCAGCCACGAGAACGTCGGTCACGAGGTCGACGGACTCCCGCTGGTTCCCCTGCGGCGTCCCGGCACGGCGTGCCACATGTGGCCGGCCAAGCGGGCCTTCGACGTCGTCACCTCGGGACTCCTCCTGCTGCTGACCGCCCCGGTGATGCTGGCGTGCGCGGTGGCGGTCAAGCTCTCCAGCCCGGGCCCGGTCTTCTTCCGCCAGGTGCGCGTCGGCATCGGCGGCCGTCCCTTCGAGATCCTCAAGTTCCGGACCATGAAGGTCAACGACGACTCGGCCAGCCAGTGGAGCGTCGACGACGACGACCGGGTCACCCGCGCCGGACGGTTCCTGCGTCCCACCCATCTCGACGAGCTTCCCCAGCTGATCAACGTGCTGCGCGGTGAGATGTCGCTCGTCGGTCCACGGCCGGAACGCCCGCACTTCGTCGAGCAGTTCGGCGCAGAGATCGAGGAGTACCACGAGCGCCACCGGGTCCCGGTCGGCATCACCGGGTGGGCCCAGGTCAACGGGTTCTGGGGCGACACCAGCATCGAGACCCGGGTCCGGCTCGACAACCGCTACATCGAGAACTGGTCGCTGTGGCGGGACCTGGTGATCGCACTGCGGACGATCCCGACCCTGCTCGGCAAGCGTCGGTGACATCCGGCGCACGCGCCGGATCACCCGAGGTCGCCATCCCGGCGTCCGAGACGGTGCCCGGTCTGGTCACCGTCGCCATCCCCGCCCGCAACGAGTCCGCCTCCATCCGGCGCGTGCTCGACGCCGTGCGATCCCAGACCTACCCCGACCTGCAGATCGTGGTGGTCGACGGCTCCTCCGAGGACGACACCGCGGCGATCGTCGCCGACGTGGCCCGCTCGGATCCCCGCGTCGAGCTGGTGGCCAACCCCGACCGGGTGATCCCCCGGGCCATGAACCTGGCGCTGGCCCACGCCCACGGCGAGTGGTTCGTGCGCGTCGACGCCCACTGCCGGATCGACGACGACTACGTCGAGCGGGTCGTCGAACATCTCCGGACCGGTCGGTGGGCCGGAGTCGGCGGCCGCAAGGACGGGGTGGGTCGAACCTCCCAGGGCCGGGCCATCGCCGCGGTCATGGGCTCGCCGTTCGGTCAGGGCAACTCGGTGTACCACTACGGAACCGAGACCCGGACCGTCGACCACATCCCGTTCGGGGCCTACCCGACCGCGCTCGTCCGGGACCTGGGGGGCTGGAACGAGAACCAGCTGGTCAACGAGGACTTCGAGTTCGACTACCGGGTGCGCCGATCGGGCGGAGAGCTCCTCTTCGACCCGGCGATCCGCATCGACTGGGACTGCCGCCAGAGCGTCTCGGCGCTGTTCCGCCAGTACCGTCGCTACGGGGCGGGGAAGGTCCAGACCCTGGTCCGTCACCCCGAGTCGGTGGGGTTGCGCCACCTCGCCGCCCCGGTGGTGGTCGGCGCCCTGGCCGGATCGCTCCCGCTGCTCGCCGCTCGGCGGACCCGACCCCTCGGCGCCGCGGCGCTGGCCGGCTACGGGGCGCTGGTAGCGGTCGCCTCGATGCGCACCGGCACCGACCTGGCACCCCGGGACCGACGGTGGGTTCCTGCCGCCTTCGTCGCGCTCCACCTCGGGTGGGGTGTCGGCTTCTGGGAGGAGATCGCAGCGACCGCCGTCGGGCGAGGGGGTCCGCGACGCTCCCTGGAGGCGTCCTGAGGACCCCGTCGACGCGCGGTGGGAGGACCGAGACCGCGGCGCACTACGTTGATCCCCGAACCGGTGGCGGGTAGTTCAACGGCAGAACGCCTGACTTTGGATCAGGAAGATGCAGGTTCGAATCCTGCCCCGCCAGCCATCCCCACCGGCCCGTCCGACTCCCGAGGACCCATGAACGAGACCCCGATCGACACCGCCGCCGGACCGCCCCCGCCGCTCGCCGCGGTGGTGCTCGCCGCGGGCGAGGGCCGCCGGATGCAGTCGTCGCGCCCCAAGCCGCTGCACCGCCTGTGCGGACGCCCGATGCTCATGTACGTGATCGACTCGCTCGCCGGCACCGACACCTCGCGGGTGGCGATCGTCGTCGGCCACAAGGGCGACCGGGTGGCCAAGACCATGCTCGAGCACGTGGGTGACGTCGCGGTGGACTTCGTCGAGCAGCGGGTGCAGCGCGGGACCGGCGACGCGGCGCTGGTCGGACTGGTCGGGCTGCCCGACGACGATGACGACGGTGACGTCCTGGTCCTCCCCGGCGATGCCCCGCTGCTGCGACCCGAGACCATCGCGTCGTTGGTCGACCACCATCGCCGCACGGGTGCTGCCGCAACCCTGCTCACCGCGGTGATGGACGATCCGACCGGCTACGGCCGGGTCATCCGCTCCGGGGACGGCAGCGTCGAACGGGTGGTCGAACACGCCGATGCCGACGCTGAGGAACGAGCGGTGGACGAGATCAACACGTCGATCTACTGCTTCCGTCGCAACCTGCTCGCCCCCGCGCTGCGGCGGGTGCAGCCCGACAACGCCCAGGGCGAGTACTACCTGACCGACGTGGTGTCGGTCCTGTCGGGCACCGGTCACCGGGTAGAGGCCGTCGTGGCCCCTGACGCAGCCGAGACCCAGGGGGTCAACGACCGGGTCCAGCTCGCCGCGGCGGAGGCCGAGCTGCGCCGTCGGACCAACGAGGCGCTGCTGCGCTCCGGGGTCACCATGCTCGATCCTGCGTCGGTGTTCGTCGACACCACCGCCCGCGTCGGCCAGGACGTCACGCTGTTCCCCGGGGTGATCCTCCAGGGCGCCACGGTGGTCGGCGACGGCACCGAGCTGGGCCCCAACACCCGCCTGGTCGACTGCACCGTCGGCGACGACTGCGTGATCGAGCAGAGCACCGGGCGCTCGGCCCGTATCGGTGACCGCTGCACCGTCGGCCCGTTCGCGTCGCTGGGTCCGGGCGCCGAGTTGGCGTCGGATGTCACGACCGGGCCGTTCTACACTGCGGACACCGCCACCTGAACGACGACGCGGGGAACGAGGTCCGGGGCATGGAACTGGTCACCAAGAAGCGGCTCACGATGGTGGCCGGTCGCGTGAACCGCGAGCTGGCCGAGGAGATCGCCGAACGCCTCGGCATCTCGCTGGCCCCCATGGAGATCGCCGAGTTCGCCAACGGCGAGCTGCACTGCAAGTTCGGCGAATCGATCCGTGGAGCGGACGTCTTCATCTTCCAGAGCCACTGCTCCACCTCCGAGCTGTCGGTCAACGACGCGCTGATGGAGCAGCTGATCATGGTCGACGCCGCCCGTCGGGCGTCGGCCAAGCGGATCACGATCGTCGCGCCCTTCTACGGGTACGGACGTCAGGACCGCAAGGCCGAGGGCCGCGAGCCGATCACCGCCAAGCTCCTCGCCAACATGTTCGAGGTGGCCGGCGCCAAGCGCATCGTGTCGGTGGACCTCCACTCGGGTCAGATCCAGGGCTTCTTCGACGGACCGGTCGACCACCTGACCGCAATGCCGGTGCTGGTGCAGTGGATGGCCGACAACCTGGGTGAGGACCTGGTGGTCGTGTCGCCCGACGCCGGCCGGGTGAAGGTGGCCGAGCGCTACGCCAACGCCCTGCACGCGGACCTGGCCATCGTGCACAAGCGTCGGGTGAAGGGCGCCAAGAACCAGGTCGAGGCCAAGGACGTCGTCGGCGACGTCGAGGGCCGGACCTGCGTGCTGATCGACGACATGATCGACACCGCCGGCACGATCGTCGCGGCCGCCGAGCAGCTGGCGGAGCACGGTGCCTCATCGGTGTACTGCGCGGCGACCCACGGCGTGTTCTCCGGTCCCGCCATCGACCGGTTGAAGAACTCGAACCTGGAGAAGGTCGTGGTGACCAACACCCTGCCGCTCCCACCCGAGAAGCACATCGACAAGATCGAGATCCTCTCCGCTGCCGGGATCATCGCCGATGCCATCGACGCGGTGTTCGAGGACACGTCGGTCAGCGAGATCTTCGGGGGCCAGAACCAGCACTGAGGTCGGCTGCGTTCCGAGGGTGCGCTCAGCGGATCCGGTACGACTCCGTGCCCGGATCGGCCCGCATCGTGTCGGGTTCGACCACCTCGAAGTCGGCTGCCGTCAGGGTGCGGAGCGTGGCGAGGTCGGCATCGTCCCACCGCTCGTCGGGTTCTCCCGAGAGCGCGAGGCCGTCGTGGTTCGTGTCGGCCACCACCGCGCCGTGGTCCCGCAGCGCTCGGGCGACGACCCGGGCCTGGGGCCCCAACGCTGACAGGTCCACGTCGCGTCGGAGCCGAAACCAACTGCCCATCTCCGGGGCTCGGGGGTCCTCCGAGCGCCCGTCGGTGTGGGTGGCGGGCCAGCGGACCGCTCCGGCACGGACGGTCGGGACCGACACCCCGATCGCGTGATCGAGTCGGTCCCGGGCCACCTCGTCGTAGCGGACCATGCCCGCGAGCATCGACGTGCCCGACGCGGTGGCGGTGCCCTCGGCTCGGGGAGCATTCGATTCGAGGTCGATCCGAACCGCCGTCTCGGCGCCCCAGCGGTGGGTCGGGCTGAGTCCGGGCGGGGTGACGAAGAACATCTCCGACGCGGTGCAGGTCGCGGAGTCGACGATCAGCAGGTGACGGTCCCAGGCCATCCCCGGCCATCCCTCCAGACGAGGTGAGGCGGGGATCGGATGACCGGAGAGGTCCGAGAGGTGCGCGTAGGTCCCACCGACGACGTCGACGGGCGCGGTGAGTCGTGAGTCGACGACGTTGACCGGGATGCCCGAACGCGACCCCTGCCAGACCGACGCCGAGAAGGCGGGCCGGACCGCCAGGGACCGGCCCCCCATGGCCGCGACCACCTCGGCGGAGTCCCCTCGGACGGGAAGGGCGGCGACGGAGGCGTGGAACGCGTGGTCCCGGGGGAAGAGCGGACAGCCTCCGACGCCCAGCCGTTCTCCGGCGGCCACGAACGAAGTGGTCCGAGCGGTCGTCGTGGTCGACGCACGGGACGACCGGTCGCGGTTGCCGGCACACGCTCCGACGGTGACGGCGAGCACCGTCGACACGAGCACGACAGCCGCCCTTCGCGGTCGGTGTCGGTTCAGGTCGGTCCTGCTCACGTTCGTCTCCGGTCACGGCGGGCGGTGGCTGGCCCGACGGTGCGCCCGGCCGGTAACGTGGCGGGTCGCCCGTTCGGGCCGAGTCCGCCGTCACCCGACGGGGTGGCTGTCCGCAGAGTTTCGCAGGAGTTCCGTCATGTCCGAGGTCACGC
>WBZU01000727.1_pt1 | contig 26941 bp, 18 predicted proteins | sample 5204311 | NCBI WGS metagenome assembly WBZU01 (sample SAMN12344359, study PRJNA552823) | activated sludge metagenome | biome: Activated sludge suspended growth; feature: Nitrification reactor; material: Wastewater; isolation source: activated sludge from nitrification reactor of wastewater...
AAACTCTTCAAATGCATGCGCGCACCGGCGTAGCTGAACTCGACCCGGTAGGCCTTGAGGTCGTTGGCGGTCTCGAAGCCGTTGACCAGGGTGCGCAGGCGCCCGCGGATGACGATGCTCTGACTTTCTTCGCTGGGTACGAGCTGCTGGGGGGCGAACACGGTGGCGGCGTTGATGCGCTTCAAGCGTTCGGCCTCCACTTCCTGGCGCGTCTTGAGCGGGCTGTACTGGTCGGGTTCGACGTAGCCGAGCAGGATGTCCTTCTTCCAGTCGATCGAGGCCGGCGTCACGTCGAGCACCAGCCAGGCGATGAAACTGCCCATCTGCTCGAGGTATTCGTTGCTGGCCTGGTCGCGGGTGACCCAGAAGGTTTTGTTGAGCGAGGGTGGCACGACCACGGTGCGCACCGTCCCCAGCAGGTTGAGGATCACCACCAGGGCGAGGATCTGGCCGGCAGCGAGCACGCCGACCGCCAGGCCCAGTCCGTGATTGCGGCGCCGCATTTCCTTGATGTCGCCGTTGAGTCGTTCGAAGTCCATGGGTTTTCTCCGGGCTCAGCCGACCATGCGGCGGATGTGCGACGGCGGCGTGGCGCGCATCGCGGTCATCGGACTGGCGGGCAGGTGCCAGTACAGCCAGTGGATGGCGAAGGCCGGGTGCTTGTCCGCCTTGAGGCGCGAAATCCAGCGCGAGACGAAGATGCCCATCGCCATGCAGACGGCGAAGGACACCTTGCTGCCGGACAAGTAGCCGACGAAGAACATGAACAGGATCGGCGCGGCGACATCGACATCCCAGAAGCCGATCTTCCATTGGTCATCGAGACGCCGCGGGATATAGGTGTCCGCTTGCATATCGGGCTCCTGGGTGTCGATGCTGGCGTCAGATGACCGCGCCCATGATCGCGCCGGCGATCACGAGACCCACGGCGGCGAAGATGGCGAGGCCGACGTAAAACAGGACCGGACCGAAGTTGCGTAGTGCGGAGAGCGAGATGAGCGCGACCACGAAACCGACGAATCCGACCAGGGCCTTGATTCCCGGTCCGAGCGCGGCGATCTGGGTCAGGGCCGAAGTGAGCGGCCCGGTGATGCCGGTGAAGGCGACGAGGTCCAGGGCGTAGCCGGGAAAAGCGGTGCCGAGGCCGACGACGATCATCGCCAGCAGCATCGCGACAGTCATCGGTTTGCGGGTGGCAACGCGGGGGGAAGAAACAAGCACTGCAGTGTTCATGAAAACCTCCGGGCATGGGTGGAGCGTTGAAAGTCGGATAGGGGTAGGAAGGCGGGTGGGCGGACGGACGCGCCTGCAGGTGGGAGCACGAGCGCTCGACGGGTGAATGACGGGGATGTGAGCGGGAGACCGGTGCGGCGTCATCGCAGGTCCTCGCCACTCATCTGAAAGACCACCTCGACCCGCCGGTTTTGCGTGCGGCCGGCCAGGGTGTCGTTCGAAGCGATGAAGCAGCACGCCCCTCGAGCCTGCAGCGTCAGCGTGGCGGCCAGCGTCGGATGCGTCTTGCGCAGGTGGTCGCGAACCGCGAGGGCGCGGGCGAAGGCCAGTGATTCATTGAAGGCCAACGGCCCGGTACTGTCGGTGCGGCCGATGATCTTGATGCGGCGCACGTGGAGAGGGTTGCCCATGGCTCCGTTCAGTTGGGAACGCGCGGCGGCGCTCAGCTTGGCGCTGCCCAGGCCGAACTGCACGATGATCGTGCGCGAGCTTTCCGCCTCCGTCGCAGGGTCTTGCGCCAAAGGTGGGGGGGCGACGGATTCGGCCGGGGTGACTGCGGCTTCGCGCCCGATCGGCTGGCTGGGCGTCTCCGGCGCGAGCGTCTTGGGTGTGCGCGTGGGGCATGCCGGGGGTACGCACTGCGCGAACCTGGCCCGGCGGCCGAAGTCGAGCTGGGCCAACTGCGGAGGCGCCACCGCGTGCGAGCCCGCGGGCTCGGCCGGCACCGGCGTGCGGAACAGGCTGCACGACGATGCGAGGGCGGTACAACTGGCGACGAGACTGAGCGCAGCGACACGGCGCAGGAAGCGGGCAGTCATGGCGAGACCCTCACCGACATCAGGGCGGGAATCGTCGTCGCCGTCGATGCCAAGTGGCTGCCCGCCTGCGGGCTGCGATGCGATGGTAAGTGGCTGTATACCCGCCAGGCGTATTGGCTGCGGGCCTTGATGCAGGCGTCGTCCTTGAGCTGTGTGCAAGCCGCGTTGTACGCGCCGACGGCATCCCACGTCGCGCCCCGCCGCGCAAAGCTGTCCGCGAGCAGCCAGGCGCCGACCTGGATGTTGGTGCAGGGCTCGAAGAGATCGGCTTCCCGGATGCCGTGGCGGGCGAGGGGCCGCAGGTGGCTGCTGTTGATCTGCATGAGCCCGATGTCGTAGGACCCGGTGCGCTGGAGGTGCGAGCGGTTGACCGCCCGGGGATTGAGATTCGACTCGACCCGGGCAACGGCATAGAGCAGGTCGGCCGAGATGCCGTAGCGCTGGGCAGCCTCCTCCCAGCAGGCCTGCGCCCCGGAGGGTGCGATCACCAGAACGGCGAAGGCAGCCAGGGCAGCATATTGCGGCAGTCGACGCATGAATCACCCCTCCAAACGAAACCGGAACGCCCCGCCAGGCGGCGGGCAACGAGGTCAGGGCCGTCGGCGGTGCGCAGACGGTCAGGGTCTGGTTCGGGTCAGTCCGGCGTCTAGCCGGGCGAGGTGAGCGAGCGGGTCAGGAACGGGTACGTATGCCGATCAGGGACACCGTTGATGCGAGCGAAGTCTCAGCCGGGCGGCGCATCCCGTCCGTGATGGGCTCTTTCGGCCATGTTGCGGCGCGCCTGCTGCAGAATGGCGGCACCTGAAGGATCCTCTGTTCGGCACAGAGCGACGCAGGACGTCGTCAGTTGGTCGAGTTGAAACTTGGGGTTGGGGTGTCGGTTGGCGGGGGAACGTTGTAGTTCCAACAGCAACTGGTACTGCTGCCGCCACATCGACTCGCGGCGGCGCGGTGTCTGGGGAGAGCGAAGAATGAGTTCGGTCCCGAGAAACTGGAAGATGCGCGCAGGGGCGCCCTGCTGCGCGAAGACCAGCGAGACACAAGCGCTGATGAGATCGGGGAAGCGGAAGGTCGGCGACACGTTCTCCTCGCTGCGCAGAAGACAGTAGAGCCAGTCGTGCTCCGCGAGCCAGAGGCGGGTCTCGATAACATCTTTAGCATCGCTCTCCTTCGCGGGCGATGCGACATCGTGTTGGCGGAGTGCCGGTGTCGCGCTGAACATCCTGCTTACCTCGCTTGTGATGGCGTGGCGCTCTTACGAGCGAATGAGCGAAGGGTAGGCATTCCAAATAGTTGTGTCTCCGAAGAATCAGGTTGTTGTGACGGGGATTTCGGTATCAGCGGATGGAAAGGAATGCGCATGGAGACACATCTCGATGGCAAGGCAGACCATGAGCGCTGTCAAATGTAGAACTTGAACGGCAGGCGTGGTTCTGAATGTACGGGCGCCGCAGTCAGGATATCCCCGATGGCATCTGCGAACCTAATGGTCACGGGCTCCCTGTCGTTGAATAGACAAGTATTGAAGTTGATTTTCGAGAGGGACAGCACGTCCGAAAGGACGGTTTCTATGTCGGCATCTCCGCGCCGTACTGAAACGGCTAGCGGGTTTGGCGTCTCGGGCCCCATGTAAGTGTCCAGTCGCGGAACGTACCCAGTCGTCCACAGGAATCCTGAGCGAGGGCCAGTGATGAGCGCCATTCCCCTGACGACCGGATAGGCGCCGGGGCGGAATAGCTTGAGCTGATCCCATGCATCTGAGATCTGGACGCCCACAACCCTGGTTTGTCCTGTTGATGCTTCCGAAAATCCTTGCCATTCGTCGTCGCTGAACGAAGCTTTGGCGTGGACGAACAACTCATCAGGATCGGCCTGATGCTTGAGCCTGTATTCAGCAAGCACGGTCTCAATGAGGCGGCGCGCCGATTCCCTATCGAGGTGGAACTGTTTGCTGTCCGGATGAAACCACGGCCCGAGGGCTCCTCGAAATACGACGCCTTCGCCGTCTGAAAGAAACATCTGCGCCGCACAACACGCGTAGCGCGGGTCGGTGGATTCGGGCTGTTTCTTGTAGACCAATCCGACGTAGCAGACGCCAGGTCTCATGTCGCCCAGTTGCCATGGACGTCCACCGCTCTTGTAGTAAGACCCAGTGCAAAGCTTCCAGGCGATCGTCGCGGGATCTTCCACGCGCCGTTTCGGATCCTTGCCGTTGGTCTTGAGAAACTCATCCGGGGTGAGTGTCGATTCGCGGACGATTTGCGTGACGATCTGATGGTCGAGGAGCCTTGCTTTCAGTTGCCGCCGGAAGTTCTTGGCGTACTTGTAGACTTCTGCTTCCTGCTCGGCGAGACCGAAGAGCGTGGGTTGGACCGCCAAGGCAGCTGCCTTCTTCTCGCTGATTCCGACCTTGCCTTTGATGCGCTCCGCAGGAGCGACGGTGGAGTTTGGTCGCCCCATTTCAAAGATGAAATCCGGAATGACCACGTACCAGAACGATGGTGGATCCTCGGAACGCTTCTGGTCAGAGACAAGCCGATCGACGAATACATCTACGACGGCCTTGATGGCTTCATGGCGGTTTTCGATGCAAATGAGTCTCCGCAGTTCCTTTTCGTCGAGGTCCGTGATCTTGCGTACCGGCTTTTTCGACCAAAGGGAATGAAAAGCCTCTCCGAAACCGGGAAAAGGGACGTGCTGCGGCGCGGTGGCTTTCGACATGCGCCCAGGTTGAGGAACCTCGATGTATCCCGAGACCCGATCAGCCCATTCCCCAAAGCGGCGGTAGGAGTCTGCGGTGCCAATGAAGCCGTAGCGTACTTGTCGAGGGGCATCCACGGCGTCCACTGGTCCGAAGAGGTATAGGCCATCGCGTGCGTAGTCGGTCTTCTGTCCAAACCGGAACTCCAGCCGGGGCTCGCCTACGTGTATGAGGCGAGGCTTGTGTTTCATTGCTCGGCCCCTTCATCGAAATCGTATTGTTCGTCCCACTCCGAATCGTCGATGTCCGGATCGTCCTCGTCGGGCGGATTCTCGCCGTCGTGCAGTACGCTGATAGGGGAGATGAAACTTGTCGGCGGAAGCGAGAGGACAATAGCGCGTCCCTTGGCGACAGGGAATGCGAGAGCGTCCTTCCCGTCTGCTATCCACCAGAGATACGCGAGCATCATGTCGCGCCACCGGGCATTGCGCCAGGTCCTAGCGAAGGAACGGCGAAGCCTGTGCGCTTTGCGCGCGTCCTTGAGGGCGTCCATGCCATTGTCGGAGAAAACCAGGCTGGCCGAAACGCGGGCATGCTTCACCGGGGTGGTTCTGATTTGACCGCTGACCGCGTAGTGCCAGAAGACCGCCCGCTTGTCCGACTTTCCGACAATCTGCCTGCGACCTTTCTGGTGTCTCCAGTCGTACGCTATCTGGGAGAGCGGGGTTGTCTTGACGTTCCCATACCACCAGCGCCTTCCGGAGGATCCCTCCGTAAACGATAATCCCTTGGCGTGGAACATCATCTCCAGCGCCTGATTCGCAAGATCGGCGAAGATTCGCTGCGCCTCATGCCAAGCGATCCCAACCTGTTCCCATCCGTGGTCAAGGAACGATTCGGTTTTCGTTTCGGCGATGACGCTCGCGGGCATTTCTTGCCCAAGCATGCCTTCGCTGTCTGGTGAGGCGAAGGTGAGGACTCCGGAGCGGAAGGGAACCACGGGCCAGGGGTGAACGTTTCTGAGCTGGAATCGTTCGGTTTGGTAACCCGTCGGGGGCTCGCAATAGCGAAGCGTCTCGGGAAGGCTTCGCAAGGTCAGCCAGTTGGAGGTGAGCCTTTCCCGCCCTTCGACCAGCCTCGTCGCCCCGTTGCGCTGAGCCCAGAGCCAGGCTTCCGTTGATCGGCCAGGCTCCTTGCGCAGAGAAGGGAACTGAGAGAGCAGATCGGCCAGCTCAGCGAATCCTCGAGCCCATCCTCCTTTGAAATCGACGTACTGGGCTTGGGCGATCCGGAAGGGTGCCTCGTAGGATTCGAGCCGAAGGGGGATGATGAACTCACGGTCATTCAGTTGCTTCCCCAAAACCGATGCGATTTCGATTTCGTTGCGCACTCCCTGCTTGTCGAGCCCCGCTGCTGTACAGACCAACAGAACCTTTGCTGCGCGATGACGAAGCGCTTCCTCGAGTTCCCTTGACCAGTCGCATCCTCCCCTCAGCCGCATCACATCCGCCCAGACCTCGTATCCGAGCGCGGTAAGTTTCGCGCCTAGCCAGCGCACGAAATCGTTGTCCTCTGGCGTCGCGTGCGAGATGAATAGCGCAGTTCTTCGGGGTTCGTCGATCAAGGTGCTTTCCGGCGGTAATCAGGGAAGCCGAAGTCTCTGGCGCAGCTGTTCCTGCACTATCAGGCAAACCGGCTTTCTGGTCATTATCATTTTGAGACGCGCATGGTATCCTTATCGAACGTCCATGATATACGGTTTGTCGCAATCGATGAAGAAGCCAGCTTCACAATCTCGCCTCTCAGCTGTGGAGGTGTCCCAAGCGCAAAGGGAGCGGCTCGCGTACATCGAGATGCGGGCGTGGTTCGTTGGCGAGGTTCGACGGCCCGACATCGAGGCGAGATTTGGCGTGAAGCCAGCGGCAGCCTCGCGAGACTTGACTGCCTATAAAGAGGTTGCGCCGCGGAACCTCGAATACGACTCGGTCGCGCGCTGCTACCGCCCCACCAACGCCTTCAAGCCGGTTTTTGGGTTTTCCGTGGATCGTGTTCTTTCGTGGCTTCAAACTGGCTTTGGCGATGGACTCGACCCGCGGCCCAGGAAGCCAGCTCCGTGCGAGGGGCCAGGCGCCATGGGGCAACCCGATGTCAACGTCCTCGCCGCCGTCAGTAGAGCGATCTGCGCAGGGCGCGCTTTGAAGATTTCCTACCTCTCGGTTTCGTCGGGGCAAGCGTCCCGGACGATTGTCCCGGTCGCTCTAGCGGATACGGGGCTTCGTTGGCACGTGAGGGCGTTCGATAGGAGAAATGGACGCTTCGCGGATTTCGCCATGCGCCGAATTGAAAAGGCCGACGGCCTAGATGAAAAGGCAGGTGAGGGAGAGACACTTGATTGCGACGAGCAGTGGGCTCGCATCGTGGATCTCGAACTTGTCGCACACCCCGAGGCGAAATGGCGGGAGGGCATCGAAGCAGACTATGGGATGGGTGACGGAGTCCTGAGGACAAGGACTCGCGCCGCCCTCGCTGGTTACTTTCTCCACCGCTGGCAGGTCGACTGTACGGTGGACCATTCGCTGTCGCCATCCGAACATCATCTCTGGCTCAGGAATCCTCAGACGCTCTACGGAGTAGAGAGCGCGGTCATGGCGCCGGGTTACGCGCAACGTGCGGAAGGGGCTACCTGATGAGTCTTTCCAATGCCGAGGTGCTGCGACGTTGTGACGTCAGGGCACCGGGTTATGTCGGTCCGAAAGTGGGCTAGTTACGTGGAATTGATAGACAACATCAACCGACTGCTCGGCGACGACCTCAAGCAAACACTGAAACCCGGTGCTCGGCTAAAGGTCGCGGCCTCCTGCTTCTCGATGTATGCCTACGAGGCATTGAAGGCGGAGCTGGAGAAGATCGACGAACTGAGCTTCATCTTCACGGCCCCGGCCTTTGTCGCTGATGAGGTCACCGACAAAATTCGCAAAGAGCGCCGCGAGTTCCACATCCCCAAGCTCGACCGCGAACGCAGTCTCTACGGTAGTGAATTCGAGATTCAACTGCGCAACAAGCTCACCCAGCGCGCCATCGCCAAGGAATGCGCCGACTGGCTGCGCCGCAAGGCCAAGTTCAAGAGCAACCGCAGCAAGGCCCCAATGCAGCAGTTCGCCTGCGTGCAGTCGGCTGGCGCGGAGACGGCCTACATGCCCTTGCACGGCTTCACCGCCGTCGACCTCGGTTATCAGCAAGGCAATGCGGTCTCCAATCTGGTCAACAAGATGAATGAGCCGACCTTCACGACCACGTACCTAAGCCTGTTCGACCAGATCTGGAACGACGCGGAGAAGCTGGAGGACGTCACTGCTCAGATTTGCGACCACATCGCGTCGGTGTACCAGGAAAACTCACCCGAGAGCATCTACTTCTTGATGCTCTACAACATCTTCAACGAGTTCCTGGGCGACATTGATGAGGACGTCCTGCCCAACGACCGCACGGGCTACCAGGACACGTTGATCTGGCAGAAGCTCTTCAACTTCCAGAAGGATGCCGCCACCGGGATCATCAACAAGCTGGAAACCTACAGCGGCTGCATCCTGGCGGACAGCGTAGGCCTGGGAAAAACCTTCACCGCCCTAGCCGTGATCAAGTACTACGAGCTACGCAATCGCTCGGTGCTGGTGCTCTGCCCAAAGAAACTGGCGGACAACTGGCTCAACTACAACCGGAACCTCAAAACCAACATCTTCGCCCGCGACCGGTTCAACTATGACGTGCTCTGCCACACCGACCTCAGTCGTACCAGCGGCGAGTCGTTCGGTACGCCGCTGAACCGCATCAACTGGGGGAACTATGATCTCGTCGTCATCGACGAATCGCACAACTTCCGTAACAACGATGCCAATAGGGACAAGGAAACCCGTTACCAGAAACTGATGAACAAGGTCATCAAGGAAGGCGTCAAGACCAAGGTGCTGATGCTCTCGGCCACGCCGGTGAACAACCGTTTCAATGACCTGCGTAATCAGCTGGCCTTGGCCTACGAGGGCGACTCCGAAAACCTCAACAAGAAGCTGCGTACCAGCACATCGGTGGAGGAGGTCTTTCGCAACGCGCAGAAAGCCTTCAATGCCTGGTCGAAGCTACCGCCGGAAGAACGCACCGCGCGCGCCATCCTGGACAGCCTGGACTTCGACTTCTTCGAGTTGCTCGACAGCGTCACCATTGCACGCTCGCGCAAGCACATCCAGACCTTCTACGACACCAAGGACATCGGCCACTTCCCTGTGCGCCGCAAGCCGTTGTCGTTCCATCGCCCGCTGACGGAGCGGGTGGATGTGATGGGCTTCAACGAAATCTTCGAGCAACTTTCACAGCTCAAGCTTTCGGTCTATACCCCCGCTGCCTACATATTCCCAAGCAGAGTCAAAAAATATACCGACCTCTACAGCGAGCAATCCGGTGACAAACGGGGAAACCTAAGCCTAACCGGACGCGAACAGGGCCTTCAGGCGCTGATGACGGTGAACCTGCTAAAGCGGCTGGAAAGCTCGGTCGCCTCGTTCCGCCTAACACTGCAATCGCTGCGAGACAACCATGTGGGCACGCTGGCCAAGATCGCGGCCTTCAACCAGACCGGCAGCGCCGCCAGCGTGGGTGACCTCACCGAAGTCCTCGAAGACCTGGAGGCCGAAGAGGACGATCTGCCTTACATCGATGATGACAGCAGTGACATCGGCGGCAAGGTCAGGATCAATCTCGCCGACATGGACCTGCCCTCGTGGGAGCACGATCTAAAGGGCGATCTGAACAACATCGACGCGCTGCTCGCATCGATGAACAAGATCACGCCCGCCGACGATGCCAAGCTCCAGCACCTGAAAGCGCATGTGCTGGAAAAGATCGCCAACCCGATCAACCCCGGCAACAAGAAAGTGTTGATCTTCACCGCGTTTGCTGACACGGCGGACTACCTGTACGCGAATCTGGCTCCCGAGCTCCGCGCCAGCCAGTTACTGCACACCGCCAAGGTCACGGGCAAGGGCGCACCCAAGTCAACGCTGGCGAAGGGATACGACTTCCAGGAACTGCTCACCCTCTTTTCGCCGCGCTCCAAAGAGAAGGCCATTGTGCTTCCAAACGAACCGGCGGAAGTCGATGTGCTGATCGGCACCGATTGCATCTCAGAAGGCCAGAACCTGCAAGACTGCGATTACCTCATCAACTACGACATCCACTGGAACCCGGTGCGCATCATCCAGCGCTTTGGCCGTGTGGATCGCATCGGCTCACCCAACAGCAGCATCCAATTGGTCAACTACTGGCCCGACATCACGCTCGACGAATATATCAACCTCAAGGAGCGCGTCGAGAGCCGGATGATGATTGCCGACGTCACAGCCACTGGCGACGACAACGTCCTCTCCGCGCAGGCCAACGACGTGTCCTACCGTAAGGAGCAACTGCGCCGCTTGCAAGAGGAAGTGATCGAGCTGGAAGACCTGAAAACCGGCGTCTCCATCACCGACTTGGGGCTCAACGACTTCCGCATGGACCTGCTCAATTACGTCAAGACCCACGGAGACCTCGACAAGATCCCCAATGGCCTGCACGCCGTAGTGCCAGCCAACCCTGATCTGGGCCTGCGTCCCGGCGTGATCTTCACCCTGCGCAATCGCAATGCCGGCGTCAACCCACCCGCCCCCTTGCCCCAGCACAATCGACTGCATCCCTACTACCTTGTCTATATCAACCGCGAAGGCGAACTCGTTCACGACCATACCGAGGTCAAGCGCCTGCTTGATCTGGCGCGCACCTGTTGCAAAGGGCAGGCGCAGCCCATTGCCGAGGCGTGCCAACGGTTCAACAAGGAGACGGCGGACGGCCGAAAGATGCAGGCGCACTCCGACCTACTGAACAAGGCCATCCGCTCGATGATCGAGGTCAAGGATGAAAAAGACTTGGACAGCCTCTTCACCGGCGGCAAGACCACCGCGCTCACGCACTCGATCTCCGGGCTCGATGATTTCGAACTGATGGCCTTCCTGGTAATCCAGGAGGCCGGATGAGTCAGACCACCCATCCCGCCTACGTCAGTTACCCGGCGAAAGCTGCCTTCGGCCGCACGCTACCCAAGAACAAGATTTACGAGCACGGCGGGGCGAATACGCGCCTTAAAGACCTGTTTGTAAGACAGGTCGATCAGATCGTCTGGCAATACAAGCTGGCCCCGGAAACCATCAATCTTCCCGCCCGACCGGGCGTGCCGGAGATTCAAGTCTTCACCCTCCAGCTCAAGATCCCGGAGCTGGACCGGGACGTGCTGCGTTGCATCGATGGGGCCGTACAGTTCCCCATCATTTTTGAGCTGACTTTCGACAGTCGCACTCAGGTGGTCGCCTGCCACAAGCGCCCGAACGAGGCGGACGCCAGCCGCTGGGTGTTCTCCGACTACTTTGCAACGGAATGGATGCCGGTTGGCAGCGAGCGTGCTGCCATGCCGCTGGCACTGGATCTGGCCAACCTATACGAGCAACTGTTGCACCGCTTGATACCCCTGTCGGCCCGTCCGCAGGAAACGCTCACCGAGCTGGTTGCGCGCGTGGAGCAGGCTCGGGCTAAGCAGCGCGAGGTGGAGAAGACCAACGCCCGGCTGGAAAAAGAAAAGCAATTCAACCGCAGGGTGGAGATCAACGCCATGTTGCGGAAACTGAAAACCGAACTTGAACAATTGAGCCGCTGAATATCCAGGCGGATCGAGGAAAAGAATATGGACAAACTGAAAATGCACTCGCCTAACCTCACCCAGGACAATATCTCCCGCATTCGCGACCTGTTTCCCGGTTGCGTGACTGAGACCAAAAGCGAGGATGGCAGCGTGAAGCTGGCGGTGGATTTTGACCGGCTGCGTCAGGAGCTTTCCGAATTCATTGTTGAAGGCCCACAGGAGCGCTACCACCTGAACTGGCCTGGTAAGCGAGAGTCACTGCTGGCGGCCAATGCGCCCATTGCGAAGACGCTGCGGCCTTGCCGCGAAGAGAGCGTCGACTTCGATACCACGAAGAACCTGTTTCTCGAAGGGGACAACCTCGACGCGCTCAAACTGCTGCAAGAGGCCTACCTGGAAAGAGTGAAGCTAATCTATCTCGATCCACCCTACAACAGAAAAAAGGGCAACAACCTCGTTTATCGAGACGATTTTGTTGGTAACACATACGAATACCTGACCCAAAGCAATCAAGCCGATGAACAGGGCTATCGGCTTGTCGCCAACACGGAGGCCAATGGCAGGTTCCATTCTGATTGGCTTGGGATGATGTACCAGCGCCTTCGAGTCGCAAGAAATCTTCTGGCCCCGGCCGGGGTAGTTGCCATCTCCATCGATGATGCCGAGACAGCGAACGTTCTCCATTTGTGCTACGAGGTTTTTGGGGAGTCGAATTTCGTCGGTACGCTGATCTGGAAGAACGCGACCGACAACAACCCGACCAACATTGCTGTCGAGCACGAGAGCATTCACATTTTCGCAAGAAGCACGAGTGATCTTGAAGGTGTTTGGAAAAGCTCCGTATCAGATATCAAAGATGTTCTTGTCAAGATTGGCTCTGAGCTGACTGAGAGATATTCGGATCAGGACGAGCTGCAGTCCGCCTATACCAAATGGTACCGCGAGAATAAGGCGCAACTAGGGCCATTAGCAGACTACAAGTTCATCGACAAGAAGGGGGTGTACGCAGGAAGTCGTAGTGTTCATAACCCAGGGAAGGAGGGGTACCGCTACGACGTCATTCATCCTGAGACTAGCAAGCCTTGCACCCAGCCTCTTATGGGGTACCGGTTCCCCGAAGAAAGCATGAGGCGCTTGCTTGAGGAGAAGCGAGTTTTATTTGGGGAGGATGAGACTAAGCTCATTGAGCTGAAGGTTTATGCGTGGGAGTTTGAGGACAAGCTCTCTAGCGTCTTTGACTTGGATGGAAGATCGGGCCCATATGACTTGAAGACACTATTCCCTGAAGGGAAGAAGGTGTTCTCCAATCCCAAGCCGGTACTTTTGATGGAGCGCCTCATTTCATTCATGACCGGCCCACAAGACATTTGCCTTGACCTGTTTGCTGGGTCTTCAACGCTCGCGCACGCGATGCTTGAGATTAACCGTCGAGAAGGAGCCAGCCGTCGTTTTGTCAGTATTCAGTATCCGGAAGCCATTGGACAGGACAGCAAGGATGCAAAGGAGGCCTATCAATTCTGCAAGCACGCGGGGCTGAAACCGTTCATTTCCGAAATCTCCAAGGAGCGCATACGGCGTGCTGGGGCGGCGGTTCGCCAAAAGGAAGGTGTCCCGGAGTGGAACCGGGATGTCGGATTCCGTGTTCTCAAGATCGACACGTCCAATATGGCCGATGTCTATTACACCCCGGATGCCTTGAACAAGGACAACCTCGATCTGTTCGTCGACAACATCAAGCCGGATCGCACGCCAGAGGACCTGCTATTCCAGATGATGCTGGATTGGGGCGTCGATCTGGCGCTGCCCATTGCCAAGCAATCCATCCAAGACAAGGATGTTTTCTTCGTCGATAGTAATGCGCTGGCCGCTTGCTTTGACGCCCACGGCAATATCGACGAAGCCTTCGTGAAGGAACTGGCCACACACAAGCCTCTGCGCGTGGTGTTCCGTGACGCCGGCTTCAAAGACAGCGCCGTCAAGATCAACGTCGAGCAGATTTTCAAGCTCCTGTCGCCCACGACCGAAGTCAAGTGCATCTGAGGGGCCGGCGATGAAGCTGAAATTCAAGACCCAGGCCTATCAGACGGCGGCGGTGCAGACCGTGGTGGACTGCTTCAAAGGGCAGCCGCCGGCTTCTCCTGAAGCAATCAGCTACCGGATCGATCCGGGCAAGGCCAAGAAAGGCGTCGAGGATCTTTTCACAGAGTCCGGTTTCAAAAACGCCGATCTGACACTGACCGACACGACCTTGGTGGACAACATCCGACAGGTACAGCATCAGCAAAACTTGCCAGTCTCCGACGCGCTGGTCAAGACCAAGGTCGCACGGGTGAATCTCGACGTCGAGATGGAGACCGGCACCGGCAAGACATACTGTTACATCAAGACCATTTTCGAGCTGAACAGACAGTACGGCTGGAGCAAGTTCATCATCGTCGTACCCAGCATCGCCATCCGCGAGGGCGTGGCCAAGTCGCTGCAAATCACGGCGGAACACTTTCTGGAGACCTACCACAAGAAGGCTCGGTTCTTCATCTACAACTCCAAGCAGCTCCCCCAACTGGAGAGCTTCTCGTCGGACGCTGGGATCAACGTGATGGTGATCAATGTTCAGGCGTTTGCCTCGCGGGGTGCGGAGAATCGACGCATCTACGACGTGCTGGACGACTTCCAGTCCCGCAGGCCCATCGACGTTATCAGCGCCAACCGCCCCATCCTGATCCTGGACGAGCCGCAAAAGATGGAGGGGACGCAAACGCTGAGGTCCCTGGAGGAGTTCAAAGCGTTGATGGTGTTGCGCTACTCGGCCACCCACAAGACCACACACAACAAAGTTCACCGCCTGGACGCCCTGGACGCCTACAACCAGAAGCTGGTGAAGAAGATCGCCGTGCGCGGCATTGCTGTGAAGGGGTTGGCGGGCACCAACGGCTATCTGTATCTGCAATCCATCGACATTTCCACCAAGAAGCCGCCCGAGGCGCGCGTGGAGCTGGAGCAGAAGCTGGCCAACGGCAACATCAAGCGCGTAATCAGAAAGCTTGCCAAGGGTGACAACCTGTTTGACCTCTCGAACGGGCTGGATCAGTACCGTGGCTATGTGGTAGCGGACATCAACGCCAACACCGATACCCTGAGCTTCACCAACGGCGTCGAGCTGGTCGTGGGCGATGCCACTGGCGACGTGAACGAAGCGGCGCTGCGCCGCATCCAGATTCGGGAAGCGGTCAAGGCGCACTTCGACAAGGAGCAAGCCCTGTTCCAGCAGGGCGTGAAGGTGCTGTCCCTGTTCTTCATCGACGAGGTGGCCAAGTACCGCGACTATGCGGCGGCGGACGAGAAGGGGGAGTACGCCAGAATCTTCGAGGAAGAGTACACCCAGTACCTGAATGAAGTGCTGGATCTTGATGAAACGCCCTACATTCAGTACCTGAAGGGCATCGCGGCGGACAAGACCCATAGCGGCTACTTCTCCATCGACAAGAGGACTAAGCGTCTTGCCGATCCCACGGTTGCGGCTCGCGGTGAGAATGCGGGTTTATCCGACGACGTGGACGCCTATGACTTGATCCTGAAGGACAAGGAGCGGCTGCTGTCCTTGGCCGAGCCAGTGCGTTTCATCTTTTCGCACTCGGCCTTGCGCGAGGGGTGGGACAACCCGAATGTGTTTGTGATCTGCGCGCTCAAGCACAGCGACAACACGATCTCCAGACGCCAGGAAGTGGGCCGTGGCCTGCGCTTGTCTGTGAACCAGACCGGCGATCGCATGGATCACCCTGCCACCGTCCACGACATCAACGTGCTGACCGTAGTCGCCAGCGAGAGCTACAAGGACTTTGTCTCGGCGCTGCAAAAGGACATCAGCGAGTCCCTGTCGGCGCGGCCCAGGATCGCGGATGAAGCTTACTTCACCGGCAAGATGCTTAAGACCCCGACCGGCGATGTCGATGTCACGCCACAGTTGGCCAAACAGATCTACAAGTATCTGCTCAAGAACGATTACACCGACGATGCCGATCGCATCACAAGCGTCTACCACGATGCCAGGAAGGTCGGCACCTTGGCCGATCTGCCGCCGGAATTGAAGCCGCACGCCGAACAGGTGTTCCAGCTCATCGACAGCGTGTTCAGCGAGAGCCAGCTTCCCGACATCGGTGATGACCGCCGCCCGAAAAAGAACCCACTCAACGCAAACTTCGAGAAGCAAGAGTTCAAGTCGCTATGGAACCGCATCAACCGCAAGGCGGCTTACAGCGTCGAATTCGACTCGGACGAGCTGGTGCGGAAGGCTGTGGCAGCGCTCAACGACAAGGACGCCGGCCTTCGCGTTACTCCGCTGCATTACACCATCCAACACGGTGAGCAGGCGTCCGCTGTCACCTATGACGGAATCACGGGTGGAAATGCCTTTGTTCTCAAGACAACGGAAACCGAAACAAACCAGCACTCAATTCACTCGGCGGTGAAGTATGACCTGATCGGCAAGTTGGCAGAGGGCACCCAGCTCATCCGCCGTACGGTGGCAGAAATCCTCAAGGGGACCAACGTGGCCGTGTTCGCCCAGTTCAAGAGCAACCCGGAAAGCTTCATTTCGGAGGCGACCCGGCTAATCAACGAACAAAAGGCAACGGTCATCATCGAGCACCTGGCCTACGACCCCGTTGAGGACAAGTTCGATCTGGACATCTTCACTGCAGGGCAGACCAAACAGGACTTCACTAAGGCCGGTGACAAGCTCCAGCGGCACATCTACGACTTTGTGCTGACCGACTCGAACACTGAGAGGGAGTTCGTGAAGGAACTCGACACCTCCAAAGAGGTGGTGGTCTACGCCAAGTTGCCGCGTGGCTTCCTGATCCCCACGCCGGTGGGTGACTACAACCCAGACTGGGCCATTTCGTTCAAGGAAGGCGCCGTCAAGCACATCTACTTTGTCGCCGAGACCAAAGGCTCCATGTCATCAATGGAGTTAAGGGAGATCGAGAAGACGAAGATCAAGTGTGCCCGCAAGTTCTTTGACGAGATGAACCGGCGCTACGCTCCGGAGAACGTGAAATACGACGTGGTGGATAGCTTCGGCAAGCTTATGGAAGTGGTGAAGTAGTGGACGCCCAAAAAGCAACGCTGTTCCAATTGGTGGACGGTAACAAGCAGTTCCGAATCCCGATTTTCCAGAGGACCTACTCTTGGCGCCAAGAGCAGTGCGCTCGCCTGCTCGCGGATGTCATCGCCATCGCCTCGACGCCGTCCGGGCCCTCCCATTTCATCGGTTCGGTCGTCTACGTGGCCGACGGCAACTTCATGGCCGCCGGCGTCAACTCGCTTCTGGTCATCGACGGACAGCAACGTCTCACCACCTTGAGCCTGATGCTGCTGGCCCTACGGAAGATGGCCCTGGACGGCAAGGACGTCGGGGCCGGGGCCAAAAAGATTGGGAATCTGTATCTCTTCAATGGCAACGAGGAGGAGGAGTCGGAGGAATACATCAAACTCCGGCTGACGCGCTCGGACAAGGACACCTATCGGAAGTTGTGCCTGGATCATCCACTCGGGGAAGGGGACGACAACCGTGTCCAGGCCAACTACCGTTATTTCCACTCGGCGTTCGAATCTGGACGCGCTAACCCGACGGAGGCGTTCAAAGGCATCCAGCGCTTGCAGCTGGTCTACATCGCCCTCGAACTTGGCCGGGACAATCCGCAACTCATTTTCGAGAGCATGAACTCCACCGGCCTCGATTTGGCGCAGGCCGACCTCGTGCGCAACTTCGTCCTGATGGGGTTGCCGCACGGGCTACAGGAGAAGACTTACAACAAGCACTGGTTCCCGATGGAGTCCCGGTTCGGCCAGCAATACCGCGATCGCTTCGACGGTTTCATGCGGACGTATTTGACTATCCGCACCGGCTCCATTCCCCGCGAGGACGAGGTCTACGCGGCCTTCAAGAAGCACGTCCTCTCGATGCCGCCAGCAGGGGAGGGCGAGCCCCACCGGATGGAGACGGTGGCCGCCGATCTGAACGAGCAGGCCGCCCACTATGCAGCCATCGCCTTCGGCAAGGAGGAAGACGCGGAGTTGCGCCAGGCCTTCCACGATATCGCCACGCTACGAGCCGACGTCGCCCACCCATTCTTGCTCGAACTGTACGGGGACTGGAAGAAGGGGTTGCTTAAGCGCGACGAGTTGCTCTCGCTGGTCCGGCTTGTCGAGAGTTACGTATTCCGGCGCTTCCTGTGCGGCGTCCCGACTAACTCGATGAACAAGACCTTCGCGGGGCTCGCCAAGGGCATTGACAAGAGCCGCTACCACCGCAGCACCCAGGCCGAGTTCCTCAAGTTGGCCACCTACCGGAAGTTCCCGAGCGGGGCCGAGACCGCCCAGATGCTGGCCGACAAGGACGTCTACAACACGCCCCGCTGTGCCTACCTGCTCGAGAAACTCGAGAACCATTTTCATCCCAAGGAGCCGATCCGGGCGGCCGGCTACACCATCGAGCACGTGATGCCCCAGACGCTCTCGGATGAGTGGAAGGCCCATCTCGGCGAGAAGGCGGCCGACATCCATTCGAGGTTGCTGCACACGCTGGGCAACCTCTCGCTGACGGGATACAACAGCGAGTTGAGTTGCCGTCCCTTCAAGGACAAACTCGAACTGGCCGAGGGCGGCTTCCTGTCGAGCCCCCTGGCCCTCAACCGTAGGATCCGGGAACAGACGAGATGGGGCGAAGAGCAGATTCTCGGCCGCGGCGCGGAACTGGCCGAGGTCGTCCTCAAGGTCTGGCCCGAGCCCGACCCGACCACGCTGGCCGAGTTCGCCGAGGCCGAGCAGGCCGACGTCGAGATCTACGCTCTCGACCACTATCCGCCATTCGCCGGCCCCATTCGCTTGCTCTATCTGCGCCTTGAGGAGAGGCTGCTGGCCCTGCATCCGGCTGCGAGGAGGGAGTGCAAGAAACTGTATGTCGCCTTCAAGCTGGACACCAACTTCGTGGACGTCATACCGCAGCACTCGAAACTCTTGCTGGTCTTCAACCTGCGCTTCGATCAGATCGACGACCCGAAGGGCTGGTGCCGCGACATCACGGCTCTTGGGCGCTGGGGCAACGGCGACGTGGAGATGTCTCTCTCCTGGGAAACCCAAATCGACTACGCCGTGGGGCTCGCCGAGCAGTCTCTGGCCTTGCAGATCCAGGAGTAGCGATGTGCAAATCCACACAAGAAATCATTTCGGCGCCGAGGGCGTCAAACCTGGTCGTGGAGGCGTTGCGTCATGGCTGATTCGAACAGCGGCATCAAGATCACTGATGTCCGCGTCTCCAACTTCCGGGCCCTCAAGAACGTCGAGGTGCCCCTCGGTAATCTGACCATCCTCATCGGCGCCAACAACGCGGGCAAGACCAGTTTCCTCGACGCACTCTACGCGGCGATAGGGGCAGGGCGCAAACTCCTGGGCCAGGACGACGTCCGTCTCGAAGGGGCCGAGGCCCTGCCCCCGAAGGAGCGCGTCGTGACAGTGGACGTCCGCATCAGGCCCCTCGCAGCGGACGGAGGCATAGCCGGGAATTTCCCGGCGGGAAGTTTCTGGACGAATCTGTGGGGGACCGGCATCAAACAGGAGATGGATGGCGAATTCGACGAGTTCGTTGGCATCCGGACGACCCTCGCGTGGAGCCACTCCCGGGGCGACTACGTCGTCGAGAGACGCTTTCTCAAGGAATGGCGAGCCTTCGATGACTGGCTTGCTATCCCCGTGGACGAGACCTCCAAGGTGAACGCGGCCCAGATCGAACCCTTGGCCCTTCACTACATTGACGCCAAGCGGGACTTGGAGGACGACATCCGGAAGCAGGGATCCTTCTGGCGCAGGATGACCGAGGATCTCGGGTTGTCGGACGCCGACGTGGAGGCCTTCGAGAAGACCCTCTCCGATCTGAACCACGAACTCGTCGGCAAAAGCGGCATCCTCAAGCACCTCAAGGACAATCTGGCAGACATACAACCGGTGGTGTCGGCGGAGGGAGGCGAAATTGATATTTCCCCGGTCGCCCGCAAGTTGCGTGACCTCTCGAAGGGCGTGGACGTCTCCTTCACGGCGATGGGGTCTCAATCGTTCCCCTTGGCACGGCACGGGATGGGAACCCGCAGTCTGGCCTCCCTTCTGGTGTTCCGGGCCTTCGCGTCCTGGAAAGGCAAGCAAGCGGCCGAGGCTGGGGATCACGTCCACTCGCTACTCGCCCTTGAAGAACCGGAGGCGCATCTGCACCCGCAGGCCCAGAGATCGTTCTTCTCGCAGGTGAAGTCGATTCCGGGGCAGCGCATCGTCAGCACCCATTCCCCGTATTTCGCCGCGCAGGCGAAGTTGTCGGATCTTCGCCTTTTCATCCGCCGGGATGGAGAGACCAACGTCACCAAACTCGACGTGTCGGAACTCGATGGGGATGACGTGAGGAAACTCCGCCATGGGGTCGTTAACACGCGCGGCGATCTATTGTTCTCCCGGGCCGTCGTATTTTTCGAGGGCGAGACGGAGGAGCAGGCCCTTCCGATCCTGGCCGAGGCTTACTGGGGATGCAGTATTCACGAGTTGGGATTCAGTTTTGTCAGGGTGGGCGGAAACGGCAACTACTTCCCTTTCATCTGGCTCGCCCAACGACTGGACATACCTTGGTATGTCTTTTCAGACGGGGAGCCACAAACCCTCGACAGGTTGGAGGCCGCACTCCACAAGACGGATATGCCTCCGGTTGCTTCCAGCGCAAATGTGATCGTCCTGCCCGGAGGTAATGACTTCGAGGCACAGTTGATTTCGGAGGGATACCTTCAGGAAATCGAAGAGGCCCTTGATTACATTCATGGCAATAAGGGATACCTGGACATCTACATCGATAAGCACCATGGATTGCCTCGTGGGAAGGGCAAGCCCGACCGGGATTACAAGGGCGAAAACGGGCGGATTATTGCGGTGGGGGATGCTCTGGACTCGCGGCTAAAAACACGGGTGGCCGAGCCCCTGGCGGAGATACTGGCAAACCTTCCCGATCAGACCAGACGATTCCCGACCCACATCAGGGCGTTGTTCGAGCGGATATCGGCCGATCACCGGCTTGAACCGGCCGGCAAGGAGGAGTTATGAAAAAGGCCAGACTCTCGGCCACGCAGACGCGCGTGGTGGAACACGAGGAGGGCGCCCTGCTCGTGGTTGCCGGCCCCGGTTCGGGCAAGACGCGCGTGCTGACCGAACGGGTTCGAAGGCTAGTGACGGAGGTGCCCGGGCATTTCCGTGTCCTGGCGCTAACCTTCACGAACAAGGCGGCCAACGAAATGAAGGAGCGTCTGGCCGATCTCGGCAACGAAAGCCAACGGGCCTTCATCGGCACGATGCACAGTTTCTGCCTCGAGATGCTCTCCGAGCGCGGCAAGCCGGTGGGCGTCGAGGGGCTTCCCCACGTGTTCGAGCAGCACAAGGACAGAAAGGAAATCCTCGTCGAGGCGGTCAAGCAGGATCCGGTGCTTTCGGACGAACTGGCCTCGGAGCCCGACTCGAAGGCCTTCGCCCGCAGGCTCGACCAGTGGCTTGCGTCCATCTCCTGGCTCAAGGCCCATCCGTCGGCGATGGAGGATTCCGACGACGAAATCGGGAAGAGGGCGCTCGATGCCTACGATGCGGGTCTTCGCGCCTGCGGCGCCTACGACTTCGACGACCTGCTCCTGCTGTCGTATCGGCTCTTGAGCGAGTATCCGAAGATCGCCGACTTCTACCGGCGCCTCTACCGGTTCGTCTGCATCGACGAGGCCCAGGACTTGAACGAGGCTCAGTATTCGGTCCTGACGGCCCTGTGCGGGGACTCTTTCCGCAACGTGATGATGGTGGGCGATCCCAAGCAGTCGATCTACGGTTTCAACACCTCCAGTCCCGAGTTCATGTGGCGCTTTCGCGACGAGTTCGGGGCCGGGGAAATCGAACTGACCGAGAATTTTCGTTCATCGAGGGCGGTGGTGAATGTCGCGAAGGCTCTGGACCCGAACTACGAGGTGGAGGGGCAGTTGCCCATTCCTGGTGTGGTCGAGGTGCTCACCGGCGCGGACGAGGAGGCGGAGGCCAAACTCATCGCCGACAAGATCCAGACCCTGATCGCCGAAGGGCATGAGGACGTCGAGGGCGGAATCGCCTGGGAGAGTTGCGTGGTGCTCGGTCGCACCCGTTTCGCCCTGATGGCGGTGGAGGCCGAGTTCAGGGAGCGCGGGATTCCCTTCTACAAGCGTTTGACGGCCAACCACGAGAATGAGTCCGACATGATGGAGGACTTCGTGCTATCTCTGCGAGTGATGGCCAACCCGAAGGACAGGCTTCACCTGTCCGCCTTGGCCAAGCGCTGGAAGACGGGCATCCCGTCATCTTTCGGGGAGCCCAAGGCCGTCGATGTCATCGGCTCGATGGCCTCATCCGTAGGGACGCCGAGGGCCAGGGCCGTGGCGGATGCGCTGGCGGCCATTGCGGCGAGGACCCAGAGGCTGGACATGCTCCCGGGCATCGAAGCGATCAGGGGATACGCCGACACGCTCGACGAGGAGGGGAGGCGGGCGGTTTACGAGGACGCCGCAGTTTTCGAGCAGGAGTGGGATCAGTATCTGCGTTCGGGTCCGTCTAACCGAAGTGTCGGTGGATTCATGAGCAGCAAGGCCCTCGGGGCGACCCAGCAGGCGGCGCGGGAAGGCGTGGCCCTGCTAACTGTACATTCCTCGAAGGGCCTCGAGTTCGATGTCGTCTTTGTCGCCGGAATGGCCGAAGGAGTCTTTCCAGACTATCGGGCCTTGGGTAAGGCAAAGGAGATGGCCGAGGAGGCGCGAAATGCCTTTGTTGCCATTACGCGGTCGAAGAGGCTGCTCTATCTTTCATATCCACGCCTTCGCAGAATGCCGTGGGGAGATACGAAGTTGCAGCAGCCGTCCCGGTACCTCAAAGTGTGCATGCCGTAGGCATGTCATGATTATCCACGCTGGTGAAAACACCCCACCGCCCGTCCCGCCAGCACCCCGACTACCAGCGGTACGCAAGGCAACAGCAACGGATGCAGCGTCACCGGTACCACGAAGCCGATCACGGTGGCGCAAAGCGTTACGATCCCCAGGCTGGCGTACAGCGCGAACATCTCCGGATCGTGCTGAAGGAATTCCTTGGCCTTGATGAGCCGTGCGAACCCGCCGTCAACGAGTGCGACCAGGATGAACACGGTCAGCTCGGGCAGCCATTCGAGCAGAGTGGCGAACCGGTAGCTGGCGAGCAGGAGCAACGCGTCGACGGCGCGGAAGTAGGCATTGTTGAAGAGGCGCTGGTTGACTGAAGACATTTCCCGGGACACGGCGCCGTTCACGCTCGCTGGCGAAGGCGCATCCTTCGCGGCAGGAATCGGCGTGACCTGCGCTGTCGAATCTTGCATGCTCATCGCCCGATCCAGCATGCGGATGGCCGCCTCGGCGCCCCAGTAGGCCGTGGCCGCCTCATGCTCGGCGCGTAGATGCGCGAGGAAGCGCTCTGGCGGATGGGCCGACGGTACGTACAGCACCAGGAGCAGCAGGACGAGCAAGGACAACACGGCGACGGCACGGATCATGACCGCGTCGTCCCCTGTGTGCGGCCCGGCTTCGCGTCGGGATCGAGGATCGGAAACCGTCCCTTGATGATCCTTCCGCCCGACACCGAGGCGAAGTACTGGAGGTTGGGCAGCTTGCCCAGCACATCGGCCGGCACCATCTCCTCGAAGCTCTCGGTGAGTTGGGTGGAATAGCTCGACGAGAAGTCGCCGAGATGGGCGTCCGACCCGTGGCTCAGGCCCACCCGCACCGTATGGATCGCTGTCTTGCCAAAGGTCTCGACGACAAAATCCTGGGTCGGTCGGTCCTTGGTGCGCAGGGCGATCAGGTTGTTGAGGTTGCCCAGCGCCATGCGCGCCGCGTCCTCGCTGCCCAGTCGCTTGGCGAGGTCAGCGAGGGTCTGCATGGCACAGGTGGTGAAGATGCCGCCCTCGGCGCCCTTGTTGAGGATCTCGATCAGCGGCTGGTTGATGACGTTCGACACTTCGTCGACGAACAGGGCGATGCGCCGATAGCCGCCGAGGTTGTAGCGCATGCCGGCGCGTGCCGCCTGGTCCGCTAGCGCCAAGGCGCCGATGGCCGAGGCGACGGAAGGATCGGGGAGGGAGTCCAGGCACATGTAGAGCACATGACCGGCGCGCTCGATCTTCTCGAAGTTCATGATGGGCCGCTTGTCGTCCGCATCGAAGGGGTCGGGCGAGAGGCTCTTTCCGAGGTCGCCCGAGGTCAGCATCGATAGGATGGGGAGCAGGTTGGCGGTGATTTTCTGATAGTGCTCCCGGTTGTGGCGAAAGGTTCGCACCTGGGCATCGATCACCTTGTTGCGCTGGTTCTGCGCAATGTGGTGCTCGTAGTAGGCGACGAAGGCCATGAGGTCGGCGCTGGCCGCCTCCGAGGGGCGCTTCAGGTTGCCGCGGTGGGCGTCGTTGAGCAGCTTCTTCATCTCGGGCAGTTCGCGCCAGCCCGCACCGAGGGTCTGGTCGTAGTAGCGGCGCAGCGAGCTTTCCAGAACCGGCTCGATGCCGCCCTCGATGTACTTGGTGAGCTTCACCAGATTCGGCCGCTCTTCGATCTCCACCAGGCCCTGCACGACGACGTTGACCGCATCCCAGCCGAAGGCCGAGAAGGCGCCGGCGGTGTCGGGCGGCATGATCGACTGGATGCGCGAAGCGATCTCGGTGGGCTTCTGCCAGTTGAAGGTGAAGTCCAGGCGCACGCCCCGCTCCGGGAAGGCCGGGTGGAACTCCAGGAAGGTGTCCGGCTCACGGTAGTCGGCGCAGGCGCGCTCCACGACGCGTTTGAGCCGCCGGCTGTTCTTCGGGTCGATGACGATCACCACGTCGCCGCGCCGGATCGCCTGGGTGATCAGGTTGGCGAGCGCCACACCCTTGCCGGACTGGGTGGTGCCGACCAGCAGCGTGCCGCCCTCGAAGTTCTGCAGCGGCCGGCGCAGGGGGCCTTCCTTCGGTTCGACGCCGTGGATGTAGGGCAGGCCGATCTCGGCGTCCGGCTGGGGCTTGCTGTCGTAGCCCAAGAACTGCAGCAGGTGCGGCGACACGGCGTACTCGCGGTAGTCGATCTTGGCCAGTTCATAGAGCCGCTGCGAATGCACCGGCTGCCATTCGAAGCCGAAGCCCAGGAACACCGAGGTTGGATCCTTGCACCATCGAGCCAGATCGCCGGTGCCGATGACCTCGATGCCGCGCCCGCCCAGCGACGCCCGCAACACCAGCATGCGCAGGGCCTGGGTCACCCGCAGCACGCCCATCGCGAAGCAGACGAGGGCCAGCGGCAGGGCCAATTGCCGGGGGAGGGCGCCGGTCACGCCGACGCCGATGAAATAGAGCAGTGCCAGCCACCAAGTGATGCCGGCATAGACCTCATAGGCCCGGCGCCACGGCATCTCATAGCGGCGTACGAGCATCTCAGCGTTCCCCCTCTGGTGGCACGGCAAAGCCCGTCAGGTCGAGTCCGCTCACGCACCGCGGATCGAGCACGACACCCACGGTGGGGTTGCCGTTGAATTCACGCGACAGCGTCGGCGGGCCGTTGCGGTTTGGTTTCACCAGCAGGTTCGCCTCGGTGAGGGCACGCATGGCGAGGGATGGCTGGACGCCGCGCCGCCCGAATTCCTCCAGCGGTACGAATACTCCCTGGGCGACGGTGCACACGGTGGGCGGACCCATGCCATCGTTGAGCGTGCGAACGGCATCGGCCAAGGCGTCCCGCACCACCGGGTTCAGACGCATCGGGGCTTGCAGGGTGAATAACGCCGAAGGCGGTGTCGTCGCCGGTTCCGGCGAAGGTGATCCGGGTGTTTCCTCTACCGGTGCCACGCGGACGTCACTCTCGGCGGGCGGCTCGGGCGGCGGAATGAGCGACAACTGGGTGCCGCTCTTCACCGGCGCCGGCGGTGGCATGGATGGATGCGTCTGCGGCGCAACTGGCGTAGACGCCGGCACTGGCTTGAATTCCAGTGTCTGGGGCAAGGCGACGGGTGGCGGATCGATTCCCGCGAGGAGAATGGCCGGGGCCGAGAGCTTGACGGCTTCCAGCGGGGCCTTGGCGCCGGGCGGCTGGATAGACCAAGTCGCGCGGCCCGCTGCTGCCGCTTCGAACACGCCAGCGGCCAGTAGCAGTTCCAGCATGGTCTCGGGTGCCTTGGGGATGCCGGCCAGTTGGTCGGCTTCGAGTAGTTGGTGGACATCATCGGCGGCGCCGGGCCAGACCAGGAACAGACCGTCCTGGCCGAACCATAGGCGCGACTTATCGCGGTTGGCTATCCAGGCCGAGTTGCCGCTGGTGAGCCGCCGCAGGGCGTCGACCAGGTAGCGTTCCAGGTGCGAGCCGTATTGAGGCGAACCGTAGCGGTCGGCGCTGGCGACCAGGTTGCGGTCGATGACTAGCGCCAGCGAGCGGCGGACGAGTTCGTCGAGGATGTTGTGGTCGCGATAGACCGGAATGCCGCCGATGCTGGCCAGCAGATGCGGCACGATGACTGCGTTTCCCTCGGAGAGGTCGGCCATCACCGCGGGCGGCACCACATGGGGCAGGGCGAACAGGCCCAGGCCGCGCGCCTCGACGGCTTGGGGCCGCCAGCGCAGGAAATAGCGCTCGCTGCCCCGGGTTGCCAGCCAGTCGGCCAGCGGCCGGAGGAAGGCCGGCCACGCCTCGCCGGCGGCATCGGTGACGATGATATGGCTCATCAGCCGGTGCAATTCGCAACACAGCCCGGCGATGAAGGTTGCATGGCGCCAGCGCGGTTCCAGTTGGCGGCGTGCCGAGATGCTCATCCGCCCCGAAAAAATGTGTGCGTCGGTGCCTTGCAGGCTGAAGAAAGCGGTCTCCAGGCCGAGCCGCAAGAGGCCGCCCGGCTTGCTGAAGTAGTTGTCGGCGGTCGCCGGCAGCAGATGCACGCAGGCGGCGTAGCGGCGCACCAGCATTAGGACATCGCGCTCGAAGCTGTCCCGGTCGATGCCGTAGCACAGCTTGATGCGTGCGATCAGGTCCGCTTCGCCGGCCAGCAGATCCTCGACCGGCACGGCGGCGAACCCTGGGTCGGAGGCGGGGTAGGAAGTGACAGGCGTTGGCGTGGCGGGCATGGCGGTACGGCGATGCCGGAAAGAATGCGAAGTAGGCATTCTTCGGCCGGCTATCTCGCTTGTCGCGCTGAAACGGGACCTATTCCGAGGGGCTATCGCCTTCGGCCTCGGGGCTAAGTTTGTGAAAGAGCGCGAGCATGCCCAGTTGGCGCTCGGTCATGTCGAGGGCGGGGCGAGCCGGGTAAGACGCTTGGATGCGATGGTCCAGGTGAAAGCGTTCCAGCAGCTTGCAGAAGGGGCAAGGTTCGCCAGGGTGCGCCACGGTGCCGACCGCGGCG
>WBZU01000729.1_pt1 | contig 26811 bp, 11 predicted proteins | sample 5204311 | NCBI WGS metagenome assembly WBZU01 (sample SAMN12344359, study PRJNA552823) | activated sludge metagenome | biome: Activated sludge suspended growth; feature: Nitrification reactor; material: Wastewater; isolation source: activated sludge from nitrification reactor of wastewater...
GAAATACGCGCTCAAAGAATTGCTCAAAGACAAAACCGCCGACGACATCCTCACCCTCACCGTTGTCGAGCCCGCCATGGGCAGCGCGGCCTTCTTGAATGAAGCGGTCAACCAGCTTTCAGAGAAATATCTCGAACTCAAGCAGCAGGAACTCAGAGAACGCATTCCGCATGAGCGCTACGCCTACGAGCTGCAAAAAGTGCGCATGTACATTGCCGACCGCAATGTATTCGGCGTTGACTTGAACCCCGTCGCCGTCGAGCTGGCCGAAGTCTCGCTCTGGCTCAACGCCATTTATGGCGAGCCGACCGAAGACGCGGACGGCAATCTCATTCCGCCGCGTCCCGCCCGCGTGCCTTGGTTTGGCTACCAACTTTTCAATGGCAACAGCCTCATCGGTGCTCGCCGCGAAGTCTGGCCCGCCCAGCGTCTCATCAAAAACGCCAATCCCAAGTGGTACGACGAAGCCCCGCGCCGCCTTGCCCCGCAAACCACAAAATCCTGCGGTCAACGCGAAAAAGACGAGGTTTTTCACTTCCTACTGCCCGATCCAGGCATGGCGAACTACACCGACAAGGTCGCCAAAACGCTATACCCGGCGGACTTCGAGCGCCTCAAGGCCTGGCGCAAGGACTGGACCAAGCCCCTGGAACACCACGAAATCGCTCGCCTGCAGCAGCTTAGCGACAAGATCGACGCGCTGTGGCGCGAGCATGTCGACGCCCTGATCCGCGACCGCGCCGCCACTGAAGACCCGCTGGTTGTCTGGCCCGCTAAGGACTTGGGCGCTTCGGCCACGCCGCGTTCCCTAAAAGAGGAAACCCGCAAAAAAGGCCTGCTCAATGATGATGGCGACCTGGCCACCCCTTACCGCCGCCTGAAGTTGGTCATGGACTACTGGTGCGCCCTGTGGTTCTGGCCCATACAAGGCAGCAGCACCTTGCCGATGCGCGAACAATGGTGGATGGAAATCGGCGCGATTCTCGAAGGCAACATCGTCGATCTAGCCCCGCAAGGCGGTTTCGACTTCAGCGCCGCGCCCGAACCACAACAACTGGTGCCCGAAATCCAGAACGACATGTTCGGTGCCGTTCAGCCCGTGCTCACTACCGCCGTTGCCCAGCCCAGCCTGCACGACAAATACGGCCAGTTGCGCATAAAAAAACTGCGCGAACACTTCCCGCGTATCGCCACCGTCGAAGCCATCGCTGCCACCCGCCGCTTCATGCACTGGGAGCTGACCTTTGCCGATGTCTTCAGCCAGCGCGGCGGCTTCGATCTGGTGCTGGGGAACCCGCCCTGGCTCAAGGTTGAATGGAACGAAGCCGGCATTCTCGGCGAAGCCAAGCCGCTGTTTGCCATCCGCAAGTTTTCAGCCACCGAATTAACTCCGGAGCGCGCCAAAGCATTCGACGAATTTTCGCGCCTGCAAGCCGACTGGACTGCAGAGTTGGAGGAGGCAGAGTCCACCCAAAATTTCCTTAACGGCACGCAGAACTACCCGCTGTTACAGGGCATGAAAGCCAACCTCTACAAATGCTTTATGCCGTTAGGCTGGATGCTGGCGGGGCAGCATGGCGTGACGGGCTATCTGCATCCCGAAGGGCCTTATGAAGACCCAGATGGCGGGGCGCTGCGCGAAGTGGTGTATGCGCGTCTGAGGGCTCACTTCCAGTTTGCGAATGCTCTCTTTTTGTTCTCCGATGTCCATGATCAGACGCGGTTTGGCATCCAAATCTATGGCCCATTGGCACTATCCCCAGCTTTCGATCACATCTCAAATCTGTATACCCCCAGCACTATTGACGCGTGTTATTTACATGATGGTGTTGGAGCGATGGGAGGAATGAAAACCAACGAAGGTCGATGGAATTTTGCTGGCCATCGCGACCGCATCGTGCCTATCTCCGATGATCAGCTCAAAGTCTTCGCCCAGCTCTACGACGAAGCAGGCACCCCCCCGCGTCGGGCCCGTTTGCCAGCACTGCACGCTGGCGCCTTGAGCCACGTGCTGCAAAAAATCGCGAATCACAAAGTAAAACTTGAGTCGCTAAATGACTCGTATTTTTCGACGTACATGCTTGACGAAACGGCTTCTCAGCGAGAACAACTTATTATCAAAAGCGTGGGATTTGTTGAGGGTGACTATTTTGTCATTTCTGGACCGCATCTATTTGTCGGCAACCCGCTTTATAAGACACCTCGCCGGATTTATTCAAATAGCAGCCATTACGACGAAATAGACTTAGAAGCCATCGCTGATGATTATTTGTCTAGAACCATATTTCGAGCAATCCCATCTCAGAAACTAGAGCAGAAAAAGCCTAAATTATCTTGGAAGACTGATGTTGCTGACTGCATGACCGTTAGCGATAAGTTTCGCCTTTGTCATCGTGACATGATTGGTCCAAGCAGTGAAAGAACGTTCAATGCAGCAATCTTCCCACCAGGGCCAATACATTTATCGACTGTTATAAGCACCTCTTTTTATAGTGATATTGATTTATTGGAATTTTCTGGTTATGCCTATTCCTTGATTTGCGATTTCTTTGTCAAGTCAACTGGAATGACGCATGCTCGAACGAATCTAATAAATAAGTTTCCGATGCGATTTGCGGGAATTCATGCTGCCGCAATCCAACTTCGAGTCCTGGCTTTATCCAGTCTAACTACCCGATATGCCTCGCTCTGGTCAAAGGTATTCGACCACGCATTCACCTTGCAACGCTGGAGTCAGCACGACGACCCGCGCCTGCCACAAACCTTTTTCGCCAAGCTTACGCCTGAGTGGCAACGCCACTGCGCGCTACGCACCGACTACGCCCGCCGCATGGCCCTGGTCGAAATCGACGTGCTGGTCGCCCAAGCCCTCGGCCTCACCCTCGAAGAGCTGATCCTCATCTACCGCGTGCAGTTCCCGGTGATGCAGGGCTACGAGCGCGACACCTGGTACGACATCAACGGCCGTATCGTCTTCACCATCAGCAAAGGCCTCGTCGGCGTCGGCCTGCCCCGCAAAGCCACCCGTACCACCCCGAAATGCCGCATCGAAACCCCGGACGGCATAGTTCGCGAAGGCACTTTCGGCTGGGAAGACCTCTACAAAGACGGCCAAAGCCTCGTGCCCGACGGCACCGTCGTCACCCAATGGGTCGAAGACGACACTCTACCCACCGGCAAATACCTCAAACAACGGCAATACACCGCCCCCTTCGCCCTCGCCAACCGCGAAGCGGACTATCGCGTGGCATGGGCGTTTTTTGAGAAGAAGGAGCAGTCCGATGTATGACCATGATTGGACGCGCAAGCTGACCCTGCCCGTGAAGATGGTCAATGGCCAGTGGGAATTCCTGCTTGGCGGTGCTGTGCCGGTAAAAGATGGAACATTGGCCGAATTGACTGTGCCATTGGATCGGATCACTGACGCTGAATTTGCGAAACGGGTGACTGCCGAAAGCACCGTAAAAGTGTTGCCAGCCGGTTCGACTTTGTATGTGGCGCTGAGCGACCGTGCCAGCGCCATGCAGTCCGCGAAAAGGTTTAAGGATCTGGCGATCGACTACGAATACTTCCCCGGCGATTACGCCCGATATGTAGCGATCTCGATAGGGCCGCCAACCGAGCAACAGTCCAAGCAACGCGGTTTGTTTGAAGAAGAGAAAGAGGGGGGCTTGTTCCTGCGTCAGGTTGGACTGGATCGCACCGAACTATTGAGCAGTTCGATCAAGCTACCCGATGGTTTTGATCCTCCCGTGGCACAAAGCCTGAACCATGCATTTACGCTGCTCTCGGAACGCTATGAAACTCATCGCCTTTCGCATACCGGCAACGTCTACACGAGCATGTTTTACCAGGAAAGCAACGGTCGCTGGTATCCGTTGGACCTGCTGCGCGAAGGGGTGAGGGCCGATGCCGAGCGACAGGTAATTCACGCTGCTTGGGCTGAACTCGAACGCCTGTTGGGTTTTAGACCCGTTACACGTGCCCGATCGGGCAAGAAATCATCTCGCAAGAAGGATCAGGAGCCGGATTCGCAAAGCGATTCCAGTCTCCTTTGAGCAACTCACACCAGGAGTCTTTGATGGGTAATTTTCCGCTGCGTCATTTGTCTGTTCGGGTGCCTTGGCACGACTCCGGTTGGAAGGGAGTTATCTGTCAGGCACCGCATCTCAATGGCGCGTGCGTGAAGCTCAAGGGCATCACTGACAAAAAAAATGACGAGCAGGAATGCAAGATTGCGGGGCGGTCGCTGGACGATTTGGAGGCGCAGGATCTTCCTCCTTGCGTAAATGAACGCGGTAGCTTCATGGCTTCATTTGAGCTGGAGCCGATCAAGCGGCATGCCCTTGCACATATGAACCCTGCCGATTACGGTCACTTCCAGCCGACCCTCCAACGCTATCCTGCATTTTCTGCAGGGGTTGTGCCCTTTCGTTGGTTGATGCGAGAAAACATTGAAGCCTTTGCGCGCGACCTGGAATTGGATGCCTCGCTAGACAGAGAGCCTGAGCTTAAATACGAGAGCCGCTGGGTGCATGAGGCGGGCAACCAGACCGCGCTATTGGATGGCTTTGCCGGTCATTTACGTGAAGAGGATTCACTTTGCCTTTTCTACGCCAAGCATGTGCCATTCGTGGAGGGCACTGCGCGCGTGCTGATTGGCGCTGGTCGCATCAAGAAGATCGGCAAGCTGAGTGAGTACGACCGCAAAGGGGAGGGGCCGCGCGGCATGTTGTGGGAACGGCCAGTGCAGCACTCCATTCGACCGAAAGGTGACGATGGCTTTTTGATGCCTTATGCGGAACTACTGGCGAGGGCGGAGGAGGATCCCTCATTAGATCTCGAGCGCTATACCGCCAAGGCTCCGGATGAGCATTGGGCTGAGTTCTCATACGCAAGCGAGCTCGTCCGCCACGATGGTGCGATTGCATCGCTTCTTGCGATGGATCTGGCTTTGGGGCGCATACACGATGAATTGGGGATCGAATCGAGTGGACCGCGCCAGTGGATTCATACCGAATTAGTGCGTCTCTGGAAGGTACGCGGTCCCTATCCGGGGCTGGGCGCTGTTCTGACGGCGTTTGGTTTGAGTCGCGGGGTATTTGTGGCGCATGCGTTGCAGCAGAAGGCGGGCGAAAACGTTGATCCATGGCCACAGGTGGATGCTGCATTCAAGAAACCGGATGAGCTATTGCCAAAGCCTCTGCATGCGGATGTAAAAGCGCTGGCCTCAACCTGGAAAGGGTTGCCAGCAGACCGCCGCCAGTTCCTGAAACTGTTGAGCCGTTTCGAGTTAACGGTGGAGCAAGCGACTAGCCTCTACGAAGAGGGCGCCAGGAAAAGGGCTGGCTGGGGTGGACCGGATAAGGAAATTCTCGAGAATCCGTATCGAATTTATGAGTTGAGCCGTCACGACCCGGATGGTATCCGCCTGCTGACTGTGGATCGGGGTGTTTTCCCGGACGACGCAGTGCGCTTGGTGCATCCACTGGAAGCGCCGTCCTGCCTGGAGTCGGGAGTCGATCGGCGCCGAGTACGTGCGTTCTGTCTGGCCGCTCTCGAAAAGGCCGCACTGGATGGCCATACCCTGCAGTCACGTGATGGCTTGGTAGAGGCAATTCGTGCGTTTGCCGTCAAACCCGAATGCGCGGTTACTGGAGACATGCTGCGTGCTCAACTTCCGACGATGGTGCCGGAGATCGTTCCTGCTCCGCTGGATGACGATCAAGGTCTGCAATTAACTCGCTACAAGGTGATTGGCGAACTGGTTCGCAAGGAACTCAAGCGGGTGGACGGAGCCCGTCATGTCGTAGTCGTTGACTGGAAGCAGGCCCTGTTGCAGAAGCTTAAAGAGCCGATTGACGAAGAGGATGAACGCGCTCACGAAGAAAAGTCTGCCGCGTTGAAGGAATTAGCTGAGGCCCGCCTGAGCGTGTTGGCTGGTCCAGCCGGCGCTGGTAAAACTACCGTCCTCGGGATTTTGTGCGCCCAGGAAGTGATCGCGAAGGAAGCTATCCTGCTGCTTGCACCAACGGGAAAGGCCCGGGTGCGTATGCAGGAATTGACCAAGGGTGCAACAGCGCAGGCTATGACTGTTGCGCAGTTCCTTAACCAACACGGGCGCTACGACGGTAAGGCTGGTCGCTATGTATTGAGTGATCGGCCGAAAGCCGAGGGCTATGGCTCGGTGATCGTGGATGAATCGTCCATGCTTACCGAGGACATGCTTGGTGCATTGTTTGATGCGCTCAAGGGGGTCAAGCGATTCATCTTTGTGGGTGATCCTGCGCAGTTGCCGCCCATTGGTGCTGGCCGTCCGTTTGTCGACCTGATTGCGAAGCTCCGTCCCGAGAATCGTGAGGCGATATTCCCACGTGTAGGCAAGAGCTACGCTGAACTAACCATTGAGCGCCGCCAGGTGGGCGCTGATCGCCCGGATTTGCGGCTGGCACGATGGTTCAGCACAGCAGCCCCCGATGTAGGCGATGACGACATCTTTTGCGAGAACGCCCCTGCTTCCGACAAGATTCGCTTCGTTCGATGGGGTGATGCCAATGACTTCCAGGCGAAGTTGTTGGAAGTGTTGCAGCAGGAACTCGGTTTAAGCGATCTCGACGATATTCGTGGTTTCAATGCAAAACTGGGCGCTGCCGCGGTCGGTGAGTACGATTATTTCAACGCAACCCGCGATGAGAGACCTGGTTCAGTCGACAGCGTTGAAGCTTGGCAAATTCTTAGTCCCCTGAGGGGAATGTCTTTTGGCGTCAGCGATATCAATCGGCAAATTCATGAACGCTTTCGCAAGCGCTTTCTAGAACTGGCCACCAATCGCTTTCGCTCCATTCCCAAACCGATGGGCGCTGAGCGAGTGGTCTATGGCGACAAGGTGATCAATCTTGGTAATCACACCCGTGGTGGCAAAAAGGTTTATCCGCAAGAGGGAGCCCTTGGGTATCTGGCGAATGGCGAAATTGGTCTGGTTGTCGGTCAATGGAAGAAGTTTTCGAAGATTCTAAAAGTCGAATTCGCATCGCAGAAGGGCTACACCTACGATTTCTACGGGAGCGACTTCAAGGACGAAGGCGACGCAGCGATGGAGCTGGCCTACGCATTGACGATCCACAAGGCACAGGGAAGCCAGTTTGGGCTGACCATTGTGGTGCTGCCCGAGGGACATCCGATCCTTTCTCGCGAGCTGATCTATACCGCGTTGACACGCCACCAAAATCGCGTGGTGATCCTGCACCAAGGCGCTCGAAGCCTACTCAAGGACTTCGCATCTCCTTTCAGTTCCTCTACGGCCCGCCGCATGACGAATCTGCTGTCTGACTGCCGGATGCGTGAGATCAAGCAGGAAAAGGGCAGCGTCTTTATGCAGGAGGGTCTCATCCATCTGACGAGCGATGGACGCGCTGTGCGCTCAATGTCTGAGCTGGTGATCGCTGAAGCTTTGATTTCGGCGGGGCAAGACTTCTCCTATGAAAAACCTTTGCGGCTGGGCGGTGAAGTTCGTTACCCAGACTTCACGATAGAAGACGAGATCAGCGGCCGTACGATCTACTGGGAGCACCTGGGCATGCTCGAGAAAAAAAGCTATCGCGAGAAATGGGAGAAGAAGCTCGCTTGGTACATCAAGAATGGCGTAAAGCCTGAGAGTGAGGGGGGCGGACCGAATGGAATGTTGGTGACTTCCGAAGGTTCCGGTTCGACAGCATTCAATGCTTCGGAGATTAAAGCAACGATCCTGCGGTTGTTTTGAGTTTGACCAGGATTGGCTCATTGGGTGAGCTTAGGGGCGGATAAATTTGTGGCACTGCTGCTAGGGGGGATTTGGGATGGCGTGGGAGAAAGGTACAGAAGTTCGTCGCATCGACAACCCAGGAAAAACAGGGGTGACAACTGGCCAGGTACGCCAGCGAGGTGCAATCGCCTATCTGGGCGTACGGTGGCTGGATGCGACTCAGGATTATGTGGCGGAAGATCAGCTTGAAGAGCTGAATGTCATTATTTCCAAGGATCGTTTTGAGCTGATCGAACTCGGCAAGTACGGTCGTTCTGCAGACTTGCGCCGTAGCCTGACCCATGTGCACCTTTCTGGGCGTTTGGCAAACCTCGTTTATTCGATGGGGGTGACGAATACCGATTTCTATGCTCACCAATACAAACCACTCCTGACTTTGTTGGAGTCTCCAGCTGACGGCTTGTTGATTGCCGACGAAGTCGGTTTGGGCAAGACGATTGAAGCAGGGATTATCTGGACCGAACTGCGAGCACGTGAGGACATGCGCCGCCTGTTGATCGTTTGCCCTGCCGTGTTACGTGAGAAATGGCGTGATGAACTGAAGCTTCGCTTTGGTATTGATGCATTTATCGTCGATGCAAGCACGCTGGTGGACGAACTTGAGCACTCATCCAGCATGGGTGCTCCGAAAGCCTGGATAGCGAGCTATCAGACACTGCGGCCGCCAAAGAGTTGGCGGCCAAGCGATACCCCACCGCCGAAGAAAGCTTCCGGTCGGTTGCGACTGGCACATCTGCTGGATGAACACGCCGAAGAAGAACCGCTGGTGGATCTCGTTGTTTTCGACGAGGCCCATTACATGCGCAACCCAGAAAGTTCTGTGCATCGTTTAGGTGAAATGCTGCAGAAGGTTTCGCAGCAGCGTGTCCTCCTATCGGCGACACCAATCAATCTACATAACGACGATCTGTTCCATCTGCTGCAGTTATGCGATCCAGAGCACTTTCAGTACCCATCAAGTTTCCAGGAGCTGCTTCTGGCGAATCAGCCGCTGGTTTCAGCTCGAGACGCAGCGCTCAATCCTTCCTCGAGTGCAGAAGAAATTCTGACTTATGTGAAGTGGGCAGCTGATACCGATTTGCTTCGTAACTCTCGTCAATTGGCTGCGTTGCTTGAAGTGCCGCCAACGGATGAGGATCTGGCCAGACCAGCGTTTCGAGCTGAATTGGCGGCTAGCCTGGAACGAATCAATTTGCTTGGTCACGTAATTACCCGAACCCGCAAACGCGACGTTCAAATGGAGCGTCCTCGGCGAGAAGTGCACCCAGAGAAGGTTCCAATGACAAATGCGGAACGGGCCTTCTATGAGTACGTGACAGACGTGACGCGTGACTATGCGTGGCGGCGAGGAATTTCCGATGGGTTTCTTTTGGCGACCCCTCAGCGACAGGTGTGCAGCTGCCCAGCAGCATTTGCTCGCGCCTGGTTGGGCGATGACGATTCGCTCCTCGAAGATATGGCCGAGCAGGTTGCCGAGGAGAATGAGGAGAACGACGATGAAGGCGAGCTCGAGGATATCAGTCAGTCATTAAAGGAGTTTTTACTAGCACATCGCCCGCGAAATCTAAATGCAGCCGAACTAGAGCAGTCGGATTCGAAGTTGCAGCGCCTGGTGACGGTTTTGAAGGAGTATTTCACAGACAATCCGGACGAAAAAGTGATTCTGTTCACCTCGTTCCGCATCACTGCAAAATATTTGAGTGAGCGCTTAAAGTCTCTCGGTATGCCAAGCCTCTTGTTATGGGGGGGGATGTCTGAATCCAAGCAGGACTTGATCAATGAATTTCGTGAGCGTCCATATCTGAGAGTTCTGGTTGCTACTGAGGTGGCATCGGAAGGTGTCGACTTGCAGTTCAGTCGCTTACTGATCAATTACGACCTGCCATGGAACCCGATGCGAGTGGAACAGCGCATCGGTCGTATTGATCGTCTTGGTCAAAAGGCAAAAGTGATTCATATCTGGAATCTCTTCTACCAAGAGACCATTGATGAACGGATTTTCGGACGATTGTTGACTCGACTTAAAGTGTTCGAGCAAGCATTGGGCGAGCCGGAACCCATTATTGGGGAAACCATTAAGCAACTTGAGTCCAAGTTGCTCACGAGCCGTCTAACACCTGAGCAAGAGGACGCTGAAATTCAGCGGGCTGCACAGGCATTGGAAAACGTACGGCAGCGGCAAGAAGAGTTGGAAAAGAACGCCTCGCAGATGATGGCGCACGGTGGTCTGGTGCTTGAACGGATAGAGGCGGCCGATGAACTTTCACGCCGAGTGACCGAGCGCGATCTGATTATTTATGTTCAGGACTTCTTGAATCAGCACGTTGCAGGTCACCGTTTTCAGCAGAATGAATCGGATAACACGTTCTTGATCCAGTTGCCCGCAAGTGTGGCGGCGGACTTGGATGACTTCTGCCGTCGCAAAGGGTTAATCGGATTGACATCTTTGGGAAATGCGCTTCCCCGGCAATGTCGATTTGTAAATAAGCTGACTAGTGCCAGCAACAAGGCAGTTGAGAGTATTCATCAGTTTCATCCCCTCATTCGGTTCATCAGTCAGCAATTGAATGAATTAGAAGAGGCTTTCTATCCTTTGGTGTCCGTAAAAGTCTCTGCTCGAGAAACGAGCGTAGAGCCAGGTGATTACATGTTTGCGTTGCGACGTTGGACCTTCACTGGCGTGCGTGACGAGGAGTGGTTGCAATCTGCGGTATGCGATCTTTCTTCGCGGGAGCCATTGTCTGACGATCAATCTGAAAGTCTCATTAATCACGCTCGAATACATGGAGGTGATTGGCTTGAGGCTCCTACTAGCATTTCGCCTGATGTGGCGAGTGCTTGCCTTGATGAGCTGGAAATTCACCTTGAAAACGCATATCAGCGAGCAAAAAAACGCAAGCAGGATGAGAATGCTGATAGGTTAATGTTCCAATTGCATGGCATTGATCAACACATGACCCAGCGACTGCAAACACTTGAAAACGTTCGAGCTCAGCATGCCTTGCATGGTCGTAGTGCGCTTGTAAAAGCAACCCAGGGGCGAATTGAAAAGCTACGAGCTCGTATGGGACTTAAAAGAGAGCAGATACAGAGACAAGAGAGTCTCCAACCAGACGATACGCCAGTGTGCGTAGGTCTGATTCGTGTCGAGCATTAGGAGGGGGGCTATGAGCGATTGGAAAAGCGCGCTAAAAGCACTGAAAAAAGAGATTTTTGGAGCCAAAACCGAAGGTGATCCGCCGAAGATGGATACAAAGATCGGTGTATCTTCCCTTGCGGTGAAGCCGAAAAATAAGCCCTTCATTGCTCGCTCGCCATCCTTGGAAGTTAGAGCTAAAGAAGTAGGAGCTAGGTTTCCCAAATCTAATCAACCATCGGCAAAGCCCAAAGTTCAGGTGCAACGGCCGGGGGGCCCGAAGATTGTTGCAGCCAAGCCACTCCCGATTGTTCAGCAAGCTCCGAAAGTTGAAACGCCTCTGGTTCGACCAAAACCTCCAAAACCAACTGGGGTGCCAAATACATTTCGAATTCAGTCGCGCGCGAACTTAACGAGGCAGGCTAATTTCAAATTTCCAGACGAATGGGTCTCCGAAGGGAGTCGCACTCAGTTACCCACACATATACAGTCAGGCGGCGCAATTGACGTCTTCATTGGCCTTGATTTCGGAACGTCATACACGAAGGCTGCGGTTGGGTTGAAGGATCAGATTTTTGCGGTTGATTGGCATGGAGTGTCGGGTGGTGCCGATCGATATTTGCTTCCAAGTGAATATTCAATCATGGCCGATGGTTCATGCCAAATTGGACAAGCGCCCGATGTACCCGTTGATCATGTCCGCCAACATCTCAAGCATCCTCTCATCGATGCGGCGGTTTCCGCCGCATCCCTCGCCAATGCCGCTGTATTTTTGGCATTAGTGTTGCGCCATGTCCGAGCTTGGGTATTTTTTCATCATGGCGACAAGATAGGACGGAGCTCGATTCGATGGATGCTGAACATCGGAGCACCGAGTAATGGGCTCGAAAATGAACGCCATCGGCGCGCATACCTGAAGATGTGTTCTTCCGCGTGGTCGATGAGCACCTCAGAACTTGGGCCATCTGCTGCCTACGCAGGCGAACTGATTGCCGCGTGGCAGCCCGACGTCTTGCCCAAAGACTTGATTGGTCTTGATGTGTTGCCAGAGTTCGTCGCTCAGATTGCTGGCTATGTTCAATCTGCGCAACGTCAGCGTGGTTTGCACGCACTGGTTGATGTCGGTGGAGGAACATTGGATGTCGTGACGTTCATTGTTCACGAGCGAGACGGGGAAGACGTATTTCCGTTCCTGGTGCCCGAGATTAGAGCGTTAGGCACACAGATGCTTTATCAGAACCGCCTTGTTGAGGCTCCGGAGCATGAGAAAGCGAAGCTCCCCGATGAATTGCAGCCAGTATTGAATACTTCAGAGTATGCCAAATGCACTGGTTTGCCGGAGGCTCATGTCGCGCTGCGGGACAACGTGTTTTGGAGCGAAGTACACAGCACCGTTCATCGCGTTTTCCATCACACCAAACGGAATCGGTATCGTTTGTCTGAAGCTTGGACTAAAGGACTCCCCGTTTTTTTGACCGGGGGAGGCGGGTCGGTAGAGGGATACCAAAAATCTGTTAAGTCTGGTGGTCTGAATTGCGCGCCGGTTATGAATCTGATGTTGCTCCCCAAACACCCAAAGCTCGCCGATTTTTCCGGAACAACAAGCGACTACCAACGAGTTTCAGTCGCGTGCGGACTTGCTCAGGATGCATTTTCACTTGGTCAGCTCATTCCGGCGGGGCAAGTAGAAAATGATGATAATTCCTTGCATCGCGTTGCCGATCGACCTGATCGGGACGAGCTATATGCACGCTGATTCAATCCGCCAAACTCAATGGCCACGATCCCTTCGCCTATCTGAGGGACATCCTGTCTCGCTTGCCAACTCAGCCCAACAGACGGATCAGCGAATTACTGCCGCATCGCTGGCTGCCGGAAACCTCAGCCTGAAATACAAGGTGGGTTTGCCGGGCGCTTACGAGTAAAGCTCCTCGTCACGCTCGCACAGGGGTGCGCCCAACTCCCGTTCAGGTAAAAAGTGCATTTTTTCTGAAAAAAATCTATGATCTAGTTCATGCAAGCCATTGAACAAAAAATACTTTCTAGAGTTTATGGTCGCGGAAGGGGTTGGGCTTTTACCAAGATCGATTTTGTGGCCGATTTTGGTGAAGTGAACATCCACCAAGCGCTCTCTACGCTGGCGCGCGCGGGCACAATACGCCGTGTGTGCCATGGGGTTTATGACTACCCGCGTTTCAGTGAGCTACTGGGGCAGGCGCTGAGCCCGGATGTGGACCAGGTCGCGCAGGCGCTGGCGCGCAAGTTCAACTGGCGCATCCAGCCTTCCGGAGATGCGGCGCTGAATCTGCTGGGCCTTTCCACGCAGGTGCCGGCGCGCTGGGTGTACCTCTCTGACGGCCCGGGGCGTGAATACGCACTGGGCACTGTGACGCTGGCTTTCCACAAGGCGGCGCTGAAGGATGCTGGCTTTACCCATCGCGAGAGCGGCTTACTGGTGCAGGCATTGAAAGCGCTGGGGCGCGAGCGCGTCGACGCAGCGGTGATTGCGCACTTGCGCGCATGGTTGCCAGCAAAGCAGCGCGGGGCGGTGCTGCGCGATACGCGGGCGACGACGGGCTGGATTTATCAGTTCATCAAGCAGGTCTGCGTTGAGGAGGAGGACTGATGGATCGCGTTGCTCGCCTTGCTGCGCGTGAGCGATCTGAGCTTTTCGCGGAATCGGCTGCGCGCATGGGCACCACGCCAGCAGTGGTTGAAAAGGATTTCTGGGTGAGCTGGGTGCTGTGCTGTCTGTTTGCCGATGCGCAGTTGGCGAACTGGCTGATGTTCAAGGGTGGAACGAGTCTTTCAAAGGCTTACGGCCTGATCCAGCGTTTCTCTGAAGATATTGATCTGGTGCTGGATTGGCGCACGGTCAGCAAGGCCGATCCGCTGGCTGAGCGTTCGCAAACGCAGCAAAATAAACTGAACGCGGCCATCGAGGCGGAGGCTGTACGCTTCATCGCTGGCGAGCTGCTGGGGCGCATCCGTGCCGTATTGGGCGAGCTATGTGTTTGCGAAGTGGAGGCAAACGATACGCACGTGATCAATGTGCGTTACCCGGCCGCATTTCCGGATGCCTACCTGCGGCCTGAGGTGCGGCTGGAAATCGGCCCGCTGGCCGCCTGGTTACCGCATGAGCTGCGGCGCGTGAGTTGCTATGCTGCGGAGCAGTTTCCGGCAGTCTTCAAGCAGCGGGATTTCGAGGTGCGTGTGATCCGGGCCGAGCGTACCTTCTGGGAGAAGGCGACCATCCTGCATCACGAGGCGCATCGCCCCGGGGGAAATCTGCAGCCGGCGCGCTATTCGCGGCATTACTACGATCTTGCGCGTATGGCCGCGTCACCTGTGCGGGCCGCTGCGCTGGCTGATTTTGATCTGTTGGCAGAGGTGGTTGTCTTCAAGCGGCGCTTCTATCCACGCGGCTGGGCACGCTATGAGCTGGCGGTGCCGGGCAGCCTGAGCCTGGTGCCACACGGCGAGGTTTTGAAGACGGTGGAAGCAGACTACCGCGCGATGCAGGGCATGATCTTCGGTTCAGCCCCCACTTTTCAGGATATTCTTTCGGCATTAACGGGGCTGGAAGCCGAAATCAACCGGGGCAAGTGATGTTATTACGTTACATGCAACCGTTAGCACACGACGACTGCAGCGCCTTGCTGCCAGAGAGTAATTAAAACAATGCTTCCTTCCTTGCTTGCACGTGATATCCAGAATGGCCTTAAACAGTTTCTGCTGACAGGATTTGAGCCTTCTGACGATTTCTTCCATGGCTTGATGCAGCGCTTCGTCGATGAAGAGTCTGCATGGATGAAGGGGCCCTACCTACAGGTAGGGTTGCCCTTTAGGATTGGCGGTGCCGGACGGAAGTTTTTTGGACATTTCGAGACGCAGTACCCTGGCTACGTTCACCAGGAGGCGGCTTGGCTTCGGCTGGCGAGCAACCAGCAAGCGGCGAATACCCTGGTGGCGACGGGCACGGGGAGCGGTAAGACCGAATGTTTTCTGTATCCCTTGCTGGACCATGCCAGCCGCGCCAAGGCGGCAGGTGAGCAGGGCATCAAGGCGCTGGTGATTTACCCTATGAATGCGCTGGCGTCGGATCAGGCGCGGCGTATTGCGGAGCTTGTCGACAAGGTTCCGGCATTCAAGGGGCTGCGCGTCGGCTTGTTTGTCGGCGGGCAGGCGGGCTTGCCGGGTAGTGGCACTATGATGGCGGCGGGCAGCGTGATTACCGATCGTGAGACGCTGCGCCGGGCCCCCCCCGACATCTTGCTGACCAATTACAAGATGCTGGATTACCTGCTGATCCGGCCGCGTGACCGCAAGCTGTGGGAAAAGAATACGCCAACCACCCTGCGCTATGTGGTGGTGGATGAGCTGCATACCTTCGACGGTGCCCAAGGGACAGACCTGGCTTTACTGCTTCGCCGTTTGCGTGCCCGCTTGCAGACGCCGGAGGGGCATCTGGTGTGTGCTGGCACGTCTGCCACGCTGGGGGGCTGTACGGACACGCAACCCTTGCGTGACTACGCCGAACAGATTTTCGGGAGCGCGTTTCCGCCTGATTCGGTGGTGACGGAGAACCGCAAATCGGTGGCTGAGTTTCTGGGGGACGCCACCATTGAGCATGTGTTGCAGTGGCAGGAAGGGACGGAGGCGCTGCTGCTGCCTGCTGCCTACGAGACGCAGCAGGCGGCGGTGCGTGCATGGTTTGCTGTGTTTTTCCCGGACAAGACGGTGCCTGCAGATGTAGAGGATGGCACTTGGCGAATGGCCCTGGGCGAGATGCTCAAGAAGCATCTGCTGTTTGTGAATCTGTTGAAGCTGGCGAAGGATGGCGCGGTGAAGCTGGCGGATTTGCAGGCGCAGTTGCAAGGCCCGCTGCCGGAGGCAGCCCGGCGCCATATCGGGCTGGTGCTGGATGCGCTGTTGGTGCTGGTGGCTTGGGCAAGAAGCCCTGAGACTGCCAGCCTGCCTTTGGTGACTTTGCGCATTCAGCTCTGGATGCGCGAGTTGCGCCGGATGGTGGCGAAGCTGGCAGCAGACCCGCAACAGGTTGCGCTGAAAGCATCAGCCGATTTGAAATCGAAGCCAGTGGGGGTATATCTGCCGCTGGTGCAATGCAGCCAGTGCCATACCACGGCCTGGGTTTCACGCTTGCCGAGTGGGCGCAACAAGCTCACGGACAAGCTCGACGAGATCTACAACGCGTGGTTTGGCGGTAGCGCCGATGTGGTGCGCCTTTATCCGGGCAAGCTGCAATCTTCGCAATCACCGGTGGAGGGTGTGCCGCAACTCCTGTGCTGTGGCTGCGGCCACATGCAGGGCAATGGCGAAATCTGTAATGCCTGCGGCAATGAAGAGCTGGTGCGCGTGTTTCGAACCACGGGGGTACGAAACAGCCAGCGCGGGAACATGGCCTACAACTGGCATGACAGCACGTGCCCCGCGTGTGGTGCGCGTGACCGGTTGATCCTGTTGGGTGCGCGAAACTCCACACTGGGCTCGCAAGTGATTGAACATTCTTGGGCGAGCCCCTTCAATGACGACAAGAAGCTGATCGCATTTTCGGACTCGGTGCAGGATGCCGCGCATCGGGCTGGCTTTTTTACGGCCCGCACCTACAGCAACACGCTACGAACGGCGATGGCTAAAGCGATAGATGCGACAGCCAAGCCGTCGATTGCTTGGCCGGAGTTTCTGGTGCGTTTCGGTGAGATTTGGCTTGAGCCGGGTTCTCCCTTGGCGATGCTGAGCAAAGAGGATTTCGTCGCAGAATTCATCGGCCCAAACATGCTGTGGCAGCGTGACCGGACGGATGAGTTGCTGAAGAAAGGGAAGCTGCCCACTAATAGCCGATTGCCGGGGCGCGTGCAGAAACGGCTGATGTGGCAGGCATTCTCAGACTTTACCTATCAGAGCCAGCGCGGACGCACGCTGGAGCGCGTAGGCAAGGCTGTGTTAGCGCCGGATAGTGTGCTGGTGCAGGAGGTGGCCGACGCATTGCTGCCGGTGCTGCGCGAGCAGTTTGGTGCGCACGGACTGGAGCGCGGGCCGCTGCTGCAATGGCTGTGGGGGTTCTTGAGCAACTTGCGGCAGCGAGGGGCGGTGTCGCATCCGGAGCTGGCGCGCTTTGCGGAAGACGGGAATATTTTTGGCTTTGCCATGTCGCGCAATGAGTGGCTACCCGCCATGGGGGAGCGCACGCCACGACCGACTTACCTGACGCTTGGGACGCACCAGCATTTCGACAAGCTGATCAATGCGCGCCAGCAGACCTGGTACGAACGCTGGATGGCTGCCTGCCTGGGGCAGCAGATGCTGATCAGCGCGGGCATGGCGGAGCCGATTTATCGTGAGGCAATTCGTTGTCTGGTGGCCGCAGGCCTCTTGCGTGAATTTGATGGCGGGCAGCAGGGAAAATCTGTGGCGCTGGCTGCAGAGTGTTTGCAGCTCACCACCGCCTTGGTGCGCCTGGTGAGTGATGACGGCAAGCGATACATTCATGCACCGGCTGATGTGGCAGAGGCGTTGCTCGGGATGCCGTGTCTGGATGCGCCAGGCTTTACCTATACGCGTCAGGCGAGCGCGGGCGGTTGGCTGGCCGAGCGTTTCAGTACGGGGGATTTGCGCCGGGTGATTGCGGCGGAACATACGGGTTTGCTTGAGCGTGCCGAGCGTGAGGCGCTGGAAGTTCGGTTCAAGGCGAAGAACCCGCAGAAGTGGGATGAAAACCTGCTTTCCGCCACGCCGACACTGGAGATGGGCGTGGATATCGGCGATCTGTCGGCAGTGATGCTGTGTTCGGTGCCGCCGAATCAGGCGAGCTTTTTGCAGCGGATCGGCCGTGCCGGGCGACGCGATGGTAATGCGCTCGCCACGACGCTTGCCGATGGCAGCAGTCCGCACGATCTGTATTTCTTCCAGGAAACCGAGGAAATGCTGGCTGGGGAGGTGGCGCCGCCGGGGATTTTCTTGCAGGCCGCCGATGTGTTGCGGCGGCAGTTGATGGCTTTTTGTCTGGATGACTGGGTGGCAAGTGGGATTGATGACGATGCCCTGCCAGAGAAAACTTCCGAAGCGCTGGATGCCATCGACAAGAATGCCTCGGGCCATTTCCCCTACACCTTCCTTGAGCATGTGCTGACGAATGAGCCACGCTTGCTGGCGGCGTTCATCCAACTATTAGGGAAGCAGGCGACGACGCGAATTCAGGATCGCCTGAAGGCCTTTTATACTGGCACCGAGGATCTGGATGGTTTACGGTTATCGATACTCAAGCTGTTGGAGGGCCTCGCCTTCGAACGAGAACAGCATCGCAAGCGCGCCAACGCCTGCAAGGACAAAATTAAGACACTCAAGGCGAAGCCGCAGGACGAGGCGACTAAGGCTGAAATAGATCAGTTTGACCGCGAGCGGCAGGGCGCGTTGATGTTGGTGAAGGAGATCAATCAGCGTGAGCTGCTCAATACGCTCACGGATGCCGGCTTGATTCCGAATTACGCGTTCCCGGAAGCGGGCGTGGAATTGAAGTCGGTGTTGTGGCGCAAGAAGGGTAGTGACGATGTGGGCGAAGGTGCTTACGTGGCGCTGCCTGCGATTAAATACGAGCGCCCTGCGTCTTCGGCAATCTCTGAGTTCGCGCCGGAAAATCGCTTCTATGCGAATCAGCGGCGGGTGGAGGTGGACCAGATCAATATGAGTCTGGCCAACCTGGAAGATTGGCGTTTGTGCCCGGCATGCCATCACATGGAGTTGTTGGGGCCGCAGGGTGAAGAGCACCACCATACCGATACTCACGCCAACTGCCCGCGTTGTGGTGATGCGATGTGGAGCAATATTTCACAGCGCCGGCCCTTGCTGCGCTTCAAACAGGCGATTGCGAATAGCGACGATACGCGGGTGCGGATTGACGATAGCGCGGAAGATCGCGAGCCGAAGTTCTATACCCGACAGCTACTGGTGGACGTTGACCCGGCGGATGTGCGCCATGCATGGCGGATCAGGACAGATAGCCTGCCCTTCGGTTTTGAATTTATTACGCGCGCGAATTTCCGGGATATTAATTTCGGCGAGCTGGGCAAGGCGGGTGAAAACTTTAAGGTGGCGGATAAGGAAAGCCAGCGGCCGGGGTTCAAGCTGTGTCGCCATTGCGGCAAGGTGCAGCTGCCGCCGCGCCGATCAGATCGCGAAGAGAAGAAGCAGGATCATGCGTTCGATTGTGAAAAGCGCGGGGCGGAAGATGCCTCAAGCATCATTGAGTGCCTGTACCTGTATCGCGAATTTAGCTCGGAAGCATTGCGTATTCTGGTGCCCTACACACAGTCTGGCATCGACGATGAGGTGGTTCAGTCGTTCATTGCGGCTTTGCAACTAGGTTTGAAGAAGCGCTTTGGAGGCAAGGTGGATCACTTGCGCATTACGACGCAGGACGAACCGGGGCGAGAGGGCGGGCCGCGCCGCCAATATGTTTTGCTGTATGACTCGGTGCCTGGTGGCACAGGCTATCTGGAACAGCTGCTGAGCGAGGATGCCCAGACGCTGACCGATGTACTGAAGATGGCACGCGACGCTTTGCATGCGTGTTCATGCAACCAGAATCCGGAGAAGGATGGTTGCTACCGCTGTCTGTATCAGTATCGGCTTGGGCGTTCGATGGCGATGGTGTCTCGTCGTCGTGCAGCGGAGGTGCTTGATGAGCTGCTCGGCAAGCTCGATCAGCTGGAGCAGGTAAAGAACATCTCGGAGATCTATATCAATCCGAATTTTGACTCGGCACTTGAGGCGCGTTTCATTGAGAGCCTGAAACGCCTCGGCGGGAAGGCTGGCATCCCGCACTCGAAGCTGGTGGGCGAAATCATCAAGGGGAAATCTGGTTATCTGCTTGAGATTGGTGGGCAGCGTTACTGGGTGGAGCCGCAAGGCAAGGAGGTAATGTCGAATGACATCGTCTGGTGGTCCAATCCGGACTTTGTGATCTGGCCAGCGCAGAGCAAGTCTCCCCGGAGACCGATTGCTGTCTTCTGCGATGGTTGGGCCTACCATCATTCGATTTTGCGCGAGGATGCACGCAAGCGTTCGGCTTTGCTGGCAAGCGGGAAATTCTGGATCTGGTCGGTGACGCATGAGGATGTGAAGCAGGCTTTGCTTGGCGAGGACAGCACCGACCTGGAATCCCCCTTGTTGCGGCTTGCAAGGAACGACGGTGCGGTGAAGATGCCAGATTTTTTGAAGCCGGATGCCGGGGCATTTCAAAGCAATGCGGTTGCGCAGTTGCTAAGTTGGCTGGCGATGCCGGTAGAACCTGATTTTGACCCAGGGGAGTCGAAGTTGCTGCGCAATGCGGTGGCGCTGACGTTCCGTATGTTGTCGCTGCCAAATGACCCTGAGCATGAACTGCTGAAAACCGAGCTCGCAGCCTTGCAAACGCATTGGCCTGCGTGGATTGAGGTGCCTAGCAACGCTGCCGCAGCGGGCAGCAAAGATGGTGCAGCCCCTGTTGTTCGGATGTGGTGGCCTCAAGCATTCGGAAAATATGGCGCTACAGCAGACCTGAGCCCGGGGATGGTATTGCTCGATGATGATGCGGAACTGCCGGAGAAAGAGCGTCAGCTGGTATGGCGTCAGTGGTTGCAGCTTTTTAATCATCTTCAGGTTTTGTCCGGAGTGTTCCTTGCAACGCGACGCGGTATTCAAGGTGATGACTATCTGCCCTTGCCTGCGCCAACTGGATTCGGCAGTCCTTCAGATTCTCCGTCCGGCGCCAAGGAACAAGCCTGGGCAGCTGCGCTGGATTCTGCGATGGCGATTACCCATGGCGGGCTGGCCATACTGCAAAGTGCAGGGTTCATGCCGCCGGATAAGATTGGCTTTGAGTTGCAGGATGAGGCTGGTGAGGTATGTGCCGAAGCGGAACTCGCGTGGTCTTCATCCTGTGTGCTGCTCTTGTTGGAGCATCAGGCCGAGCATTTGACACAATGGCAGTCAGCAGGTTGGACCGTGATTCAATACCATGACGGCTGGGCAGAGCAGGTGTTCGCTCGGCTGAGTGCAACAGAGGACACGCAATGAGCCTTAAACCAAAAGTCGCGCTGGCGCAGGATTTTCTTGCTGTGCTGGCTAAGCTGCCTAATGCAGTGCAAGGCAAGATTCTGAAGTGGGCCATCAGGTTCCAGAGCGATCCAACTTCATCCGGGATTAACTACGAAAACATCAACGCGGCCCGTGACGCGAATCTGAAGTCGGTGCGTATCGACCAGGACTGGCGCGGGATTGTCTTCAAACCTAGCCAAGGTGATGTGTATGTGCTGCTGTATGTGGATCACCACGACGATGCGTATCGGTGGGCCGAGAATCGAAAAATCGCCATCAACCCGGTAACCGGGGCAATGCAGATTGTGCTGACGGAGCATGTGAGTGTGCAAATACCCGTCGCTGCTGCCGTTGAAGTGGCGCCCGGCCCATTTGACGCCCTGACTGATCAAGAGTTGCTGAGTATTGGTGTGCCAGAGGATCTTCTTCTTGCTGTTCGCCAAATCCGTGAAGAGACGAGCCTAGATGGCATGCAGTGCAGCTTGCCAGTTGAGGCCTATGAGGCGCTCTTTCTTTTGTTGGCGGGGGATAGCATCGACCAGATATTGTCTGGGCGTGAGACACGTGTTGATGTGGAAATCGACGTTACGGATTTCGCTGGAGCGCTTGATCGGGCGGAATCGCAGTCGCGCTTTGTCATCATTGAGGATGATGAGGCGTTGTCTGCCATCATGAATGCGCCGCTGGCGCAGTGGCGTGTATTCCTTCACCCCACCCAACGCAAGCTTGCGACCAAAGATTTCAGCGGGCCTGCTCGTGTATTGGGTGGCGCAGGCACTGGAAAAACAGTGCTCGCTATCCATAGAGCAAAGTGGCTGGCAGAAAATCGGACGCCTGCAGACAAGCGTGTTTTTTTCACGACTTTCACCAAAAATCTAGCGATTGACGTACGCGACAACTTGTCGATGCTGTGCAATGCAGAAACCATGAAAAAACTTGAGGTGGTTAACCTTGATGCTTGGGTGCATGTCTTTCTGCGGGGGCATAGTTACGAACATACGATCATCTATAACCGCCACAAAGATGCTGCAGCAGAGGCTTGGCAGTTGGCCTTGGCGGCAAAAGACCCGTCGCTGGATTTGCCGGCCAGTTTTTACGAAGAAGAGCTTGATCAAGTCGTTCTGGCGCAAGGCATTTCCAACCGTGATGAGTATCGTCAAGCTCGTAGGGTGGGCCGTGGCGTGGTGTTAAGCCGAGGCAAACGCGATGCCGTTTGGCCGGTTTTTGAGGAGTACCGGACGCAGTTGAGCTCTCGCAAGCTGAAAGAGGTCGATGATGCCTACCGAGATGCCGTTAGCTTGCTCATCCAGGACGGAATAGAAAGCCAGTATTCAGCGATTGTTGTCGATGAAACTCAAGATTTGGGGCCTCAAGCCATTCGCTTGTTACGGGCGATGGTTGCGTCGGGCAGAAACGATCTGTTCTTTGTGGGGGACGGCCATCAACGAATCTATAACCGTAAAAAGGCCGCATTGAGCCGCTGTGGTGTTGATATACGGGGACGCTCGCGCAAGCTGTATATCAACTATCGAACAACAGAAGAAATCCGCAAGGTAGCCCTGGCTTATCTTGAAGGGTGTGATATCGATGACTTGGATGATGGCTCTGACGAAAGCAAACGCTATAAATCATTATCCCGTGGCCCAGCTCCTGTTACCTCGACATTTGGAAACCTTGAGGAGGCGAGCCAGTGCTTGATTGCATGGATTAATGATTTAACACAGGGCGAAGAAAGGCGTTGGTCAACCTGTGTAATTGCATCCTCCAAGCAGTTACGAGATTTCGCACAACAGCAAGTCAAACAGAAAGGCCTTAAGACAGAAATTGTGGAGGCGAACCAATCTTGTCAGGTCGTACCCGATACGATTTATTTCTCGACAATGCATCGGGCAAAGGGGCTGGAGTTTGATCAGGTAATTGTTTTGAGTCGGCAGGAATTATTAAAAAGCGAAAGTGACGGGGGACGTAAGCTACTGTACGTGGCGATGACTCGTGCGAGGCGGGAGAGTCGGGTTATTTTTGTGTAAGGGCGATAATGTCAAATGAAGTGGAGCTGGGGAGCAGACCCTATTTCCGCTCCTCGGCCTTGTAGAGCTCAACATAAGGCCAAGGAGGAGTGTGAATTGGTCTTTCGGCAGTTTTCAGGGTGCTGCCGCCGCTTGGGGGGCTGCTTTCCGGAATCATCGAGTGGCAGCAGGGGGCCGGCTACGGCCGCTGATTCGATCGTCGATCTTCCTGTTCAGATCGCTGGATCGGTTAATCAAGTGGGCTGGAAGACGCTCGAAGCGGAGCGATATCCACGGCTTCTTAGCGATTTCGCATGGCCTCGAACCGACGAGCGGCTTGTCGCTGCGCGATGGGGTGCTGCTCCGCGCTGATGTCCGGAACGTCGATGCCGCCGATCGCGAAGATATTGCCCGGAAGGTCGTCATCCGCTGGCGACCCGTCTTCGTAAATAGCTTCCATCCGGGTCAGGTCGGTGCCGCACAGTTGTGCGAGATGGACCCAGGTCCATGCCTCGATGGGGTCGGCTTCGAAGTCTTCGGCCAGCCGGCGCATGGCTTCGACATCGCCCCCGATGGCGGCCTGTCTCAGCAGGGGAACCACCGTGGCACTGGCCCCGAAGCGGTCAGCCAGATCAAGCAGGCGGGTGGCATCTTCCGGCGCTGCGAAGGATAGTGCGTGTCGGAAGTCCGCTTCTTCGCCGGTGAGTTCTGCCCACTCCAGCGCCGCATCCGATCGCCCGAGCCGGGCGGCGGCGGCCAGGTGGTGGTGGTATTGGTCGAACTGCGCGAGGGCGGCGGCGTAGTCGTCGGCCCATTCCTTCTCGGGGCCATCGAGTTGGCGACCTTCGAGTTGCTGTCGGTACCAGTGGCCGTCCCGATCTTCCGGCGCTTCGCATTGCAGCAGCATGGCCAGGGCATAGTGCGCATCGGTATGGTCCTTGGCCGCCAACTGCTCTAGCGCGTCAATCAACAGGGGCGAGTCGAGATCGATGTCCGGACGGTCCGGACCGTCTTGCCAAGGAGATGCTTGGTCGATGCCAGCGTCGTCTGGCATCTCCTCGTCGTCGACATCCCTCCCGGCTGTATCGCCTGCGACCAGCGTCACCAGGTATTTGACATCGACGGCGACCAACCGGTGGTTCTCGGCCAGCGCGGTGATGGCCTCGACGATGCGTTGGCTCTCCTCGGTGGGATAGCCCAAGGCCAGGCAGCGCTTGGATAGCAGGGTCAAGTCATCGCTGGTGAACCTCATCGTCTGTCGTACCTGCCCGATAACGGCGTCGGCCGCGAGCGCCGCATGGGAGTTGAAGCCCAGCCGCGCGGCGAGCAGTTCGTAGAGGTGGGTGCGACGGACGGCGATCCCGTGTTGGTCGTGAAGTTGGGCTTGTACGTCGAAGCACAGCTGTTTGATGCTCATGGCAGTAACTCCTCAAGTGAACCGAGGCGGGTCGGACTATTCGCACACGTTTAATGCCGACGCACCCGGTGTCGAGGTGTCGCTGAACATGAGGATCGGTAGGAATGCCTTCTTTTGCTCGTGTGCAAGCAAGGCGGGCGCCGGGCTCCATTCTATCTATTAGGCATGGCGTGCGCAAACCCCTGCTGTCCGGCGCGGGGTTGAAGCGCGGAAAAGAAGCGAGAGCATGAATTGTCGGAATGTCCCGACGTTCATGGAGGAGCGCCCTCATGGCCCATCCCAACGCCCAACCAGTTATCGCCGTGCAGGGCAGCGGCGCTATGGCCGCAACGACCCTGCTAGGGCAAGGCCCCGCCCGCATTCCCACCGGCGGCAAGATCCGCGCCGGCATCAAAGTGCTCACCAAGAAGGCCGCGGGAGAGCCCAAAGCCAAGGCCATCTACGACCAAGGCGTGGCCGCAGGCCAGTCGTTCGAGCAGATCGAGCGTGCCATCGCCGAAGCCCTGCCCAACCTCAAGACGCCGCTGGTGCCGCGCAATGTGCCGTGGTTCACCGTGCGGGCGCAGGACTTTCCCAATCCCGAGATCGCCCGGGAGATTCTGGACGCCTATGGCGAGGATCGGGGCGAAGGCCGGCGTTTGTACCGCTTCCCGGTGGTGTTCCCCTCCGACTACTGGCAGACCGTGATGCCGCACGAGTTGGCGGCCTGGGGTGCGCACGAAAAGCACTACTGGTCGCAATACTCGGCCGATGGCCGGGTGCGCCACTGCATGTGCCATGCCCCGGTGCCGGTCGACGAGACGGGCCGGCGCACGATCCGCCTCTTCGGCGGGCGCAAGACCATGGTCCGCGAGGACAACGCAGGCCTTTGCGAACCGGAGGCCTGCCGCGAGTACCAGCAGCGCCAGTGCAACCTGACCGGGCGTTTCCTGTTCTTTATTCCCGGCATTCGCTCAATCAGCGCCTTCGAACTGCATACCAACAGCTTCTATGCGATGAACGCCGCGATCCAGAAGTTCGAGACCGTGGGCTTCCTGCGCGGCGGGCGCATCTCGGGTTTCCTCGACCGGCAACGCACGCCTTTCTACCTCACGAAAAGACTGATGGAGGTGGCCCACATCGACGAGCAGGGCAGGGCAGTGCGCGTGCCGCAGTGGATCATCGACCTGGAGGCGCCGGTGGATGTGACGGCCTTGCTGCGCGACAACGAAGACACCGAGACGACCCTGGTGCAGGCGCAACTGGCGACGCAGGTGCTTCAGGGCAGTCTGGCAGCAGCCAGTGCCGAATCGTTGCAGGCGGATGCCGCCGACATGCAGGCGACGACGGTGGCCGATGCAACGTCCGCCGAGGAGCCGCCGTTGCGCGACGGCCGTCCCAGCTTCGAGCAACTGATGGCCCGCGTGCAGGCCTACGGGATCGTGCCGGAACAGTATCAGGCCTACGCCGACCGGCGCTGGGGACGGGGCTGGAAGATCAACCCGAGCGGCCGCGCCCAGGCCTGGAATGAGCTCGAGCGCTACGGCAACGATCCGCAAGGCTACCTCGACAAGATAGCGAGCGAGATGCAACTGGCCTCGCGGGGGAGGACGGCATGATCCGCATCGCGCATTTCTCCGATCTGCACTACGGTACCAAGAAACTGGCGGAAGCCGACCGTTGCTTCGGCGCTGCCATCGACCGGGCCATCGCGTTGGGTGCGGAGGCGGCGGTTATCTCGGGCGATGCCACCGACCATGGCCTGGACTTGCATGCACCGGCCGCCGAACGGCTGGTCGCGCAGGTGCGGCGACTGGCTGACCACTGCCCGGTGTTGATGCTGCAAGGGACATTCTCGCATGAGCCACCGGGCACCCTGGCGATCTTCCGGCTGCTGGGCGGACGGCATCCGGTGCATGTGGCCAGCCGTATCGCGCAGGTCGCCCTCACGGCCCAGGACGAATGGCTCGCTTCGACGAGTTGGTGTTTCGATGGGGTGCCGGCCGGTGCTCGCGCCCTGTTTACCTGCATCCCCACGGTGAACAAGGCGGTGGTGGCTGCAACGGTCGGTGCGGCGGACGCTGCCCAGGCCGTGGGCGAGCACCTGGCCCTGCTGCTGCGCGGCTACGCCCCGCTCCATCGCGCGGCCCGCCGGCAGGGCGTGCCCACCATCGGCGTATCCCATGGCACGGTGTTCGGCTGTGTGAGCGAGCACGGCGTGCCGATGGCCGGCTTCGATCACGAGTTCACCACCGGCGCGCTGTTCGGCGCCGAGGCGCAGGCCTTCATGCTCGGGCACATCCACCGGCATCAGGCATGGGAGCAGGAAAGCATCGCAGGGCGGCAGTGCATCGCCTATCCCGGCTCGATCGGTCGC
>WBZU01000731.1_pt1 | contig 26794 bp, 20 predicted proteins | sample 5204311 | NCBI WGS metagenome assembly WBZU01 (sample SAMN12344359, study PRJNA552823) | activated sludge metagenome | biome: Activated sludge suspended growth; feature: Nitrification reactor; material: Wastewater; isolation source: activated sludge from nitrification reactor of wastewater...
GAACGCCAAATCATGGGACGTGAACGGCCGTCGCGGATCTGAAGGTCGATTCGAAGTCCCCCGAACGGGGGACTTCGTCTTGTGTCGCCCCGGGTTTTAACCCGGGGCGTGTGTACGAGACGAACCGTCGGCGCGAGTTGTGAGCCAGCCTCTTTCATCCGCGAGCGGTGGCAATGAGCTTACGTTCGCGCTTATGGGGTCAGGGGTGAGGCGCGAAGTGCGGGCAATTTTCACGAATGGCGCGATTAAGTAAACGCTTATGCCTCTACCCGCCGCCGCTCTTAGCCTCCGTCTTCACGTACCTCACCTCCGCCCCGCGCGTCAGCCGCGCCTCCTGAATCGCCTGCTCCACCGAAAACGGTCCCCCGACAAACCGCTGAAAAATGTCCAGCCCCCGACTCATTGTCATGGTCCAGCCCGTATCCGTCTCCATACGCCGCAGCTCGGAATCCGCATTCGTATCGATCTGCCAAGTAAAACTCACCCGCGTGGCCGAGAACGATGCCGCAATCTGATTCAAATGCGCCTCCTGCTCGAGACGCGTCTCCGGATCCGATTGCGTCACCAGACAAACCGCAACCTCGTCCCCCTCCGCCACGAGGTCGTGCACCATCGTCAGAAACTCCATCAGGTTCCGCGCCTGAAATAGATCCCGCACGTTCGGGTCGTACAGCGTGATCTTGCGCGCCCCCGCGAGCGGACCCGCAAATAGACGACGATAACTCCACCCCTTCGTATTCTCCGGAATGACGACGTGCTCCGGAAGGCTCGACGCCGCAGCCTTCAATGGCTCCGTTTGAAGCGACGCACTCGTGCTCGAAGCCTCGCCCGCCTTCGGACGCGGTCCCGCAAATGACGGATACTGCACCTCCTCGGGCGTCAGCACCTCGACCGTCTGCCCCGTGGCCAACGAGCGATAATTGAAATCGTTCCGTTTGAACGTGTCGTCGATGCGCACGATGTTCTCGCGAACCCGCCTTCGCGATTCCATCGCAAACGAAAGCAATTCCTCGATTTCCTCCGGCGTCGCATTCCCGTCCGGATAAATGATCTTCATCAATCCCGAAAAGGTTTTTTCAAATGCCGTTTGGTCCCGCGTCGAGACCTCGGACGTCACCTCGAAATGCTTTTTGTACGCGCCCGTAAAATCCTCTTTTCGCAAGTGCTTCAGCACTTCGGCGATATAATCCACAATGAACCCATACCCCGTCGTGAACAATTCATGTCGAATGGGCGCGACTTCCCACCCCGGGCTAAACGCGTGCACGCGGTCCAGAAACGCCGAATCGATGTATTTGTCCGGCAATGCCTCGAAGAAATGCGAATGCTTCATCATGTAGGGCACCGACTTCTGCGTATTGCCCATGAAGACCATCGACGCCTCGCCCGAGAGCTGCTCGATGCCGCGTGAAAACGTGCGGTTCGCCATGTAGTTCTTCATGATGTCGACGAGCATCTTGTCAACGCGTTTTTCCTTGCCCGCGAACTCGTCAAAACAAATGCAATCCCAATACCCGACGAGCCCAATCTTGCCACTCGCATTGCTCACGAAAAGCTTCGGCGCCGTGACCTCCGAACCCGAAATCAACATCCCGTGCGGCGAAAATTCGGCATAGATATGCGACTTGCCCGTGCCTTTCGGCCCCAGTTCCAAGAAATTATAATTTCTTTCGCAATAAGGAATGAGCCGCAACAACGTCAAGAGTTTGGCCCGGCGTCCGAACATGTCGGGATTGAACCCCATGCTCTGCATCAACACGCCCATCCACTCTTCGGTCGTAAAATGCGCCCGCGCATTCAAAAATTGCTCGTGGTCCACACTCGCCACCTGAATCGGCTTGAGCGTCTCCACCTCCCACGGACTCGCCTTCGGATCCTCCGCCACCTCGTAACTGACATCCGTGATGCACCAAATCCCACCCACCAACAGTTTGGGATACCGGCGCACGAAGTCGTCGGACAAACGCACCTTTTTCAGCCCGAGATTGCTGAATTCCGCCTCGTAAAACCCGCCCTTTTCGTTCAGCTCGACCGTGAGCTTGTCAATGACCTTGTGCCGCCCCTTTTCCTTGATTGTCGACTTGACAAGCTCGGCCTGGTTGCGATGCACATAATGCTTCGCCAAGATGCGCTGCACCGATTGCAGCCCCACCTCGATGACCTCTTCATCGTCCGTCGCGCAATGCTGCCCGAGCAAGTACTCCAGGACGTACGTCGGAACGACGGCATTCTGCTTGAGGCCGTTCGTCAGGTCCTTCCGCACGACCAGGCCTGGAAAATGCTGAAGCAGTTTCGCATCGAGTGCGCTCGCAGCATGACGCGCAGGGCGCTCGAACGTCGGGACATCGGCTGTTGTGGCTTCACTCGTCATCGAAATCGCTCGCAAATGGCTTCTGTAGCTTGATGCCGTGCTTCTTGTATTCCACAAGCTGGTTCGTCCCCGGCACCGTGTCTTCCAAGCGCAACTCCACTTCGGTGTTGTTATACGCGTCCGCTGCCGACGATAGCACCAAAATCATCGTTGTCTCGCGTTGTCGATCCTCCGTCTCCTTCGAGTCGAACACCTGCGTCTTGATCTCCGACAACGACGTGCCGTTTTTCGCGTACACCCCCACGCGCAACGTGCGCGGCAAGGTTTTTCCAACCGCCGGTTTCTCCTGGTAAAACGCAATCGCCACTTGCCCCGTCGTGATCTTCGCCGGCACCCGAATCAATTCGACGTCCACCCGCTCCGTATCATCCGTGCGCGCCTTGTGAATCTTCACCACGGGTACCGTCACCTCTTGCAAACTGATGCCCCCGTGCACGAACCGCTTCCCCGAACCCTTCTGCGGAAAACGCCCGAGCGACAACGGAAACGCTGCCGAAAAATCCCCACTCACCCCCAGCGCCGTCGAAGTAAACACTTTTACTTTTGCCGTCGCCACAATGCCTTTACCCAGGGCAAACCGTCGCGTTTGATGCATCCACGTTTTTGCTGTGGGCAATGGCGTCATGTCGTCGTCGTCCACGGCGTCTTGCTGGAAAAGAAAACCGTGATCCGACGTGAGCAACATATTGGTCCCATTGATGTTCGCGACCTTCTTGATGATTTGCTCGAGTTCCGTAAACGTTTCTTCCACCGCTTCGAAGGTTCGCGCTTCGGTGCTCGCCGAATCACCGACCTTGTCGATATGGTTGTGAAAAATATAAATGACGTCGTGATCGCGCATCAATGCGCGCCCTTCGGTCTTCGTATTCAAATCCAAAAACTTTTCCGCAAGCATGGCCGTCGCTCGACCAGCGCATTCCGCACGCAAAATCGTATCGCGGTTATCGATGCCCGCCGTGCTTCGACCCTCCAGGACCACGGTGGCGTCCTTCGCGGCATCCACCACGCGCTCACGGCCAGGCAAGAGCGACGCCATTCCCAACTGCGTGTAACTCGGCAGCGAACCAAACAACGCGTCCACTTCCGCACTCCATCGATTGGCCGATAAAAGCCGCCCGGCAAAGTCCATCGCCACCTCGTACCGCAAGGCATCCGAAATGATGACGAAGACCTTTTGTCCCTTTTCTCGAAAGGGCTGCACGTATTTGTCAAAAAAGAACCGCTGCGGGACAACCCCGTCGCACGTCCACGTATCCGCGCGCCGCACCTGATCACCCCAGCGATCCGCCAGCGGTAGCAAGAAATTGTTCACGTACGCATTCTCCACCCATTGGGAGATTTGCTTCATGACGTTGACTTGCCCGTATTCGCGCAAATTCCACACGCACGCCCGATAGGCGCGATCGATTTTCCACCAGCTCGTCGTGTAGCGCTGAAATCCCGCGTTCAGCGAATCCATGGACAATTCGGCCGCTGCCAAAAGCTCCCGCAACTCGACGGCATGTTCGAGCGCCGCATAACCAAATTTGTGCTCGCGTTGCCAAAAAGAAGTTCGCCGCTGCTGAATGACTGCCCGTAGTTCATGCGCCGACACGCCTCGCTCAAAGGCTTTGCACAAGCGTTGCAATGTAAACTTTTCAAATATCTCGAACGTATCCGCTTCGCCGAGCGTCCCGCGTTCCTCCAAACCATTGAGCGCCGTTTCAATCTGGAGTTCTTTCTCCAGTTGTTGCGCCCACGTGCGGAACGATTCTTGTGCCGCAAGGCTATCTTTCCACCGCTGAATGAAGACCTTCGCGTGCGCATGTTCGCGAACCTTGTCGTCGAGCGGGTTTGCCGCTCGAAACAACGTGACGGCAAAATCGCGAATCGTCGGCAGCTCGGCCGTATACCCGAATCGCCGTTCGACCTCGCGCCAAAAAGGCGCCCGCAGCCCCGATGTTTCCAAGCATTGCGCCGCCGCATCGAGCAGCGGTTCCTTTAGGTTTGCCCCTAGGAAATGCAAAAGAAGAGCATCCACGTCCGCGGGCGTGCCGGCGAGAATGCCCATCATCTTCAGGCGAATCTCGCGAGCCAGATCGTGTTTGTCCAGCGCGACCCGGAGCTTTTGCATGTGCTCGTCTTTTTGGAAAAACGCCGCGTGTTCTTCGGCCAAATGCCGGAATTCCTGCGGCAACCCCACTTCCTGCAAAGCCAGCGAGGCCTTGTCGGCCTTGTATTCGAAACCTTGCACCAGCAAATCGAGCAGCCAATTCTCTTCGTCCCGCGGTCGAGGCTCCGGGATGTACACCAAAAATCGCGCCGTGGGATTCGGATCCCGCACGATACGTACCTTCGTGCCAAACTCGTTTTTGAGGACGTCGAGCTTCTTGACGTCGGGCGCGGCAAACGCATCGAACGTTTCTTTCCATTCGCCCGTGGCATCGTACCAAAACACCAGCCGGTGCTTTTCAAAGACACGCTCCAAGCTATCGTGAATGCGTTTCATGGTCATGGCTCATTCGTCCGTTGGCGCAGCGTGTTCCCCTAATCCAACAACGGAATGTGTCAACAAAAATGAGACGGCGTCTTCGAGATTGTCATGAGGGCAAGGAGTTCGATGAGCGCCGCGGATGGGGGTTTGCCCCGGATCGACCCCCGGCGGGGGCCCTTTGCGTCGAGGGGCTTGGTTGGGGGTGAATCGGTCGAGCTGGGCTCGATGTGGGCCATAAGCTTTGGCCGGTTCGGAAGTTGGCGTTGTTCCATCGCCTCGTCCACCGCTACCCTCGAGGATGCGAATTCATTTTTGCAGCACCGGAGGTGCGGCATGACGCGTTATGGGCGAATGGTGTGGCTTTTCATTGCGTTGTTGTTCGTGACCAACGTCGCGTGTACGCCCGTTGTCTACGTGCAGCCCACGGGCACGATGTCCTTTCAGCAACTGCTGGCAGCGGACGCGACGATTGACGCGCGCATTGCGGCGCATGCAATGAGGGGTGTGTATCGAGCCGTTGACCTATTTGCGAAGGCCGGCTTTGAGTTTGTCGCGCAACTGTTCCAACCGCACGAGCTGCTCTTTGAGTCCCTTTGGGCTTCTATTTGAATGGATAGCTTCGTCGACTTGGCGTTCCATGTCCACGATAAGGGGTTCGAGCACGGCAAGGCCAATGTCGAATTGTCCCTCCAGCAAACAGCAATCCGCGTACCACCACGACTCTGTGCACCGTGTTCGTAAATTCGTGAAACCCAAACGAACCAGATCATCCCAGGCATTCCGGCAAATGTCGAAGGGCTGCCGATGTGAATGGGTGGCGAGAAGAATCGCTTCCGCAATTCTCCTTTTCGTTTCCAGAACATGGAAGTCATCGCCGCTCGCGCGGTTCACGAAATCTTCTTCGATTCGTCGATAGTCGCCGACGACGTCCTCGAAGTTTCGGTCGAACGACGCGGCCATGATGCGTTGGATCGCTTGTCCGAGTTCCCACCCGAGCTGCGCGTCCAGTTCATTTTCGTGTGCCACCATATTGCCTACTAATTACCGAGGTAGTTGCAAGTTGCAAACACGTCGTCATCAATCGTGATGCCTGATGGCCAGCCGTTTTCATCGCACTGTTTGAAGCACATCGCACATCGTGATGTGCCATATACGTCGCCCCATCGAGAACCAAGAGAGGACAATAGGCATTCGGTGAGCTTTTTCTGGCACTCATTTTCCCACCTTCTCCTTCTCCGCAGCGCCTCGGCCACTTCCTCCGCTACGTAAATCGTCACTCCCACGAGAATCGTGATGCCACCGGCAACCACGACAATGGGCAGCAAGGCAATCGGTGCCGCCACCTGCACGATCCCGACCATGGAACGGGACTGCGGTGAAACTTGGGACGTCGCGGGCGAAACTCGAGACGCGTTCACGACCTCATCAGGGACCTCCATGCGCTCGAGCGCCTGTGTCAAGCATGTTTCGAGTTCGCTCCCGGAAATCATCGAGTCTTTGACCTTCGCGGTGATGCCGTCATTTGTCACTTCAAGGTTATACAGGACGGCATACGAATCCGCTTTTCCGGACAACTTCAAAGCAAACTTATCGGCACAAGCCTGTAATGCGGCAACCGTCTTTTGTGGGGCCGCAACGGATTTCGTGGCGGTCTTGGGTGGAGCTGCTTCTTGCGACGGCGGACTTTCATGCGGCTCGTACCGTGGCTCGTAGCCTGGATCGGCGCTGCAAGCGCACAACGCCGCGACGAGACTCAGAAGCTTTTTCACGAAGAAACCTCCCGAAGCTCGTCACTCTATCGGGGCCGGCAATTGCGGGCCAAGTATTTCATCGACGATGTTGGTGCTGAGTGGTCCGCCATTCTCGGGCTGCATATCGCACGCCAAATGAAGCCTTGCGCGCAAGAATGCGAGAATTTTGCCTGAACGTACACCGGCGGAGCGGAAAAACTCTACAAGATGCAATCGGCATCGAGTTTGATTGTGGAAGCCATTGGTCACGCCGCCATTGTTTATGTTGGTTCGGGTCTCAGCGCGAAATCGAACGCTCCGCCCAACGGTGCCACGCAGTCGACTCCATCCGGGCCGCGCGTGCGCGTCGGCGCAGAACCGACGCCCAAGGTCCGGCTCTTCCCGGGGTCATCGCCCGAACCCGTTGTCGAGCCCGAGGTATTTCCAGACGTTGCCCCGCGCTCCGACCTTACGCCAACAAAAGACCTTCTCCCCACACGACCACCTTGCTCTCCGCCAATACCTTTACAAACGTCCGTGGCGATCGAGCCGCATCATGCGGCGGAAAGGATCTTCCCAATGGATGCAACGTCATCAGCGCTCCTGCAACGCCGCCCGAACCGACCCCGTAGGCCCCTCGCTGCTCATCAACGCCCAGGCTTGCCCCATCACGTGCCCCGCATGAGCAACTCGAGGCTCACGGCGGGCCCTCGAAACGCCGGCGATGTCCCAGTCGACATGGACCTGGGGCCCTGCGCGTGGCGGCGGCAAAGGGACCAAATCGCGTCATCGGCCCTCGTCGAGGGCCTCGGTTGGGGGTCGACCCCAAGCGGGGGCCCTGCGCGTCGAGGCGGCAATTGAGCCGAATCGCGTCATTGGCCCTCGTCGAGGGGTTTCGTCGGGGGTCGAGTTCGGCGAGGGGGCCTGGATGTGAGGCACAAGCCCTGGTTGAACATTTGGGGCTTCGAGTCGCCTGCGGCGTTCTGCGCCCCAAACCCCTGTTCGGTCCCAAAGATGCCCTCGGTATCGGTGAGAGGGGCGCGTCGGCGCCGAACCGACGCCCAAGGTGCCGTTCCCGGTGGCGATCAGACCTTACCTTGACGAACGCGTACGCACCCCCAAGCTCATTCTTCCGTAGCCGCGAGACCCGGAATCCCAGCCAGCGCCTCGCCAAGTTTCAAATAATTCGTTTTGACGCCATCGTCCAGGTCGAGTTCGATCCGTTGTTGAGCGAGCGGCAGAATGGTTTGCCGTTCCCAATCCTCGCATTCGAGCAGCGTTTTCGTGAGTTTGTCCGCTTCCTTGCGTGCTTGCGTTTTTTCACTGGCCGTCGTGGCCGTCACTTGCACCTGATTCAACTGCGCGAGGCGGCTGCGCACTTTGGTCATGTAATCGCGCAAATACCGATTCAGCACCAGGTTCATCGTGTCGCGCGTGTAGCGGTGCAGGTAGAGCAGGACGCAGAAACCTTTTTTGGGGCTTTGGATCATCCAATAAATCGGGCGTTTTTTGTATGTCTGGAGGTGATCCTTGTAAAAGTCCGTCAGGAAATATTTGCGTAAGTCTTTCCCCAAGGATTGCTCGATGAAGCGGATGTTTTCCCGCAGGGTTGTTTCGCCAAACGTCGTGCGGACGAAATCACGCGTGCGCGCCACCAGGTCGTCTTCGAACCATTCGCCGTCGACAATGGGCACAATCCCGTCTTCATCCGGGACAAACGTCAGTTCTTCGCGCGTTTTACCGACCTTGGCCAGGTATTCGGCGACGGTGTCCCCGGCATTGGCCAGGATGAGGCCCGGGTGGTCGAGCGAATAACGGCCCATCATGCAGCCGATCGCATACGAAAGAAACGCGGCGACATCTTTGCGCACGTCGGCACGGGCGAGGGTGATTTGGTCTTCGGGCACGTCGGGCTGGAGCTCGTCCTGCAAACCGTACGCAGCAATGAAGAGGCGGTTGTTTTCGGTTTCCAGCTCTTGCATGCGACGGATGGCATCTTGGCAATGCTTTTCCCAATTCTTCCAGCTTGCTTCCAGGGTTGCGGCTTTGAGGTCGGGGCGGAGCAAGGGAAGATCGCGGAAATCCCAGGAGGTTTCGAAGTTGTCCCAGTCGGAGCGGGCGATAGAGACGCATTCTATTGATATTTTGCGAATATTCTCGTCGGCGACTGCTAGAACCTGGAGTGGTACGCACGCAATATCACCCGGTTGATAATTAAATGTTGGGCTGATGATCTGTATAAAGTGGCGTAAGAGCTTTGAATTTAGGAACGCAAGCGAGCCATCGCGAGATTTCACGGGCGGAAAACAAGATGAGCCGGCGTTGTCAAATATTGAACAATCGAGCAAACGCATACTCGTGTCTGATGAGGACAGCGCATTCCACGTAATTCCAGGATGAAAAATATGGTCGAGATTATAATTATGAGATCTAACCTTTCCATCCTGGTCGGTGAAATTTCGAATGGCATCGCCGTCACGTGCCCAATCCACAAGGTATTCGTTGTTGCCATACCACTTCCGAAATTCGCCGCCTTTGGCATAAGGAAACCAACGCTTTGCAGATTGCAAGGCATCATCCCGAGTATTGCTGTTTAAGCTCGTGTTCCGAAAGTCGATCTCGTGCCACCGCCGAAGAAACTTATTGTTATCGGCTGTCGCCATGCCGAGCCGGGTTTTTGCAAAATCTCCGAACGTCGAGTATTCTTTGAATGCACGCCGCGTCGAATTTCCCACCCAATATGCAATGGGGCTACCGGGTATATCTTTGAATTCACTCGCGCAGACACGAAAAACACATCCGCCATTGGGTTTTGCAATGGCATCGAGATACAGCGCTGATTTTTCCGCCTCGCTATTTCCGTCGATGAGTCGGAAGAAAGGAGTCAAGCTCGAACGATTAATCCCGTTTGACAAAACAAATGCTGTGGCCTGAACGACGGCGCCGCCAATGGAATCGAATGCTTTCGCGCCAAGATGCGCCATAGTAACAAATGCCTTATTTAATATAATGGACTTACGAAATTCTTCGTAGCTTGATAAAAACATCCAGCTTTGCATTGTGATCATTCCAGTGTAACCACTAGCGGACGCCAACGGAAAACCCCGCAGCATGAACATCGCGAAAAGGTCGGATTTGGCGTCTCCGAAATGAGTCTTCGCAAATTGTTTGAGCTCGCTGTTCATCCCTTTCCCGCCCAAATACGGCGGGTTCGCCACGACAACCTGATACCTTTGCGTCAGCGCCTCCGCTTGCTCCAGCACGCGCAACACTTTCCCATGCGTCTCCCGCACGTACAGGTCTTTCCCCACCACCTCGTCTTTGGCGGCCAGCTTCCGCCGCACCTCCACAATCGCCGCTTCATCCATACACGGCTGAATCAACGAGCCGAAATTCTTCGCCTGCACGAATTGATCCAAAACCTTCAGCAAATCCGGATGCAACGCCGAAGGCTGCATCCCGAGCACCTTGAAATAGGCCGACAACTCGCTGTCGATGAATGAAACGTCCCGCAATTCCAAAATCTGCGGACGCACCAAAAACTCCGCCTGGAAAAACCGTCGCGACTTCTCCCGCGCCTTGAACACCAGCGCCAGTTGCGCCAATTGCGCCGCCCGCGGACAAATATCGAGCCCCACCAAATTGTGCCGCAAAATCAAACCCGGAATCTCGCTCGCCGCATACCCCTCTTCTTCGTAGATCGATACCAGCAAATCGAAAGCATACGTCAGCATGTGGCCGCTACCTACGGCCGGATCACAAATACGCAAATCCTCGGGTTTGTCGATACGTAAAAAGTCCGTCTCGGGTTCGCCCTCGATGTAATAGGGCATTTGCTCGCGGAGCTTGGAATGCGGCCGATTGAGCAACCACAAGCGCCCGAGCGAGTTTTCCACCAAATACCGGACAATCCAATGCGGCGTGAAAAGCTGCGTCACCGCCGGAATGTCTTCCGTCGGCACGGCGCTCTTGCGCGCCATGACTTGGTCTTTACGCTCGGAAATGTAAAATTGATAGAGCCAGCCGATGATCTCGACATTGGCCCGCTGCCCGTCGCCGCAATCTTCGTCGCTGATTTCAGTGCGGAAGCCGTGAATCACGGCTTGTTCGGTGAGCAAATCGTCCGGCAACAAAAGTTCGGTTTCGTCGTCCAAACGCTCGAAAAGATCCGGCAAAAGGGCATTGTAAAACCGGCACGCTGCGAGCACCAAATGCCGATACACTTCGCCTTGGGGATCGGCCGAAGGAATGCGCCCATCGAGCAAATCATCGAGGCGCGAAGCATTCGTAAAGGCGCGCAATTCCGCCGGCAAAGCGCCTGTACGCGCCAATTTCAACAATTCGGGCTGCGTCTCGGTGGCATTTGCGGGCATAAGCACTCGAGCGCGGAACGGATGCCATCCGCGCGCATCCAGGAAACGCAAGGCCACGAAACGATTGAACCATGTATACGCCACTCGTTCGATGAGCGCCGGTCGCTCGGCGGTCGAGACTTTACGCAAAGCGGCCACTTGCGTGGCGAAGGTCGTCAAGTAATCGGGCGTTTTGGCGGAAAGAACGTAATCGAGCTTGAGCGTGATCGCTTCCATGAGTTTGGTGCGCAGCTCGGGGGCAAACTTCTTGAGGGCAGCGGTATTCATGGTGGTTTTTCTCGAATGTGCTCAGAAGCTGATGCGATTTCCCTTGTCCAATTCGGCTTGTGCGGCAGCCCGTAGCGCCTCGAGCCATTCCTCGAGGTCAGCTTTCGTGGCGATATACGGGAGATTGCATTGCGGTCGTAGACTGGACGCGGGCACGTACGCGATGGGGGGCGGAGGAGGCACCGACGACGCGCGCGTCCCCGTGCGCTTTTTCGGTACAGGCGTCGCGAGCCGTGAGGCCAAAGCGAGTTGCGCCGGAACGTCGTGCGACGCATAACGCTGCACGCGATCACGAATGCTCGCGACAAACCGATCCGATTCAATGGCTTTGCGTACGGCTGCCGTCGGTTCGAGAACTTGCTGCTGCGCGGAAGCATCGAGCGCAATGAACTCCGACATCGATCGCAAACGTGTTTCTTGTTCCGCCAACGTTACCTGAGCCTGCTCGCGTTCTTTTTTCAAAACCTCGGCGAGTTGTAGGCGGAGCTTGGCCACGGCGGCTTTCGCCGCGGGAACCACCTGACCACGAAACGGGTTTTTCGATGCGGCGAGGGAAAACAAGGGTTCCACTTCGGCCCGGGGAAGCTCGTCCATGTTTGCGGCTTCTTCGCGCAAGAACGTCATGGCTTCGTCGTAGGCGGCCCGTTGCGAGCCGTGCATGAATGCTTTTATCGGCGCAATGAGGTCGTCTTTCGCGGTCAGCAAATCATCCTGGAATTCATGCAGGTGCCCCAAAAGGTAGGTCGGGTCTTTTTCGCCGAGTTTGCCCAGTTGCTGAACCAGAGGTCGCAAGGGCGTCAAAAATGGATATCGGGAAGCTTGATCGACGAGCAACGTGAGGTCGCGGGCTTCGCCGGCAAGGGCTTCGGCGGTGCATTGACCAATGGTTCGCGCGTCCGTTCCGCTGTTTGCCCGATCGAAAAAATCTTGATGAAAAGCCTTCAAGGCCGTCATTTGCGCCGGATCGATGACCTCTTGCAAACGTACGCGCAAACTTCCGTGCTGGCGCGTATTCTTGAGCCGCACCAGGGCCTCGCGAGCGTCGAGCAATTCGGGCCCACGAAGCTCGACTTTGCCCATGCGGAACAAGCGCGCCACGAGCGTGAGCACGGCCATGGGATACCACCCATAAGGACGACGTTCGAATGTTCGCAGAATTTCCTCGATGGACGTGCGTTCCCCGGTGTTTTGATTACGCGTCACATACGTGAGAATTTCTTGCTCGGCTTCGGAGGGGCCGGCTGTGTTGGCAAAAAGATCGTCGGGATCGAGCAGCGCCTTGGACAACGTGGTTTCATCGTAAACACCCCGCAACATTTTGAGGCTGGGAAAGCCAAAGGAAATCACTTCCTGGCAAGCTTTGGCAAAACGATTGCGTGGATCTCCCTCGCCAATGGTATCGAGGCGTTGCGTATTGAGGTACAACGTCGCTTTGCTCATGAGTTCGACCGCCAGCGTTTGCATGTCATTTCGCCGCGCGGTGTTTTGTTGTCCCCGTAATTCCAAAATGACTTTGCGGGTATCGTCGCCCTGGCCGGTGTTTTGCAGGACGTACTTGTTCGTCTTGAGGTACAAGCGGGCTTGTTCGATCAAACGCGGATCGGCGGGCAGAACGGCGACCAATTCGGCTTTCGCGTAGGCGCGATTCGCAACGGCTGTGGCATTGGCGTGATCGTGATGGTCGGTCGTGATGATGTCGATGGCGATGTCGGCATCGCGCCCGATGAGTTGTTCATCCACTTTTCGGGCGTAGGAATAGTCTTTTCCATTGTTTTCGTAACGAATTTTTTGATCGCGCAGGACGTCGCTGAAAAGGACTTTATGAAGCAGCTCAGCCACTTGTGCGTCGTCGATTTCCGTATTTTTGATTTCGACTTCGATGTCCTTTTCAACGTCCGTGAGGAACTCGAAAACCTCGCCATTACGTTGCAGATAGGATTGATTTTCGAGGTGCACCAAGGCTTCGCGCACGCGTTTTTCATGGGCGCTGATGTCGATGTCCGGTCGATCGATCAAGAGGATCGCCACGTTTCGCGGTGTGGCTTTGAATTCGCGGACCCACTTCAGCAAGAACATGGCTTTCAGAACGCGCAGCGGAAGGCCATCACCGAGCTGCCGTTCGGCCATTTTGATCCCGGTTTGAATGTTGGCACGAATCGAAGCGGCAATGCCATCGTACATGAGGTCGAACGGGGCCAATTGTCCAATATCTTGATGGCGTACGTGCTTGACAACCTCTTGAAACACCGCGAGCATCGAGCGTTCGCCCACGGAGAGGTACTTTCCCGTGAAGACACCGTGTTTGGAAAGCGCCTGGATGGCGAGTTGAAAGAGATCGAATTGGTAGGGATGAAATGGGTAGAACCCGCAGAATTCATCGCTGCCCCGCCAGCCTTTGAAATGTTGGGATTTGTCTCCGAAGCGGAACAAGGTTTCGAGGTTGTCCTTTTCTCGATCGTAGATGTCGGTGAGGCATTCCGGTTCTTGTTCGCGTTTCGCCAAGAGGCGTCTTTGGATGACTTCGCGCACGTCGGCGCTGGCGAGCGTGAGCTGCGTTTTGAAGCGGCCCATGATTTTGGTGATATCCTGGGCCTCCATGTCCTTGAATTGTCCACGAATACTCTCGAGGTCCGCCTGGGAAGTGACGAACACCCACGCTCGGCCATTGCACACGGTGCCCAGGGTCTCGGCGACCGTTTGCAAATTGAGCATGAGTTTCGAGTTTTGCCCGATGAACTGGCCGACTTCGTCGACGAAGAAATTGAGCCGAAAACCTGGAGGTTGCTTGGCGATGTAGGCTTTGACCATTTCCGCAAAGCTTTCGATTGAAACGCGGTAATCCTCGCGCACCTGCCGCATCACGCGCGTGGCTTCGGCCTCGGGCACACCAAAATGCTCAGCATAGGCGCGGGCGAAGGCTGCCTTTCGGGCTGTCGCAATGGCTTCGCGATCACGTTCCCAAGAAGCTTTGTTCAAACGTGAATAGGTTTCTTTGAAGGGAATGAAATCGCCGCGGACATCGAGGTCGTGTTCGAATCGAGCGATGTAACCTTGTTTTCCAAAATAACCCTGCAATTCATTCAGAACTTTGACGAAGACCTCTAGAATGGCGACCGATTGATCTCCCCCGATGCCGTCGAATTTCTGATCGATGTTGAAGAGGATGCTATGGGACGGAACGGATGCACATTTACGAAGCGCCGCCTGCACGATTTCATCGTCGATTTTCGGCAAAATAATATCTGCGGCACGAGTACCGTTCGCCAAACGACGGGCATCGAGAACGAGAGAAAGAATTTTGAGAAGATGCGATTTACCTGATCCGAAGAAACCGGAAATCCATACGCCGTTGGCGGTGAGTTCGGTCAGGTACCGTTCAGTAAAGATCCCGAGCCCCTTGGTGACATCGCGCGTGACGACGTACTCCTCGAGTTCTGTCTGCAGGTTGCGATCGTCATCGGCTTTGATGACGCCATCGATGGGGCGATCGACGGGTTTGAGGAAAAGGTCTTGGATTTTCATGGATCAAATCGCGTAGTGGTCGAGGTTTGTCGCACGATAAAATGGTTTATTGATGACGGGGGTGGGGATAGCGCCAAAGAGGCGCAAATAGGATCCACTGTTGATATCTTGGGTGTATTCTCCGGGGAAGAAGATCACGAGGGGGTGTCGCAACATAGCCGTCTGTAATGATTCGAGAATCTTGTGTGTGCGAAGGAACGGATAGATGCGCCCGGAGCCAGTGACGAGCGTCAACTGTGTCCCTTCGCCAATTGCGCGGATGAGACGGGGGACGAGGTGCGTTTCCGGGTCGGAGTAATTCTCGAGCGTTTCGAGCATGTCGATTTTTTCACAGGTAGCTTCGTCGCGGAGGAGATCGTCGAGAAGGCCGTGTTCTTCGAGTTCTTCGATGACCAAATCGAATAGATCCACCGATACGACGGTGATGCCTTTGCTGCGGAGGCGCGCGACGAGACTTTCGAGCATTTTCCGCATCGAGTCTTCTTGATCGGGCTCGTAGGTTTGGATGAAGATTGGCATTTCATTGGCGAGGCCCTGCATGTCCAGAAAGGCGGGGCTGCCCAGCTTATGAAAGAGACGCTCGAAACGTTGGTTCATGATGGACGACATCGTAAGCCTTCCTGTTTGAGCATTTGGGACTTCGGGTCGCCAGTGGCGCCCTTCGCCCCAAGCCCCATTTCACTCTCGGGGACGAGAAAACCGGCCAACCAACGGGGATCGTCCGAACGGATGGCATCGACAATGGTCGACGAAAGGAAAGGTCGCCGAATGGCCATTACATCATTGCCTGTCTCTACCAATCCGGCTTCGGCGAGCATTTGCAGGAGAATTTGGCGAAGCTTGTTTTTCGAGGAAGGACGAAGGTTAACGAGTTCGGGATGAAACGCAGCTTTGGTTTCCAGGAAAGTTTCGTAGTCCGAATAGCGCAGAACGGGCTCGTGAGCGGCTAGCTTATCGCGGAGCATGTCGGCAGCGAAATCGAACGCAAAACGAATATGCTTGATAGCTGCAAGCCACGAGATGGCTGCTCGATCATCCGCGGCGCTCGTGGCGAGGATCTCGAGCTGTTTGTCCGTCAGCGTGGCGAGCCGCAGGCGCAACTCGCGCTCCATGCGCATGGCGCTGGTCGCAGTGCGTACTTGCAGGGCGTTCGTGGCGAGGATGCGCTGTTTGACGACGCCCCAGTCGTGTTCGGCGAGGTAGAATTCGGCAACGATCCGCGCGAGGTCAGGGCGTAACGAGACGGCCATGAAGCTGAAATTGTAGGCATCAGGGGAATCGTAGAACATCATGGGGCCGTTTGAGAGGGCGCGCAGCCTACCATGGAACAGGCAGTCGGGAAGAGGCAATGTTCGAAGTTGCGTTCACATCTTGTCGAGGCGGCTTTGTCACACGATGCACGTTCACGTCGCGGTACGAGTGCAGTGCGGTGTGAGGAAATTCAATCGACGTGAGTTTGCGCTTCGCCAAAGCATCGACGATTTTGGGTCCACCCTCGCCCGCAAATAGACCAACGGTTTTCATCGGTCGGCGAAGGGAAACGACCGAGTTCGAGCGCTACGCTTGGAACGGGAGCGCCGTTTGTCGCGTGCGCTTGGCGAGCATCAACCGAGAAGTCTCGCTCGTTCAGTTGACGGTCAAGGGGTTTTTCTTAGGCGCATCCGGCGGGAGCAGAGGATGTCGTCCTGGCAAACAACGCCGGCCGAAAAGCAAGGAGGCCCGGTTCAGCTTAACCGCTGCCGTTCGGCATCATCGAATGCCGTACCTGTTGCGAATGCCGCAGCGCTGGCCGCCGCAATGCTTGGCGCTGTGCCTTGGTTCGAGCCGACGAACAGGGGCGAATAGCGAAACGTGATTTCTGCGACGACACCGTGGCCTTCCAAGCGAATCGAGGGCGGAAGGTGGGGACCGATTTCGGTGGACGCCTTGTAGTGGCTCGTCGTGTCCGCTCGATGCGAGACGATCGGTATCGTGAATGGTTGCTCGACCCACGCATAATGGCGCTCATTTCGATCCCGAGAAATGTTCTCATAATGGATTGTCATTTCCAAGCTGGCACGAATGCCATGACGCAGGATACGCGGCAGATATCGAAACACCGCAATCTCTGCAACGATTCCGCCACCAAGTGGCAATAGTACCGTGCCGTCGCTCATACGTATCGATTCGTTCGAAAACGCTCGGCGCAGCGAAAGCCAGACGAGCGCAAGATGGCAGTCGGCTTCATGCCACGCGCGTTTTGTGATCGGAAGGGTTTCTTCGCGCCATGTATGAACTTGCGATTGTCTTTGATCACCAATATGAAATCCTTGTGATTTGTCAACCTTTCGAGCGACGCCTCCACATGCGGGAGATTGCTCCAACAGATCGAGCCATCGATCGGGATCACGGGCTCGTTTTGCGTCTCCTTCCAACAAAATTGGGGGAGGATCTCGCCGGTCATCGTTCTGACGCCAGCATGCCAAGAGCGGTGTCCCTCGCTCAGCAATGAGTTCGTCTGCGGGGCGGAGGCAAAGAGGTGCGCTGCGAGATTTCAATGCATTGGCGATATCGTGCATTGGTGGGCAAACGATGAGCGTCTCGCGTTGGTGACCGTAGCTTTCTTTCTCCACGACGTTCAGCCGCAATGACGCTTCCGGCAGCGGCTCAGCCAGCAAAGCTTGCAGCGGCGTTTTCCAATCGTCTACGGGTTCAGCTTCACGCATACGCATCGAGCGCGAAAGCAGGACTTGCGCCCTTGCGTGCAACATCGCCAATCTTTCGGCGCCCTTTGGGTCGATACGCTCAATGACGTGTTCGAGCAGCGGATCATCCGCCGCATCGTATTTCGTCCACATGTCGAGTTCATTCAACAATCGAACGAGCGCCGGGGTGGGCACTTCAATGCGATGCACGGTAACACGCGAATGTTTTTCGACCTCACTCGCAATTGTTTTCGGATTGAGCACATGAATCGCATCTCCGACGCGTATAGCCGTTGCTTCTACGGGGCGGCGTTTGGCGCGGGCAAGCAATGCCTGCAACGCTCCGGCATCCCCTGTCTTGACCCCGCCCTCAATTTTCGCGACAATCGCGGCGATTTCCGCTTCAACTCGCTCCCGTTCAGTCGATGTGACCGTAATGCCGAGTTTTTGCGCCCAGCCAAGACGAACGCCCGGCGCTTCATTCATTGCGATAACACGTTCTTCGTTGCACAGATCCGGCATGAGCCGCCGTAATGATTGCGCATCGTTGGGTAATTCTTTATTGACGACGTCAATCTTGCCAAGATTCGCCAAATCATGCGCGACATCGGGCAATCGTGGCAATTCCCCGCGTTCAGCGAATATCAAAAGCGCATCCGCAGGCTCGAAAGAAAGTTCCCGCTTATGGTATTTCGTCGCCACCCAACGCTCGAAAACCGGAAATGAATAAGGCGTCAGCACGAGCCCCTGATCCTCGGCCAGTACCATGACGCGATCTCGCGCTCGTTCGGACTCTTTGATACGTTCTGTGCGTACGTCATCACCGAAATCGTCGAATGTTCTCGGCAGATACCGGTACTGGTCCTCCGTCATGAGCAGGACGACAGGTACGAGCTTACGGAACGGCTTGAGAATCTCCTTTTCGACAGCGAGAAACAACGCATCGCACTTGTCGCGGTCGCCGCTCCATTCGGTCAAGTCGATGATGATTTGCGCTGGCCGTGCCGTACCGGTCCTCATGGCTGTATCCGCCAGCGCAAGCAGTTCGTCGCGTGCCTTCGTGGGCACTTCGAGCACATCGAACAGCAACACGGCCCGCGCACGCTCGCCGAAGAAGAATCGAACGCCTTCGGGCTGATCGTTGAAGCACCGACTGAAGCTCGATGTGATGGTTTCCAGCGTCCATGCTTTGCCCTTGCGCGGTTCTTTGCGTTCGGACCATCGCGCGAGCCATCCTGCCGCAAGAGCGGCCTGCTTGCGATCCCCGACGTACCCCTTCAAACGTTCTCCAAGCGTCATCGTCGTATCCTCCGGCCGTGGGTCTATGCCACGGACGGCCAGGTTCTAACCGTTCCGAGCAAGCTCCGCTGGTTGGATCGGTTGCGTTGCAACCGAACCTTGCAGGGTCGACCTGCAAGACGTGAGGATGCAGCAGTTGCCTGCAAGTCTGCAAGTGCGGAATTTCAGCCGCGAGTGTTGTTGCAGAGTACCGCTCGGCTACACGCCCTTCGCCAGCTCCGTGATCCGTTGAACGATGCCGTCGTCCACCCATTCCTGGGCACGGTCACGCATCCAATCGACCATCTTCATTCCTGGATCCGGAGCTTCGGTGATGAGACGCGCGGTTTCACGGCATCGAATAACCTCCCATTGGTGTCCATCGAGTCGTGGTTCGCGTCGCTCGCTTCCGAGCGGCACCCGAGAAGTCCAGCGTTTTATCGCTTTTTGCAATGCCGAATCTTTGCGCAAGAGCTTCCCACGCGGTGAATTAGGATCGATATGGAATGCTAGCATCAAGTCCGGCAAGCCCCGCTCGAGCACCGGATCCTGTTCCCCTTCCTTGTTGCGACCCATAAAAAATCCGGCGTAAAGCGCCAGACAGTCATCATTCCACGGTGGGGTCCACATCCACCAAACGAGTCGCTGGTGTGTCATGTCGACCCTGACACGCTGCCGTTTCTTTTCCTTGTAAACCCAGTTCATTCCAGCAATTTGGAGCACGCCATGAACCGCCTCCATGCCATTCTGGGACCATTCCTGCAAAGTGTCCCACGTATCCCACGACCCGACGATTCCTTCGAGCTCCGCGCGGTCGACATTTTTCACGATAACCTCCGTCGCATCCAATAATCGCAAAAGCTGACGCCATACGAGTGGTGAATTATCCCAATCGAGCTTTCGGAGATAAGACCAAGTAAAACTCCCGAAGAATTTACGTCCATTGATCTCCGGAGCGTCGATATAACCCGGCAAGCGGGCAATGGCAATGACGTCCGATCCTGATCGCTGATATCGCTCGACCTGATGCTTTTCGGGTTGATTGTCGATCTTGAGCTCAAGGGTGAGGCGATATTCATTCGGCCAACGTAAGCAGATGTCGGTTCGTCCTTCTTCGACCACATCCTGCGTGGAAACGATTGGCAGAGTGCTCGGAACGTCGTTCGACAACTGAAGATGCCGATGCAACCTTTCCCATACGCCCGGAGCTTCCAAAGCAGCAGCGAGGGCATCTTCCAGGACGCCTTCTTTTTGCTGGATGCCGCCCTGGACGCGGTTCCAAATTTTGGCGAGAAGGTATTCAGCACGATGCATTGAGGCTCGAATCCTTGTGGCAAGTTTTGTCAAAGCCTATCGACGAATCGCCCATGCGCCTACGAAAATCATCGACTGTTTCGCGAAGCCCCTCGCGCAAACCCACTTTGGGCGCAAAACCAATGAGTTTCCGAGCAAGGCTTATATCAGGCTTGCGCTTCCGAGGATCATCGGCTGGGGGCGGCGCGTAAACAATCGAAGAGTCGCTCCCCACGATACGGGCAACCTCCCAAGCGAGGTCATGAATCGTGATTTCGTCGGGATTACCAAGGTTGATCGGTGTTTCCAGACACTCGGGCCGCAGCAGTGCAAGAATGCCGTCAATGAGGTCCGAGACGTAGCAAAACGATCGCGTCTGGCGGCCGTCGCCAGAAATCGTCAATGGTTTGCCGCGGAGCGCTTGCACAATGAAGTTCGACACCACGCGGCCATCATCGAACGCCACACGCGGACCATAGGTGTTGAAAATGCGCGCAATGCGAGTATCGACGCCCCACATTCGACGCGCATCGGACAAAAGCGTTTCGGCGCAACGCTTGCCCTCATCGTAACAGGCTCTCGGGCCAATGGGATTGACGTTTCCCCAATAGGTCTCGGGTTGAGGATGAATGGCCGGATCGCCGTAAACCTCGGATGTCGATGCGTGAACGATGACACAACGCCGGCTGCGGGCCATTTCGACGAGACGCAATGCACCGAGCACATTCGTCGTCAGCGTTGCGTGTGGATCGTTCTGGTAATGGTGGGGCGAAGCGGGGCACGCGAAATTGAAGATGTATTCTGCGTCGACGTGAATTGGCTCGCGCACGTCACCCGTTTGAAAGTGGAAATGTGGATCGCGTCCGGCTTGGTCGAGATTGCCCAAGTGGCCGGTCATCAAATTATCAATGCCCACAACCTCGAAACCTTCTGCGAGCAGTCGGTCGACGAGGTGCGAACCGAGAAACCCCGCGGCTCCTGTCACGAGGGCCGTTTTTCGCGCCGCACCAAGGCCCATATCAAACCTTCCTTCCCCCGAATCCAGCAGCCGATTCTTCCCGCGATCGGACGTGCGCTCCTGCATGATGATCAGCCTGATGTCGGCATCCGGCGCCGTACCGGAAAAACGTGCGTACGAAATCCCGCACACTCGCGCGATATTCGTGAAAAACGACCGCCTCGGCATGGTATTCGAGCCGATACCCACGTTCGAGCAGTTTGAAGCAGAGACCCGGATCTTCACCACCAGGCACACGTATCGCATCATCGAAGCATCCGACTTCTTCAATGGCCGTACGCCGAAAGGCAGCATTGGCTGTCACGACATACAGCCATCGCCCATGATCCAGCCACGGATCCAGAATCTTGTGATACGTGTAGTAATGACTGAAGAGATCGTCACCCAAGGCAAGCACGCGGCCACCCACGCCCGCAATCTTGGGCGGTGCGTCTTGCATAAAACGATGCATTCGTCGCGCCCACGTTGGGTCTACCACGCAATCGTTATCGGTAAATGCGAGGATATCATGCTTTGCCCGACGTATCCCGGCATTTCGCGCCGCTGCTGGTCCTTGGTTTCGTGGTTGTCGTTCGACCACGAGATCGATTCGATTGCGAAATTTTTCCACGGCTGGGCCAATTGGCTCCGGACTCGCATCGTCCACGAGCACGACCTCGAAATCTACGTCCGAAGCGGCGAACGATTCGAGCAATCGTTCGGTTTCACGAATTCGCCGGTATGCCGGGACAATGACGGACAACGAAATCTTGGGCTTCATGCTTCGAGCCTCCGATGGCAATTCAGCATTCCGCAATTCTGACGGCACGAGGACATAATGCCCCGTGCACGAGCCGCCATCTCGCCTTCCCAGAGCGCACGTAGTGATGTTTGTCGCACATTCCCGAGCGGCGCTCCGCCCATCAAGCCGCGCATACTGAAGCAAAGCTGGACGTCACCGCGCATGTCGACCATCATGTTTCTTTCGTGTGAACCGCAGACTTGCTCGCCAATAAAGTCCGGATTGCGCACGTAAAGCTTCATCCATTGCAGGTCGTTTTCCGTGGTGATGATTCGCGAGCCGTTCCGACGCATCTCGACGAGTGTGTCGATCACTTGGTCGACCATTTCGATATTTCGTGGAAAATGTTTGTCGAAGAAATGGTCCGTGGGTGCCGCGAGCAAGAACGTGCGGGCCAGCGGTTGGAACATGATGCCCTCGACGCCCAGGTTTTCCAAAAATCTTACGTAAGCAGGCAGAGTTGCGATATTGAGATCACAGACGATGATGTTCGTGCAAATGGAGACATCGCTTCCGCCGCTGCGATTGCGCTTGCGCTCGACGAGCCATCGAATGACGTTTGTCACGCGATCATAAGTTCCAGGAACGCCGCGAATGTAATCGTGAATGTCCTTCTCATGCGAATCGAGCGAAATAACCAGGTAATGCGGGCCCTCATCGAGTAGGCGGTCAATTTCGGATTCATCGACCAACGTGGCATTCGTATTCGCGGCCGCGTGGAGTCCGTGCTTCCGACAAGCACGATTCAACGCGTAAAATTCCTCGCGTTTTTGCATGGTCTCGCCACCGGTGAGCACGACGGTCGCTCCAGGTGACCATCCGCCAAGTTCCTGGATGAGCTGCACCTTTTCGGATGTCGACAATGTCCCCAATGGCTCGCGCGTGAGCCACATGTGGCATTGTTTGCATCGCAAATTGCATTCCGTGGTCGTTTCAATGAACAGAAACTTGGGGGCCGAAAGGGCGGCAATCGGTGCCGACGACAAAAGATCGAGTTTCATGTCAGCCTCCGTAGGACGTCAAGCAGTCGCGAGGCGACTTCGGTTGGCGATAGGTTCGTCGTATCGATCAATTCTTCGAGGTCGTAACGGTTTTTCTTAATTTCATCATTGAGCTTTGCCGAGATTTCCGGTTCGCGAAATTCGTTATGGGGTCGGTCATGCACGCGGGCAAGAAGCGTGGCGTTGTCAGCATACAAAGACGCGATTCGATGACGTGCACCGACTTCCGTCGAGAGCTGTTCGACGAATGCTTTGAGTTTGCCGCGGCTGAATGTATCTATTACGACGACTGGCCGAAAATTCTGCTCCAGAAAACTGCGGACGATGCCGCGCGTGACCGTCAACGCAGCGAGGTGTTGCGTGGTGTCGACCCAGCGCACCGATGCAATCATGCCGCGCACGTGATCGACCTCGACAATGGCCCCGCTTGGGATGAGTTTGCGCAACGCTTTGGCGGCCGAGCTTTTCCCCACGCCTGGGGCGCCGCGAACAAGCAAGACGTCAACCGTGATTTCGTTCATAGATACCCGCCAGGTAATAACAATCTTTGCAATAGGGATGCGCGGGCTCATTTCGGAAATGCGTTCGGAAAGCATGCGCGAAATTGCCCTTCCAAGCGCGTTCGAAGCTGCCCGTATGGAGATTACCGTACACCCAAGGATTGAACATGTTGCAAACTTGGATATCGCCATTCCAGCGAATGACGGCTTCTTTGAATGGTCGGTCGCAACCGCGAGCTGCCGACGCCATTGCTGACGGGAGTTCGACACGGCGCGAGCCCACGTGATCCGGAAGCGACAATTTCACACCAAGCTGCGAAGCTCTCCGATCTGCATCGGAAAATGCTTCCAGAACAACCATTTCAATGCGCCCAAGCCAATCCTTCGCCGATAGCTTTGCGACATTCGTGACGACGCTTGGAAATCCCCAACGATGCGCAAGCTCCACAATACCTGGCAATTCCCGCTCGGTGCTCGGCTGCAGCGTATAAAGCAAATGTAATGCTTGAGGACGGCCGAGCTTGGCCGCAATTTTGCCAAGCTGATCCATTGCTTCCGAAAGTTGGGCAAATCGAGCTGGACGTCGCACGCGCTCGAATACTTCCGGTCGCGCCGCGTCCCAAGAAACGAGAATCGTGGCTCCGCCCGCGACAAGTCGCTCGTAGATGTCGAGTGCGCCTGTGCCGTTCGTGATCAATTCGAGTCGAATGGGATATCGTTCGAGTACATCGAGATAACGACTGAAATCAGGCAGGAGTGTGGTTTCACCAAGACCATTGAGGCGAACCTCTCGCGTATGCCCGAACAGCTCCTCGGCAATGCCGCAAAACAAATCAAAAGGCATTCGTCGTTCGAGGTTCACACCGAATTCTCCGACGCGACACATTGGGCAATCCAAGTTGCAGCTATTGAGCAATTCGATAATCAATCGCTCGGGTAGGGGAGGGGAACCCTTCGGAGCGCCACGCATGATTGCAGTCGACCAGCGATCACGCACTTCATCGGGCAACGGGTCGAGATTGCGTTGCGCAAGGGCAAACGCGCCTCCCTCGGGCGAAATGACGGGCAACTTCACCGGCGGCCTCCCCAGAACCAGCCGGCGTTGTACGAGACGCGCTGCAAAACGCGCAGGCCAAGGAAGCCGAGCCTTGTCGGTAGCGGTAGCCCGTCTTGGCGGTAAAGGGCCGCGTGCCAGCGAAGGTCTCCGAGGATCTCGCGGACGGTGATCGGTGGCGGCTCGAGGCCGTTCCACGCATGGGCGCGTGCACGTTGAGGGGCGCGGCGATCGAAGAGCGACATGATGGCGAGCACGCTATCATGGGTGACAGGCGGGGAACAAATTTGCGATGTCGAGGTTTGTCTGGGGCCATCAACGGAGCGTACGACATCCGACAATCACGCTCTCAGACACGGGAGCGTTTCGACCGACCGCGCCTCTCGGCATCAACCAGCTTGATCAACAGCTTCTGCAACTTTTCGAGATAGGACGGAGACAATCGACGAATGAGCTCCGCAATCTCGGCGATTTCGTCATCCTCAGGAAATGCATATACAAACATCGGAGACAATTCATATACAAACATCGGAGACAATTCGAACGAATTGGCAAGGCGTTCGACGGTTCCTCGTGTCATTCCAATGCGGCCGTGTTCGATACTCGAAAGATGACGTTTGGATATGCTGCTTGCATTTGCGACGTGATGCGCGCATCGAGAACCGGACAGTCTGCTCAGCCTGCGGTAGCTCACGGAGCTCTTTGGCAAGGCCATGGGAACGATCCGCGAGCAAATCAAGCCCGTCTTCGATGATACCGGGCTGCTCGAGAAGACCGTCACACCTGCACGTGAAGCTCGGACCACGCGGCGCGTACATCGTCGGGGATGATGGCCTGCCAATCGGGCACCCCCGAATGTTTCGCTCGGAAACACGCACGACCCCACTGGACGAGCGCATCCATGTCCGCTGGGCGCGTGCAGCGTACGATCTGCGGCCAGGCCCGCTCGAAACAGATAAACCCGAGATGCGCCGAGAGGCCATCAAGGGGGCTCGGCTCGGGACATTCCCACCGGTAATCTGCGTAAGCGACGGCGTCCCAACCGGACAGTGGTTCTTGATCGGCCGCTTCGACACGCTCCCTGATTGGTATGATTTCGCTCAGATATCCAGCCGCAATCTGTACGATCTGCCGAGCGATGTCATCCGGGATCCCATGGCTCGACGCCAGCACGTGAGGGTCCTCCATTCCTAGGTCGCCAAGCAGGCTGCGCCATGTGTGGTGCCATGGGTGGTGCTCTCGGGAATACTCGCTGGTGGATCCGAGCGCGGGTCCTGTTAACCATCTTGCGACGCATTCCGCGTCTTGCGTTCCAGCAGTTTCGTTGATTCGGCGAAAAAAGCTCTTGGCAAGTTCTTTGGCGGGGTCGGGGGCATCGAGATCTTCGGGCGCATCTGGGTCGGCGGCGTATCGTGCGCGCCATTCGGCATCGATGGCATACTGAACTCGGAGCGCATCGCGTACAGCAGCTTTGACTGCTTCACCGTTTACAAGGGTGAGCCCAACGTCGGGCCAGAAACGCTCGAATCGGTCGAGGCTCAACCACCGGCTCCCCTGGTGCCATGCCCAGTACTCGTTAAAATTGATGAAGTTTAATGGGAATTCGATCATGGATGGTCTCCAGCATGCCAAAGAGGCCGATGGGGAGCAAGCCTATCACTTGGAGGGCTTGTGGGGTTGGGGAACGTTGACGGCGGGCGGTCTGGGCCGTTGATGGCTTGGTAAGGGTGCGGGCCCCAAAGGTTTCCCGGGGCCGAGTTGTGGCTCCTGGGCCGCGTATTGCCTGGCATTGTCCGGCAACGTATGGCCCTTGTCGTCACACTGGTTGTTTTCCCATTCGTTATCCAGCTTTTGCCTGAGCCTAGTCTGATGGACTACGTATTCCGCCAGGTGGTTCCTCGCGTTCTTACCTAGCTCGCCTGTTGGCGTATGTCCCCACTTCCCTTTGTTCGTAGCATACTCCTCCCAACGCTTCGCGAGGCCCTGATACCCATTGGGACGGGGGCCTGTCGTTTTCTCCCGCACCTCGTATATGAGGAAGTGGATATCCTTTTTGATCTCGGGGCACTTGTCTGGCTTCTCGCGTCGGGGTGGATCTGGTGGCGGAGGCGGCGGCGGTGGCGGCGGCGGTGGCCGTGAGGTGGGCGTTGGCGCTGTTGCAGTACTTAACGCGTCAATCGCCACAGCACCGACTTTGTAGAGCCCGACCGCCAAAATCCCGATCGCCGCGAGATCCGCCGGCCCAGGGAGGGGCGAGTCGACCTGCGATACGACGCCCGCCGTCACCGCATATTCGGTGAACACCTCGAACATCACCACCACCACCTCGGTTTCGCTCTGGGCAATGAGCCCCTTCCCGGCAGGCGCTTTGGGTTGTATCTTGCGCACGGTCTTGACCCAGCCTACCTGCTTGGCCCGCCGCATGATCTCGTCGTAGCCCAGCGTATCG
>WBZU01000123.1_pt1 | contig 26760 bp, 27 predicted proteins | sample 5204311 | NCBI WGS metagenome assembly WBZU01 (sample SAMN12344359, study PRJNA552823) | activated sludge metagenome | biome: Activated sludge suspended growth; feature: Nitrification reactor; material: Wastewater; isolation source: activated sludge from nitrification reactor of wastewater...
AAGAGCGATGCCGAGCTTCAAATCCGGGCAAAACCGTCACGCACACGCGAGGTGCGTAACGCGCCCCCTGACACGCGTGTCGCACTGCTGCGGAGCCACGCGCGCACGTACCCCGGACGGACATTCTTCGTCACTCGGCGTCGATGATCAGATCGGGCGTACTCGGTTCGCGCACCGGTTCAGGCTGCGTTTTGACCTGTCGCAACGCCGTCAAGTCGAGCGGCTGCAAGCGTTTGTCCGAGGACCCGCCGAACAACTCGAGGCGGACACTGCGATGCGGCGGAGGTGTCACGCCATCACCCACGATGACCGCTGCGATCTCCGAAGCTTTCGCCGCACCCGAGCCCGTGATCGACGCGAGCACATCGATCGCCACGAGATCGCCCACGATGCCCGCGCGATGCAAAGCGTCACGAGCTTCCGCTCCGCCCACCTCCGCGTGCAATAGGTACTGCCGCACGTCGATTGTCTTGCCAATCCCTTCGATGTTGCGACGAATCGGCAGGTTCGTTGCCGCCATGGCTTTGCTCACGCGCTCCTCGAGCACGTCTTCCGCTCGTTGACCTGCGGGTACGTCCAGGGCCGCACGGGCAAACGCGATGATGTACCGCGCGCCCACGATGATCCGCGAGATCGATGGATCGTCCGCGCCGAGGAGCGCTGCGCCGAGGAAACGTAGTCCCGCGGGGCTGGCATCGTTCATGCGTGAAACAATTGCTTCGAGCTCCAACGGATCGACCGCCCGTACGAGACGCATGTCGACATATTCGTCGAGGCTCACGACGCCCAACGACAACGCGGGACTGAACGTCATGTCGGGCTTGGGATGAAAGCCTTTCGTGTGCACGAGCGGCTCGGCAATGCGGCGAAATACACGCGGCAGTTCGCGCACCACGTCCAGGTGACCCAGGAGCGCCATCGCTCCGGTCTTCGCGAAACGGAAACGATACCGATGACCACCGAGTCCCACGGGAGGACGAACTTTTGCTTTCGGCGCTTCATCCGAAATGGCCGGAGCAGTCACGACGACCGGCGGTTGTTCGTCGACGAGCGGAAGGCGGCGCTTGGAACCAAGTTTGTCTAGGAACGTAACGCGCTCGTTGCGCATCTGCGACATGTCGCACGCGACGCCGCAGTCGTAACAAACCAAGCGGCGTTTGTCCGCGAGTGCGTCTTCGACGTTCGTGTGGTGAATGAACATGCCCGCGGCTTTTCCGCACGGAGGACTCAAGCGACTTTGCAGCGCTTTTCGGTACTCGCGCGCCAAAAATCCGTCTTCCAAACCCACGTCGATGTGGTCCCAGGGCAAACGCGCCGTCACCGGAATCGTCCCGAGATACTTGCTGCGATCGATGCCCAGCTTCGTGAACGCTTCTTCCCACACATCGAGGCGCAAATGTTCGTCCCACGAATCAAAGTGCGCGCCGCGTTTGTACGCGTATTCCAGCACGTCGCAGAGCGATCGATCGCCTCGGGCAAACACGCCTTCGAGGACACTGGCCACGGCATCATGCGTCTTCAGCTTCACCGCGCGATGGAGCTTGACCGTTTGTCGTAACAGACTTTGCTTCGCCGCGACTTGGTCCAGCGAATCCATCGCCGCCCACTGAAACGGCGTATGCGGCTTCGGCACGTGAATCGATACGCTCACGGTGACTTCCGCGTTCTTCTTGCCGGCTTTGCGACCCACCGCGGCGGCTCGCGCACCCATGTCGATGATCGCGGAAACGTCTTCATCCTGCTCCGTGGGCAAACCGATCATCGAGTAAAGCTTCATGCGATCCCAGCCGCGTGAAAACACGCGTTCGGCGGTCTCGAGCAGTTGCTCTTCGGTCACGTTCTTGTTGATCACGTCGCGCATGCGTTGCGATCCCGCTTCCGGGGCAAACGTTAGTCCGGACGCACGCACGCGGCGCAGCTCATCGAGCAGCTCGGCGTCGAGGCCGTACGCGCGCAAGGACGCGACGGACAAACTCACACGTTGCTTGGCGAGTTTGTCGGCGATCGTTTTGATCAGCGGCGAGATACACGAAACGTCCGCCGTGGAGAGCGCCGTCAGCGACACTTCGTCGTTGCCCGACGCTTGCACCGCTTCGAGCACCGTATCGACGATCTGCTGCGGATCTCGTTCGCGAATCGGTCGGTAAATCATGCCTGCTTGGCAGAACCGACACCCCTCCGTGCACCCTCGCGCCACCTCGATCGACACGCGATCGAAGATCGCTTCCGGCCCTCCCGTCGGGCTTTTTGAGGGAAACGGATACTTGTCGAGGTCCACCAAGGCGCGACGAACCGGCATGGGCAAACCGGGTTCGACAGGACCAACCACCACGTGAAAGCCCGTGTCCGGATCGACTCGCGTCTCGTAAAGTGACGGAACGTAAACCGCACCGAGCTTGGCCAACGTGATCAAACGATCCCGTCGCGCCACGCCTTCCTTCTTCAAGCGGGCCCACGTCAGGGCAACTTGCGTTGCTTTCTCTTCACCATCACCGATGACGAATGCATCGACGAATGCGGCCAGAGGTTCGGGATGCGTCGCGGTGGGACCGCCCGCGATGACCAGCGGGTCATCGTCGCCGCGATCGGCGGATCGCAGAGGAATGCGACCCAGATCGAGCATCGCGAGGACGTTGGTGTAGGTCAGTTCGAATTGGAGAGAAAAACCCACGACGTCGAAGTCGCGGAGCGCGTGGCGTGTTTCCAGCGAAACCAGCGGGATTTCTCGGGTGCGCAGTTCATTTTCGACGTCGACCCACGGCATGTAACAACGCTCGGCCAACGTGCGGGGGTCGCGGTTCAAGATGTCGTACAGGATCTTGAAACCCAGGTGACTCATGCCGATGTCGTAGACGTCTGGGAATGCAAGACAAACCTTGGCTTCGACGGATGACCAATCCTTTTGGATGGAACCGACTTCTCCGCCGGTGTAGCGCGCTGGTTTTTCGATCTTGTCCAGAAAGTCCGCGTACGGATGAGCGTCGAGAACACTGGGCGTGGGAGCTTGCACGGGAAAAACCCTCCAAACGTGGTTCTCCGAGGTAGCACGCGAAGCGGCGAGGGAGAAGCTCTGCGGTTCGTCGAATTTGGTCGGGTTGCACATTGCAGATTCGGCGACTACGTTGCGAACCCCTGTGTCAAAGCGTTTTGAACTCGTTTCGGGCTTTCAACCTCGTGGTGACCAACCTCGCGCCATCGAAGAAATCTGCGCGGCATTTGGGCAAAACGAGACGTTTCAATGTTTGCTCGGCGTGACCGGCAGCGGAAAAACGTTCACGGCGGCGAAAGTCATCGAGCGTATGCAACTGCCGACGCTCGTGATGGCGCCGAACAAAACGCTCGCCGCTCAGCTTTATGGCGAATTACGCGAGCTATTTCCGAACAACGCCGTCCACTATTTCGTCAGCTACTACGATTATTACCAACCCGAAGCGTACGTCCCGGCCAGCGATACGTTCATCGAGAAAGACTCGATCATCAACGACGCGATCGATCGCATGCGTCACGCGGCGACCCACGCGCTGCTTTCTCGTCCGGACGTGCTCATCGTCGCGTCCGTGAGCTGCATTTACGGCATTGGTTCGGCCGAGAGTTACCACGGGCTGCTCATCAAGATGGAGAAGGGTCTCGAGATACGCCGAGACGAACTCCTGCGGCGTTTGGTCGACATTCAATACGACCGCAACGACATCGATTTTCATCGCGGAACGTTTCGGGTTCGCGGAGATGTCGTGGAGATTTTTCCGGCGTACGAAGAGAGCGTCGCGATTCGGGTGGAGTTTTTCGGGGATGAAATCGAAGCGATCAAAGAGGTCGATCCGGTGCGCGGCAAGGTCATTCGCGAGATCGAGCGCGTCGCGATTTACCCCGGTTCGCACTACGTGACCGAGCAGCAGCAGCTCCGAAAGGCCATCGGTGCGATTCGGGAAGAGCTGCGCGATCGGCTGGACTACTACGACAAAGCCGGGCGGTTCCTGGAAAAACAGCGCATCGAACAACGCACGATGTACGACCTGGAAATGCTCGAACAAATGGGCTTTTGCAACGGCATCGAGAACTACTCGCGCCATTTGTCCGGACGAAAGGCGGGCGAACCTCCGCCGACCTTGATCGATTATTTCCCCAAGGATTTCTTGCTCATCCTCGACGAATCTCATCAAACGATTCCGCAAGTCGGCGCGATGTACCGCGGCGATCGCGCGCGAAAAGAGACGCTCGTCGAGTACGGATTTCGGCTCCCCAGCGCGCTCGACAATCGCCCCTTGCAGTTCGACGAATTCGAGCAGCACTACAACAAAGTCCTGTTTGTCAGTGCAACCCCGGGTGACTACGAGATCACCAAGACGGGCGGCGTCGTCGTGGAGCAGATCATTCGTCCCACGGGCCTGAACGATCCGGTGATCGACGTTCGACCGGTCGCGGGTCAGGTCGATGATTTGCTCGAGAAAATTCGGGGGCGCGTGGCGGGCAACGAGCGGGTGCTCGTGACGACGTTGACGAAGCGCATGGCGGAAGATTTGACCGAGTACTACACGGAGCTCGGGGTCAAAGTGCGGTACTTGCACTCGGACGTCGAGACGCTGGAACGTATCGAAATCTTGCGAGATTTGCGGCGTGGTGAGTTCGACGTGCTCATCGGCATCAACTTGCTGCGTGAAGGTCTCGATTTGCCCGAAGTGTCGCTCGTGGCGATCCTCGATGCGGACAAAGAGGGGTTTTTGCGCAGCACGCGATCGCTGATTCAGACGATCGGTCGCGCCGCGCGTAACGTGCGGGGCGAAGTGATCATGTATGCGGATCGCGAGACGGATTCGATGCGGCGCGCGATTCAAGAGACAAACCGTCGTCGAGCCTTGCAAAAGGCTTACAACGAAGCGCACGGCATCACGCCGATGACGGTGACGAAGGCGATCTTGGATTTGTCGCCGACGTCGGGTTCTCGCGATTATTACGCCATCCCGAAAAACTCCGGTTCAGCTGCGGAAAAAGGAGCGGGGGCGGCTTCGGGCGTCGATTTGGCGGAGCGAATCGAAGCCTTGCGTCAGGAGATGTTCCTGGCGGCCGAAAACTTGGAATTCGAAAAAGCAGCTCGACTTCGCGATCAAATTCGAACGCTCAAAGGGGAGCTCGACGACAGTGGAGCGGAAGGTTCGGGATCGGCCGAGCCCAAGCGCGGGGCAAGAGGTGGAGCTGGTCGAGGCGGCGCGGGAGCTCGGGGCAAACAATCCGGAGGTCGAGCCGGCGCGGGGAATGGTCGCGGTCGTTTCCGGTGATTGTCGGGGCAAACGATTCGGGACGCGCGTTACGCGCGAACGGTTGTTCTGTCAGGCGGATATGCGGATTTGAGGCACGTGGGCGGGATCGATCACGAGCGGGCGTCGCGACGATGCGGCCTCGAGCTCGATGTGAATGCGTTCCACGTCTTGGATGAGGTCTTGGACGGATGCGCCCATGGTGCCGTCGGGCGTGTCGCGGAGCTTGTCCAGGGCGACTTCGAGCAATTGTGCGGCGCCATTGGGGCTTTTCGCGCGATGAAGTTTGTGCATTGCCGTCGCGACGAGGATCAGCGCTTTGAGCAACTCGCGAACGGCTTCGCTCTCGTCCGGACGATGTCGACGACTTTCTTCCCAAAGCTCGTGAGCGTCGAAGTACCGGCCATTGCGATACGCTTCGAGGCCCGCGGCAAAGAGTTTGTCCGGATCAGCTCCGACGGGAATCACGCTGTGCGGTTCGAGGTTTGGACCGTGGTCGATCACGTTGAGCGGCGGAATGAAGTGCAGCGCGAGGTCGATGCTCTTGACGGACAAGAGGCGAGCCACTTCGGCCAAGCATGTCCGGGTGCCGTCACGAAACGCGGCCAAGTCGATGCCGCCGTACACGTCGGGCAGTTCGTCGAGTTTGATCAGCGCACGTTCGAGCAAGTGCAGCGCGCCGCGTAGTTCACCGTTGTGCCGCACCTTGTGCATCGCGTTGGTGACTTGAATGAGGGCTTGGAGGAAACGGCGCGTCGTGTCGTTCTTTTCGACTTGATAGACTTCCGTCCAGATGTCTTGCGCGTCGAAATGGCAGAAGGCGCGATAGGCTTCGAGGCCACGAGCGAATTCAGCCTCGCGATCGATCGGCCCCGTGCGCTGTTCTTCCGATTCGTCGGTGTCGCCGTAGATGTCGCTCTTGGTCTCGCTTTCCATGAGGTTGGCGCATGATACACGACGCAGCGAATGATTCAAATTGAAGCGCGTCAGTGGACGGCGTCGAGCAACCGGGCTACACGTAGGCTCGTGACGAAAAACGAATCTCGGCGCAAAGCTCGAAGCGGCAAGTCGAAAAGTCGCCCACCGTCCTCGAGTTCGTGGATCGGTCTTGTTGCCGCGGGTGGATCTGTCCTTGCGCTCGTGGGATTGCTCTATGCCTCGTGCAAAGAGAGTTCGTCCGCGCCGACTCCCGAGCCTGTCGCGACCGTCGTTGCGCCTCCGCCGGTGACGGTTGCCACGACAAACGCTCCTGCGCCTGCGCCTGCGCCTGCGAAGAATGCGAAAGAAGATTGGAACGATACCGGAATTGCCTGGCTATCGTACGAAGCTGGAATTTCAAAAGCCAAGAGCGACAACAAGCCGGTTTGTCTTGTATTCTTCACGAATTGGTGCCCCCATTGTCGTAATTACAGCCATGTTTTTTCCGATCCGCGTGTCGTCGCGAAAGCCAAGGACTTCGTCATGATTCGCCTGAACGCGGACGACGTACCCGAGATCAGCAACGCGCATTCGCCCGACGGTACGTACGTTCCGCGCACGTTTTTCCTCGGCACGGACGGCAAGATTCTGGCCGATGTGCATGCGCCCAGGCCGCAATACATCCATTTCTACGACGAAAGCAATCCCGATTCATTGCTCGCCGGAATGGACGCGGCCCTCAAGAAAACCCGCGCGATGTAAGAAAACTCAATCGTGCACGGGCCGAATGAGTCCGTCTTTTTGCAATTCGCGAACGAGCCGCGAGGCTTCGCGCTCGGCCTCCGCCGCATCGACTTCAAAAATAGCGCACAAACGTTGGGTGAGCGTCGGGATATCCATGTTTCCGTCGCTCAATGCTTTCCACACGACGACGCCGGCCCGATTGAGCGTGTAATAAAGGCCCGAACCAAGGTTCAAGAGCACGGCGCCGCCGTCATCGAGCTGGGTAAAGAGGACATCTTTGCTGGTGGAATAACGCTCTTTCATGGCGGGCAATGTTTCGCCGTCGTCGTCGACGGATCGTCCGGATAAACGTACGTGACCACGAATCGTGCGTCCAGCGTTTCGTGATAAGGCGCGCCGTCGAGCTCCACCCAGGCGTGAGCCGTCAAGTCTTCGCGGGCGCGAGGATCCATACCCATGACGAATTTCGCCGCGTATCCGGCGCGACGCAAGAGCGCATAACGCGTGAGCGCTCGATACAAGCACGTATCCGGTAAAACACGCGTACGGCGACAAACTGCTTCTTCGAATCGAATGACATACCAAATTCGTGAAGCGCTCATCGTGACTCGAGGCAAAAAATGCGGGGTCAATTCTTCGAGAATCCGGGGCAAGGATTCCCGTGGAACTCGATGCATGAGGCGAATGCGCAGTTCAAATGCTTTGGCCACCGAAGAAATGGGGGACAAAAGCGCGGTCGGGTTCATCATAAAAAACCGCTTTCAAAGAGCCGCGAAACACGCGTCTTCGATGGCTGCGCATAACTTCGGCAATGCATCGAGACACGGCGTGAACCGCACATCGAAAATGGGCAAACGAGCGGCGAGGTCAAAATATCGCGCCATCATGAGCGCATTTCGTTTCGAGTCGGAAAGAAGGAATGAAAAAATATGCGGCATGAGCGCTCGAAACGCGTCGGCCGATGAAAATCGATTGATTTCGACGCGAAATGCGTCTTCAGCCACGAATCCGCCGGCCAAACGTTGCAGGATCACCATGGCGGCCAAAGGCGCCGCTTCGGTTCCCGAAACGAATGCCACGTCCGAATCCGCCGCGATTTCCACGCGCGGTCGAAATGGCAAACGCAATGCTTGAAACGTTTGGTCTCGCGGGACAAACACCAAGGAATCGTCCGCCCAATGCGGGTGATTTCGTCGGGACATCGTAAACGCGAGCGTCGATTTCCCCGTGCCCGAAACGCCGCAAAATCCAACGACCCCGGACTTGATACGCACGGCGCTCGCATGGAGCATCTCGGCCCCCGCCGCCTGCAAAATCATCGGTAACGCAAAGCGATAATAGACTTCCATCAAGAGCGGAGATTTATCCGCACTGGTCACCGTTCCGTGTACTTGTCCGGATTCGTCGACGACGCGAACGATTCCAATTCTCGGGAGCAGAATACGAGGGAATCCTCCATGCATTTCACAAATAGCATGGATCTCACCATCTTCGGTTTTCCAAGGAATAGCCGGCGGTTCGACAACGAATCGGGTTGTATCGAGCGTCGGGTCGACGTCGATGGAAAGCACAAAAGCCGCACGGCGTTGAAGATTCGTTTCCAAGACTATCGGCACGTCGTTCATCACGATCTCGCGCACGCTTACACAATCATGACGATCGCAATTCGTCGTTTCGTGTTGCATCCACACATTCACTTATGGAATGCCACGACGTCACCTCACGATTGCGGTGACATCCATTTTCGTATGTCGAGCCGTCGCGTCGCCTTGCGAGCGGCAATGACGAACTCGGTGGTCAAAACGAACGGAGTCGTTTGCGCCGTTCCAAGTTCGTGTTCGTCCGGCACGAGGTGCGTCTTTCCGTAACGAAAAGCGTCACCCGCGTGCGATGCGTTCGGCGTTCATCCGAGGCTGTTCTTGCGCGACATACCCGGGTCCATGTCGAACTTCGAGCCACCTTTGGCGATACCCTGGACAAAATCTTCGAGGCGTCCCATGCGGACGAGCACGGGCCGTTCCCAAGCTGCTCTCGAGTGGCCGGAAGGTGCACCCATCGAAGGTTGTTCCTGCTGAATCGTGTCGTCGAGTTTCATGTACCGTACTTTCAGGCTGCGTCACGATCGAGCAAAGCGTGCGGCGAGCCATGCCTCCGTGCTTAGCAGTTGCCACACGGGCACCCAACGTTCAGACCTACCAGAAAAAAAATGCTCCGTGATGTCGTTTGCTGCGATCGGGTCGATAATACCAAGTTCCGCGAGCCTCGTCGCCCCTCCCAAACGCGTCCACGAATTTCTTCCGAACCGCCTCAAGACATCCCGACCAAGGTTCGTAAAATCCACTTTTCGCACCGGCATCATCACCGAAGGCAATTTTCTGTGCACAAGCTCACGCAGAGGGCCCTTCATCCGACCTCCCTGATACAAGCGTCGCGGATGCACGCGCAATGCTAACTCCACGAAATCAGGGTCGAAAAAGGGATAGAGGATCCGCACGCCAAATCGCCCCGCCCACTCGAGCCCCTGCTCCAGCTCGATGCTCAAGGACGGCGTTTGCGGCAACTCGCGTATCGCCTCGATATAACGACCTTCTTTCGGACCGAGTTCCACGCGCACCGATTCCCGCGCCCGCTCCTGAAGGCGTTCGAGCGGCCCGCTGCGTAATGGCATATCCAGTGGGCGAATGCGATTTCGCAGCGAATGATACCAACGAGAAACCGTCGGACCGGCCAATTGTCGAGCTTCGGAAATGAGCGTCGGTTTAATGGCGGCTTCCCAAAGAAGATAGTGGGCGACCCGCCACGCAGGGAAAGGCGATGTTTTTTGCCAAGCGCGAATGAACTCGACGAGGCCGTGGGTATCTCGCTGCAAAAACAGATCGTGGGCATAACGCGTATCGACGACGAGCATTTCGTCGCCGCCGGTACCGAAAAGCACGCGGTGCAAGCCTTGTTCTCGGGCCGTGACGAAGAGCGTCGAATACAGACCTTGCCATAATCCCATCACGGGGCTCGAATTACCGACGGAATGGGCGAGCGCCATGGCGACGAAATCTTCATCCAAGGCTTCGGGATAAACCGTGCGAAAATGCTGGGGCATTCCGAGGACTTTGGCGACTTTGGCTTGCGTCGCTTCTTCATTGATTTCGGTATTCGGAAAACGCACGGAGAGCGCGCTGAGGGGTGCGTCGGGACCAACGATTTCGGCGGCGATGGCCGCAATGCCCACGGAATCGAACCCTCCGCTCATGGCGACGGCTCGAGCACCCACGTCGATGCAGCGTTCGACGGCTCGTCGCAATGTCGATTCGAATTGCGACAATTCGTCGTCCGTGGCCCAAGAAAAACCCACCGGGACGGGATTCCAATATCGGTCGAGGGATTTTCCCGAAGAACGAACGATGAGTCGATGCGCCGGTGGCAACCGGTAGATATCCGCGTAAAACGTTTCGTGCAAGTGTTGCGATAACGTGGTTGCCGATAGAAATTCCGTGATTCGTTGCAGATTCGGTTTGCCCGAGACTTCGCTTTGGGTTAGCAGGGCGTCCAGCGACGACGACAAAAGCAATTGTCGTCCATTCCAATGATAAAAGGCCGCATACACGCCCATGCCGTCGCGACCCGCCAAGACGCGCCGGTTTTTCCGGTCCCAAATAGCCGTGAAAAACCCACCGCGCAAATCCCGCAAAAAGTCATCGCCACGCGCTTCGAACGCTTCGGCGACTCGTCGCGCAGCGGCTCCGCGTTGCCGATCGCCCTTGGGTAAATCGAAGAGGTATCCGTCGAAAACGACGATATTTCCTTGTGCTGTTTCGAATACTTCGAGCGTTTCCGGCGCTTGCTCCGGGTTCGAGGCGATCGTCGGCGCATTCCCATCGACGTCCCAGCGAAACACCCACGTTTGCGGCGGCAAATTCACAGAAACGGGCGTCGGTTCTTTCATCTGTTCGTCTCCGACAAACAAGCTTCGCGCGGTGTTTCGATCAATCCTTCGAGGACCAGACCGGTGACGAGGGCTTCGACTTCTTGACGCAACACGGCCGGGTCCACGTCGAATTTCGACAAAAGCTCTTCGACGCATCCCGACAAAGAATGCTTTTCGTCGATCCACGACCAGATTTCCGAACCGGTCGCATTGAGTTCGAATACGGCATTGTTCTCGAGGTTTACCAGAAAAAACGTTTCGTCCAAACGGCGACTTACGACGTGGGCGGCGGGAACCAGCGAACTATGCCATACATCCGCGTTCATTCGCTCCCCCGGTGGTTTGTCGCGATCGATGATTTGCCGAAAACACGGGCCTGGTTCGCCGGCTGAAATCCCGGATCGCGATCCAATGCGGCATCGGCTTTCGACATGAGGTGACAGCTACCACATCTTTGGGCCGTGGGAAAGTTCGTGGCATGAATCTGAAATACGCCGGGCACTTTTCCAGCGCCACAAAGCGTTCTATAGTGCGGGCCGCGATGTCAAACCCCGGCTCGAAGGCGTGGATTCGTGGTTTCTTGCGATGGGACGCAGCGATTCAACGCTTCTACAACCTGCACGATAGTTTGCGCGACGAAGTTTTTCTGGCGTGGGTTCCTTTGGACGAACGCACCGCCGTGACCACGTCGCTCTATAGCCGGGAAGCTTCGTACTTGCCGGGGCGTGGACACGTGGAGCGAGGGTTTTTTCCCGCCGAAGAATATGCATTTCGCTCGCGGCCGATTCCTCCGGGATCTCGCATTCTTCTCGGTGCGGCCGGGACCGGCCGAGAGCTCGTGACTTTGGTCGAACGCGGATACGACGTCGTCGCATTTGATCCTTGCGCGACGTTCGCCGACGCCGCGCGTTCCATTTTGCCAAACGCAACCTTTGTCGACGCATCGTATGCCGATGTCGTGTCGGCAGCTGCGGGGCGGGGGCCGTTGGTTTTTCTCGACAAGGGCCCGCCCGTGGATGCCATCATGTTTGGTTGGGGCAGCCTTTCGCACGTGATGCCGCACGCCGAGCGCGTGGCGCTTTTTCGAGCTTTTCGCAAACTTGCTCCGAAAGCGCCTATTTTTGCGAGTTTCCTTTATTTGCCCGAAGTGACGAATTTCACCCGCGGACGCGCTCGTAATGCGTTGCAACGCGTCTTCAGCGCGCTCGGGGCGCCCAATACATCCGAACGAGGCGATCACTTTTCGCCTTATATCGGCTTCTTCTCCGCCCTTGGACGGGAAGAAATCGACAAACTCGCCGACGAATCGGGTTACGACGTCGTGCATTTCGATGCCGGCAGCGATGCGTACGCGGTATTCGAACCGAAACCCTAATTCAATTCAAGGTTTGTCAAGGTCCGGCCGTACGTCGCCCATACCCACGGCCCAGCCCATGGAATAGCGCGCATTGATTTCGCAGCGTGGATTCCAATGCGCTTTGCCATGTTCATCGCGCCAACGAAATGCATCAATGCCGAACGGCCCGAAATAACCGGCTCGAAATAGCGCTTCGCCCGCAGACCCTGCTGCTTTGGCCAACGAATACGCTTCGTCCCGCCCGAGTTCCCCGGTACGTACACGTCGGGTTTGCTGCCACGTTCCGTCCTCCGTCGTCGTCTGCAAGGTCGGTTCACCCAAGACGATTTCACCCGAGATCGACACGTGCCCGTGCAATCCGAAATCCGCAATGCGTTCGACCCAAGGCTCCGCCACGAGCGCTCCGAATTGTCGCAAAGAGGCTTCAATCCACGTGCGCGCGTCGGTCATGATTTCATCCGGACGAACTCGACGGCGGCCTCGCCCGGCAAAACCATGAGGTCGTCGCAAGAGCCAATTTCCACGCGGGGAGGGTTGAGCCAATGCGGAGATGATTTCGTCGATCGTCGTCACGACGCATTGTCCCGGAAGGGTTGTTCCAAGCTCCAAGGAAAAGCGCCGATCATTGACTCGTCGCAGGATTTCGAAATCCGGTGCGGGAAGTCGGGTCGCGCCTGCGCGGGCCAGGGCCATGAGCGCTCGGGGCGTGGGCAACCACGCGCGCCCGAGGCATCCTTGCGCCAAACCTGTTTCGTTTTCCTCGCCAAACAAAATCACATCGCCGGCAGGGACGAGGGCACCTAATTTTTCGACGAGGTTCGGCAATCGTGTGCGGGTATCGGCTCCAATGCTCCGCCGCGGATTTTCGAGCTCGATTTCCGCACCGAGGTTCAGCAGCCACGCGGATCGGGTATCCATGCTTCGAGCTCCGACAAGAATGCTTCGGGAAAGCCTGCGCGCAGCCTGGCGGCTTTGTTTTGCGGCGTGCCGCGCATCACCATGGGTGACAGCGGTTTCGGCAAATAGTTCCGCCAGCGTTCGAATGCCACGCCTTCCGTCAAGCGATCGAACCAATGCAATGCAAAGGCCACATGCGGCACTTCCTCGGCACACACGAGGGCTTGAATGCGAGCGCCTTCTTCGTCGCCGATGGCCAAAAAACGTTTTTCAAAGCGAACCGTATGATCCAGATTTCCGCCCTCGAATCCCATTCCCATGACAGCGACGTAATGCGCGGGCGACGGGGATTGCGGGACACGCTCCCAAAACCAATCCCGCACGGGAAAATCGCCGAAGGAATAACCCAGTTTCTCCATGTAATCGACGTACATCCGCATGTGGCGAATTTCATCGTGGGCGATGTGCACGAGCCCATTTTTGAAGGCGCGTGGAGCATCCGCGAATGCGAGCAATGCCCAACACATCAACTCCGCCGCTTGCAGTTCGTGGTGCAAGAACGTATGCACGAGCTCCGCTCGACGCTTGGGATCGCGCATGGCATCGGGCCCGGGAGCCTTGTGAGCGCGCGACATGATTTGCAGCGCGTCGGGTCGCCCGGGGCGATCGATTCGTCGCTCCGGTGGATTGTCCTCCCAAACCTCGGGGACGGCCGGGGGCGAGAGCTTGTGTGCGAGGTCATTGCTCGTCACGTAATCATACGCCCAACGTTCGACCGTACCTTCGGCCGGGACCAACCTATTCATGATTGTGTCCGCTCCCGATTGGGTTGCGGTGGCTCGAAAAGCAGTGGTTGTGGACATTGCGAGCACCGGATCATGCTTCCACCAGGGTCATTGGCAGCTACGTGGTCGTTATCTTTGCGCTTCTTACCTCAAAACGTGGTGACGCGCCATGCGCGGGTTGCAAAAAGTTCAAAGCCTATCCGCTATCGTTTTTCCGCGATGTAAGGCATAATCAAGCCATGCACAAACCAATCGCTTCCACTTCCATCGTTTCGTTCGTAACGCTTTTCGCCGTGGTCGGCGTCGGATTTGCCGGGTGCGGAAGCACAATCGATTCCGGTGGCGGAGGTTCTGCCGGACAATCCACCGGGGGCATGAATTCAGGTGGTGCGGCAGGATCTGGCGGCTTTGCAGGTCAAGGCGGCGCCGGAGGTGATAACGGCGTCTGTTCGAATGCTCCGATCGGCCGTTTTTGTGTGCGCGGCGCGATCGATGCGGCGACAAACCAAGAGGTCTTGTCCGCCGACGGTCCCGTGCAATTTCAAGTCTTTCCCAAAGGCTGCTTTTCCTCGTCTTGCACCAAGATTCACGAAGCGAGCTGCACCGCAATGGAGGCAACGGACAACGTCGTGCAGGTCAATGGCACGTTTTGCCTCGAGGATGTTGCGGCACCAGCCTGCACCGCCGATTGCAATGGCGGCGGATTTGCCGATTGCGCAGTGAGCACCTTGGCCGCGGGCACGTACACCGCCACGCTCGGCGCGTTGCAAATCACGTTTGACGTTCCCAGCAACTTGCCGCTGGGCGGCGTATGCGTCGGTCAGCAATTCTAACGAATTGTCGGCAGCAAACCCTCGCGTTCATCACGGCTTGTATTCGCGATTCACCCAATTCGCGCATTGAAGCACCACGCGGTATCCGTCGTTATCCTCGAACGTTCTGCCGCGTAAATCCCAATACGGATTCAGCGCGGCGACGCGCTTGAAGCCCGCGTCGGTCATGCGTTGACAAACCCGCTGCCATTCTTCCGGGTCGGGGAGGTAAAACACCACCAAATCCTCGCCCGTGGGTCGTGGTGTCACCGGATGCGTGCGGCAATAAGTAAACTCGAAATGATACTGCATGTCCGGGTGACCAAGCATAATGCCGTCGAAGCCGTCGTGATCCTCGAAGCCTCCGACAACCGTCAGGCCGAGGCCGTCGCAATAAAGTTCGCGAGTGCGTCGTAGATCCGTCGCCGGACGAGCGATACGTACATGCGTCTGCATGACGTGCCGTTTTATCCAATGACGCAGCCCATGTCCATCCGCACGCAGCGAGGCGTGTTCTTTTTTGGTCTTGCGAAAAAAAGTGTCGTCGATTCGTGAAGACGGAGTCCAACATATTGATTCTGCGATAAGGGCGCAGTAATGCCCAAGAATCGGCAGCTTCAAGGAGGTTGGACGATGACATCCCATTTCAAATTGGTCTTCTGTTGGCTTGTGGCTCCCTGCGCCCTTTCCGCTTGCGCTCAAATCGTGGGAATCGAAGATCCCATTCCGATTGATCAAAAACCGCCCGAAAATACGAGCAGCAGCAGCAGCAGCACCAGCGGCAGCAGCAGTGGCAATGCTTCGAGCTCCTCCGGAATGATGGGAGGCAATCCGTCGAGCCCTTGGATTGGTTGGCGTATGCCAAACCCCGCCGAAACAGGTTTACCAAACCCGTCCAAATATGTGGACGATGCCGCGAAAGAAGTCATTTATGACCAAGTGACGGGTCTTTTGTGGCAGAAAACGGTCGACGGCGGCTCGTACACCTATGAAGGAGCCAAGACCGTCTGCAAGAATCTGACCTACGGCGGCTACTCGGATTGGCGATTGCCGTGGCGCATCGAATTGGTTTCACTCGTCGACTTCACCCGATCGAATCCTCCGATTGATCCGATCTTCGCGAATACACCGGTCGATGGTTTCTGGTCGGCGTCCGGCTATTCGAGCAACACAGGTTATGCCTGGGCCGTGAGCTTCGTCGATGGCGATACCGAGGCCGTCGTAATCGAAACGCAGTACCGCGTGCGATGTGTGCGTTGAGCCGCGCCAAACTCGAAAGGAAAAACGAACATGCGAAAAACCAACGTACAACAATGGCTCGTTCTCATGGCGATTTGTGTGGGTCTGATTTGGGCGGCGCAAAGTCGAGCCGATGCCCCCATGGACCAATACGCTATGATGGGCGGCACCGTGCTCGATCGAAAAACGCAGCTGACTTGGGAGCAAAATGCTGATACGTCGACTTTCACGTTCGATGAAGCCAAAACGTATTGCGACACCTTGACCCTGGGCGGATTGAAGTGGCGTGTGCCCAGCATGAAGGAACTCCAAACCATTGTCGATGAAACACTGGTCGATCCTTCCGCCGATCCCAACGCATTTCCCGATACGAAAATCGATGACTACTGGACGTCGTCGATTTACGAACCCGACCCGACGAGCGCTTGGACGTTACACGCGGATTTTGGCGGAACCGGCGTGGATCCTGTCACGACACCGCATTATGTCCGCTGCGTGCATGGACCGTGATTGGTTTTTCCGGGTAAGACCAATCGTCCGCCCCGCAGCGTCAATTCTTCACTTCAACCGGTGGCTTCAAAGGCAACGGCTCCCAGCGTAACGAGTCGCCGAGGAGCGTCGATACGCGTTTGGCACGGCCACCATCGAGACGCATCACATAAAGTCCCGGCCCTTCGCCGGAGGTGCGCGTCGAGAAAAACGCCACGAGCCGTCCATCCGGACTGCACGCCGGATATCCATTGCGTCCTTGATTCTGCGTCAATCGAATCATTCCGCCGCCACGTTCGTCCGTCGATACGAGGTCCGTGTCTTTTCCAACGCCCACCGCATAAACAACCCGAATCCCATCGGGGTGATTGCAAAACGTCGGTGAAGAAGCGAATAATCCGTCGGGAGAAATCGCCTTGCCGTCCACGTAAATACGTTGGCCCCACTGTCCCTCCCCGGAAAAACCAATTTTACCCGAGGGAGAAAACGACGGACGTAACGCCATACCCACGTCGCTCACGGGGGCGAGATTCGTGAAATCCGGCCCCGCAAAAAGCTTGATCGACGTTCCCACACCCACGGACACCGCGACGCGCGAGCGATCCTTTGAAAACGCGAGGCCATACACCGAACCTTTCATTGGCAAATCAATCAACGTACCCGATGCCGTACGAATCTTGAATTCACCTTTGTCTCGGCTCGTCGTATAATACAGCTCTTCATTTTTCCCGAAGGCCGGCGATAACGCAATTTCATTCGCCGCGGAAATCGGCCGAGCGTCGTGACCATCGGCGTCCACGGTAAATACCTGACGCAAACTGCTCATGCCCGAAACGAACGTCATGCGACTGGCAAAACTGCCATTCGTTCCCGTCAGCGCGCCGATGATCAAGTCGGACAAACGATGCGCTTCGTCGCGAAATGAATCCTTGGCGACGATGAACCGTTTGTCGAATACCGCCGTGGCCCCGTGGTTGACCAGAAAAACCCGTCCCCGCAACGCCACCTTGTCCTCGGAGGCCATCGGCGCCGCTCGTACTTCCACCAAAGCTTCGACCTTTTTCCTCGACCAAGCCGCCACATCGAGCTCGTCGGCGGAGCTGTACGTCTCCGGCGTTTCATCGTCGGAGAGCAATTCGAATTCGCCGGACAAATCCAAATCCCGCCGGGCGACATTACGCAAAATGACGTCTTCCTCGTCGAAGCTGGACGAGGGCAAGACCGCAATGCGCGGCAGCGGCCGTGTCGCTCCCGCAACGACGACGATATTTCCCAACAAATCGTCCGGGCGCGGAGGTTCTTGTGCCGCAGGTTCGTCAGCCCAAACGGGAACAACCGAAGCCAGGAGCGACAAACTCCACAAGGAAGCGAGGGCGAGCGCGCGGTTCATCAATCGCATCTTTCCGGTGTGCATGTGAACGTGAGCGAAATCTGCGTTTGCAAAATGTCCGGGTAATTCTCGGGCGGCGGCGGAAGCTCGTCCCCTTTGGCGCTCTCCAATGCTTTTCGCGCAGCATTGTCGAAAGCTGCTTGACCGCTGGGATGGATGGAGAAATCAGCTACCGATCGACCATTCGACAACGTCACCGTCGCCGAGACGCGATGCTTGACGATCTCCTCCGGCGACAAACCCGATCCCGAGACGCGAAATCGTCGACTGAACCAACTGCGGATTTTCTCACGATACAAATCGACGGCTCGCGCTTTGAGCGGATCCATCTCTTTGCCGTCTTTCGATCCATCCTCGTGGCCTTTTTCGTCGACATTCGCGGGCGGCGTTTCCTCTTTCGGCACTTCGACGGGCGTTTCGACGTCTTTGGCCAATTCCGCATCCGGCGGTGGAGGCGTCGTGTCCAATTTCGCCATTTCCACCTCCTTCGGCGGAATGGCTTCTTCGGTTTTTTCGGCTTTCGTCGAGACAAACGCTTCTTGTTTGACGCGTTTTTTGACTTTGGGCTTGAGCCACCGATCGGGCAATTTGGAATGATCCCGTTTTCCGCCCAGCTTCAATGTGGGCGAATCCAGATCGAGCACGGGAACGACTTTGACCGGGACGCTCGGCCCGGTATCGATTTCCGCAACGGCCGCCGGTTTGTGCAGGTTCGACAAACGCAATAACAACACTGCGCCGGCTTGCACGTTCGCCGCCATGACGATGGCAAAAATAATCTCCGCCGTGCTGAAATTGCGCGGAGGTTTGTCCCGGACAATACGCCGCTCGTATTGCTCCAGGTCGGCATCGAATCCCGGCGCTCCCGCGGTCAATTCACGCCCTCCTCTTCAGGCTCGACGAGCAGATTCAATCCCAGCACTCCGGCGGCCCGCGCAGCCGCAACCACGCGCGCGACGGCTGCATAACGCGCATTCTTGTCCGCGCGAATGTACAGCTCTTTTTCTTTTTGAATGCGTGGATTCGTCGCCAGCACACCTTCGACGCTGGCCGTCACGTCGTCTTCCCCGAAAAACACTTTTTCGTCTTTCGTGACGGTCACGACGAGCTTGGTATCTTTGACCGGCGCTTCCGTCGCGTCGACATTCGGCAATTCCACGCGTAATCCCGACGTCAACAGCGGCGCCGTCACCATGAAGACGACGAGCAACACCAGCATGACATCGACGAGCGGCGTCACATTGATCTCGCCGAATCCTCGTCCGCGTTTTTTTCGAGAACCGGTTGCCATGCCCATGATGCAGCATCCTTTCCGAGGTCGAGCGATTACGCCGTTTTGGTTCGTTTGACCGCCGCGGGGACTTCCGAAATCAGCGCCACCCAACCATTGCTCGCCGCTTCAATGGACGACATGAGCCCGTCAATGCGTTTGTTCAGCGAATTGTACGCGACGACGGCGGGAATTGCGGCAGCCAAACCGATCGCCGTGGCAATGAGCGCTTCACCGATGGCCGGTGCGACCACGGGCAAGCTTGCGCTTTTCGCCTGACCGATGCGCAAGAATGCATCCATGATGCCGTACACCGTGCCGAACAATCCGACGAACGGCGACGCCGAAGCAATCGTCGACAGCGAATTCATCAATGACCCGGCGCGTTCTTCTTGATCCACGAGCGCCCGTTTGGCGACCGAATCGAGAAGTTTTGGATTTCCCGCACGTTTTCCCAATTCGAGAACGACGTGCGCTCCCGGAGCATCCGCATAACGACTGGCCGCGGCGAACAATGTCTCCGCATCCAGCGCCATTTGAGCTTCCCGCTGAAAACGTCGCTCGGCTCGGCCGAGGCGCCCCAATTGGAGCCATTTCAACAGCGCAATGACCCATACCATCGCGGCTGCGGCGACGAGAATCCAGACAACGACGAACACCGGACCCGACGAATGCAGAATCAACGAAATCGGATCAAGCCGAATCGGTGCACCCGTGCCAATTGCGATATCGGTCATGACCTAGTCTCCTCAATCGGCGAGCAATACTTCCACGTAACGATCTTGCGCCCAACCGTCATCATCGAGGCCCGTGGCGGTGATTTCGCCATGCGACGTCGTGGAAACGCGGTCCTTTTCCATTCCTTTTTTCGCCAGGAATTCCGCTACGCTTCCCGCGCGCTTTTGCCCGAGGCCGAAGTTGTATTCGGTTTCGCCGCGCATATCCGTGTGCCCAATCAGCTTCATTCCGCGCCCGGCGAGCGCTCCCGTCGTAAAACAACGCGCCAACGCCACGAGCGAATTCGCCGCATCCTTGTCGATATCTGCGGAATCGAATCCAAAGTGCATCGTCGGAATATCGCCGCACGCTTTGACGATACGATCTTCGATATGGACCACGCCATACGTTGGCGACGCCGCAGCCGCAGCATTGATTTTTGCCGCATTGGGTTTGTCCGGTGCGACCACCTGCACCGCAACGGGCGTCGATGTCGATTGCGTCGCCGCTCCAAGAGCCGTCTTGGGCGATGCTGCGGGATCCGACCCGCAACCCAGCGCGAACAATGCGACGAGAGAACCGACGATGATGGGCGTTTGAACTGACATGACTCCTCCGTCAAAACCGTTGCGATCTGTAAAACGAGAAATGGTGATCGCCATAGCTGCGTTTCCTACACGTCGGCCATCGAGTCGCACGGACCCTGGTGACGAGTCTGATTCGAGCTTCAGTTCTGGGTTAAACGGTACGCGGTCCTCGGGCCAAATTTTTGATGCACGTTTTTTTGTGTCGGTGCAAACCGGCCCTCGAGGTCCCCAACCTCTGCACTCGAAAGGGCTAGCAACCGCGGCGTGACCCGTCAAGGTTCGGTCCGCAAAGAATTTTCCATCGAAATCATGGATTGACGGCGGCTCGATTGGGGGCTAATGACGCGATGTCGGATTTCTCCAAAGGATTGTGTCATGGCTCTGCCCAAGCTCCTCGAAGGTCGTCTTTCGCTTCCCATCATCGGCGCGCCGATGTTCATCGTTTCCGGTCCCGAGCTCGTTATTGCGCAATGCAAAGCGGGTATCGTCGGTTCGTTTCCCGCGCTCAATGCCCGTCCGAAAGAACAACTCACAGAATGGCTCGGGCGCATCAAAAAGGAGCTCGCCGAATATCAAGCTCAGCACCCCGATCGTCCGGTCGCACCATTTGCCGTCAATCAAATCGCCCACAAGTCCAATGATCGCCTCGAATACGATATGCGGGTGTGTGTCGAGCACCAAGTGCCGATCATCATTACGAGCCTCCGGCCGCCGGCAGAAATCGTCAATGCGGTGCATTCTTATGGCGGCATCGTTTTGCACGATGTCATCAATGTGCGTCATGCCGAAAAAGCGCTCGAAGAGGGGGTCGACGGTCTGATTCTCGTGTGCGCGGGCGCGGGTGGACACGCGGGAACGTTGAGCCCCTTTGCATTGCTGACCGAAGTGCGGCGTTTTTACAATGGAACCATTTGCTTGGCCGGAGCCATGACGAGCGGCGCGCATGTCTTGGCCGCGCAGGCCATGGGCGCGGATTTGGCGTACATCGGCACGCGTTTCATCGCCACGGAAGAAGCCAACGCGATGGCCGAATACAAGCAAATGCTCATTGACACGACCGCGAAGGACATCGTGTATTCATCGCTCTTCACCGGAGTGCATGGCAATTACTTGAAACCGGCCATTGCGAAGAATGGAATGGACCCGGACAATCTCCCGTCGGCAGACAAAACCACGATGAACTTTGGTTCCGGTGGCAATACGGCGGCGAAAGCTTGGCGCGACATTTGGAGCGCCGGACAAGGCGTCGGCAATATCGTCGATGCGCCGAACGTCGGGAAGCTCGTGGCGCGTATGCGTGAGGAATACGATACGGCGTTCGAGGCCTTGGCCAAGAATGCTCGTACCGGAAAAACCTGATCGGATCAAAATGCAGGAATGACCGATGCTCGCTCCCGTGTGAGGCGCACAGCTTCGACAAAACGCGGATCCCCATGGAGCGGCACGAAAATCGGACAATGCTCGAGCCAATAAATGTCCGCCAGCGGTTCTCTGGCCGCCCGGCAAATCTGATCCAGCGCCAATTCGAGGTGCCCTTTGAAAGCGACGACCTCCGAAATCCATTGCCGGGCCAGGATTTTGTACCGCGGGGTTTCGGAAGGATCCAATTCCGAAGGGTGTCGCAACAGCGCATCGAGATTTTCTTGGCGACCTCGTAATACCCCCAGATAGTCCTCCGTAAATCGCCCCAATGATTGCTTCGCCGACCATTCAATCGCGGGAAGGACGGCTTCGAATGCGCGCAAATCATTGTGCCACATCGCGTCGCGTACGCGCGCGACCATGGAAAGACGAAATCGGTCCGTCCGTTCAAACGCTTCCAATTTGGAAATAGCCGCCAACGCTCGTTGCCGTTGATTCGACAAAGACAACGTACGTGCCAAATGCGCCCACGCGCCCGTGTGATGCGGATCGAGCTCGGTCGCCAAGGTCAAATGCTGGATCGCTTTTTCGAGATGTCCCGCTTCGCTCTGCAAAATGCCGACGAATTCATGCGCAGGCGCACACGTCGGCGCAATCTCCAGGGCGCGTTGCAGCGCGGGAATCGCCAAATGATATTCACCGCGATTCGTCGCCAAACTTCCCGCCGCCAAATGCGTTTCGGCAATATCCGGCGCAACTTGCAAGGCTCGTTTTACACTGGCCAAAGCGAGCGATTGCCAGGGCGGCTCCTTTTTCCCATAACCCAAAAACCACGCGCGGCACGAGGCCAATGCATGTGCGGCGATGGCCGGCAAAAATCCCGGCGCCAAGGCCAATACACCATCCAGCAGCTTCACCGCATTTTCGACGGATGTCGGATCCGGCGTCCGCATTTCGTGGCGCGCTTCGATATACGCTTCGACGACGGATGTCGGGGCGGACATCGAATGCACCATCGTCGACAATTCGATGCGTAATTCTTCCGCGACTCGGCGCACGACCGAATCCTGAAATTGAAATAGATCTTTCGCGTCGCCGTCGTGCTGCTGGACCCAGCGCTGCACACCCGTCGTGGCATCGATGAGACGCACCGAAACTCGAATATGATTTCCACCGGCTTGTACGGCGCCGTCAATGATCGCACATACACCCAATTCTTTGCCGATCGCGATCGGATCCCGAGACGAACGAAATCGTTCCAATGCTCCGCTGCCCAGGACGAAAAGCCCGCGCGTTCGGGAAATGGCATCGACGAGTTCGTCGGTCAAAACTTCCGCCACGTATTGCTGATCCGGCGGTCCACGATAACGAAACGGCAAAATCGCCAGTTTCTGGGACGTCGCTTCCACGGCCGACGTCGGCGCAATCGGTGGCGATTGCACTTGGGCCGAGGCTTGCGTGAAGTCCAGTTCGAATGCCGTCTTCTCGTCCGTCGCTTCCATCAATGCGTCAATGGCCGCGATGAACGCCGCCGTCGATTGCGGTCGCGCATTCGGATCGAGCGACAAACAGCGCAAAGTCAACGCCGCGAGCGCCGGGGCAATCTCCGCCGACTCGCGTTCGATTCGAGCTGCAATATCCGTCGAATTCCCCGCCGGCCGTTCGCCGACGAGCATTTCATACAAAACCACGCCGAGCGCATAGATGTCCGTCCGAGCGTCGATACGTCCGTTCGTCGCCTGCTCGGGCGCCATATAATTCGCCGTACCGAGCGCGCCGTGCGTCAATCCCAAATCATCATCGAGTCCCCGAGCAATGCCGAAATCGGTCAATACGAGTCTCCCCGCTTCATCCACGAGCACATTCGTCGGCTTCAAATCCCGATGAATCACTTCGGTTGCATGCGCCGCACCCAGCGCTTCAGCGATCGTTCGAGCCATGCTCATCGCCTGTTGCGGCGGTAATGGACCGCGTTTGCGCATCAAGGATCGCAACGTCGAACCGGCGATGAATTCCATCGTCAAGTACAAATATCCATTGTGTTCGCCGATATCATACACGCGAATCACATGCGGATGATTCACGCGCCGCGCCAGGCGCACTTCTTGACGAAAGCGCATCGCCGACGCGCGATATTCCTCGGCATGCAGGGGCATCAATTTCAAAGCGACATCATCGGCCAAAACCGTATCCGTGGCTCGATACACCACCGCCATCCCGCCTCGGCCAAGAAGCTCTTTGATCTGATATCGATCCGCAAACACCGTTCCGGTTGCGAGTTCCAAGGTAGGTGTTCCGAAGGCCATGTCGATACGATGATACACGCATCGACATGGCGATTGAAAGTGGGTTCTTGCCGTTCAATGCGGCAATGAAGATCAGAAGCGACGGCTGGGAGCTCCGCGCTCCACAGGCTCGTGAGATCCAGATTGCACGATATTCCGTCCAGAGTCCTGAACCTTCGCGGTCGATTCCGAATCCGTCGAATCAACCAACGAAAAAGCCGCCAGCAAACCAATCACGCCTCCCGCAATCATCAAAAATGCTTGCAGCGAGTGCGAAATCGAATCCATTGCAAAATTGGCGTGCAACAAGGTCATCTCCTTGATCGAAACAAAATACGGCCCGGCCCGAAGCGCCAATGCCGCATTCCGGTAAACGCTCGACAACCCAAAGCTCTGCCCAGAGCTTCGGCGTTGCCATCATCGGCACCGTCGAGCGATGCCAACATTGCCACGTTAGACGCGCACGTCCAGTACCAATTCCTTCAGGGCGGACAGGATATGTCAGCCCTCAAAGGCTCGGCATTTTGCCCGGAAACACCATGAACGAACCGGATCCACGCCACGATGCCGACACGCCGGACGCTCCGGACTCGAGCCGGTCGCGCGAGCTTGCACACTCGCTAGGATCGTCCCTCGCGGTACGTTCTGTTCGGCGAGAACCACACGCCGAGCTGCCTGGAGCAACCCGGTTTACGACTTCACGCGCGGCTTGCGCAGCACTGGATCGCTCGCGCGCCAATCAGCGAGCGGCACGGTCGGATGCATCGGCGTGCGGTAGGTCCCCGCCAAGATCCGGGCAAAACTCGTCGCCCCCGAGCTCACCACCGGAATGTGCTGGAACGACATCGTCAAATAAAACATTCGGTAGTGGAAGAAGTTTTTTTGGACAATCGCGTCGGCCGTCCGCGGCGCAGCGCCAAGGTTTGTCCAGAAACTCGGGTGAATGGGCAATGGAGGACGTTGCGAAATGGCCACTCGAAACGATTCGATTTGCAGCAAAAGCGTTCGGCCATGCTCCGCATCGCATCGCGAAAGAATACGCGCCGTGACCGGGACTTCCGGTTGCCCATAACCAGGCGTTCCGCGTAAAACCAGCGATACCGTCGCCCCGTCCGGCTCGGGCCAAGCTGCTTCGACCGCGGCGGGATCGTGCAAAGGCACGAGCACGTTCAATCCTCGATTGTTACGCACGAGCGCCTGCACGAAATGCGTATTGCCCCCGGGCGCACCCGCGCCCACGATATCGTCGACATCTACCAGCGACACCGGGCCCAGTTTTTTCCATTGCCCAGCCGCCACTTCATCCAATGCCTCGTCGACCGAACGCATCGGCGGAACCTGTTCATTCCGTTCGGCCCAGGCTCGATCCGCGAGTTCTTCCGCCAATTGCCCGGCCAAACCTTCGTCGCCATTCGTCGATACATGCACCGCCCAACCCAGATCATCGCCGTTGGTATACGGATGCACCATGAAAAGGCTCGCCGTGAGCACGCGAGGGTCGTCTTCCAGCTTGCGCATATATCGAAATACTTTGCGCATGGGCGAGAGGAAATCAATCGTCACCCCGCCGCCCAGCAAAAGAGGCATTTTTCTCCACGCATGGACGGGACGAACTTGACCGCGCAAAGCTCGAATCAATCGATTACCCGCGCGAAATCCCGTCGGCGCCAAGTCCCAATGCGGGTTCGTCCGGTACGCAACGAGCACATCCACGGGGTCGACCATTCCCGGGGACAAGTTCGCATGCAAATCGTAACTGACGGCGATTTTCACGTCCGGCCCGACGATGTTGCGCACGCGACGCAAAATGACCCCTTCCGGCGCTTCGCCCAAATCCTTCACTTCCATGGATCCATGCAAAGCCAAATAGACGCCGTCGACGGGCATGGCCGATTGCAAAGCATCCAGCAAATCCTGCAATAGCCCTTCGAAACATTCCTTCGTCAATGGACCGCCGGGAACGGCCAACGCCGAAATGAGCGGCACGGTGGTGACATTTCCCGCCGCATTCGCCGCTTGGACAAACCCGGTGAGCTCCGCGTGCGGCATGAACGATTTGAGCTCCGTATGGCGCAAAGAAGTCGCTTCGGCCAGCGCTTCGCCGCGCATGAAATGCATGCGCTCGAAATCGTCGTGGGTCACGAGCAGAGGCGAATACGTATTCGCTTCATGGAAAATGCGCCCGTAAGCGATGCGGAGCGGTCGTCCGCCGCGCCCGAGGTGTTTCCAGAATTTGCCGATCATGAAAACAATTCTCCCATGAACATCGCCAAGAGCGCTTGACGGACGGGGGGAGGTGCCGCTTCGAGAATGCGGTGAATCAATCCAGCCCGTTCGGGGAGTTTTCCGTCGGTAATTCCCAATTGCGCCATGATATCGCCCGCGCTGATTCCATCTCCGCCGCCATCGCCCGCGAGCGCCGATAACATCATGACGACCTCGGGCGGGGGAACCATTCGTTCGGGCAGGTCTTTGGCGCAATCGGCCAAGTCTTTGGCAAAATCCGCGGCCCGATCGGCGTTGCCCGGATCAATCGTCAAATGGATATGCGCCGGGGATTTTCCAAAACTGTAGGTTGGCTGGACGTACCATCCGCGTTCGGACAAACGGTCGGCCAATTCGAAGACATCGCCCGTATCGGTCGTCAAGGCCAAAACGTTCGCATTCGGTTTGGCGACCAAGCGAATGCCGGGCGTATTTTCAATGGTCGAGACGATCTGCTGCGTCGCCGACC
>WBZU01000734.1_pt1 | contig 26717 bp, 21 predicted proteins | sample 5204311 | NCBI WGS metagenome assembly WBZU01 (sample SAMN12344359, study PRJNA552823) | activated sludge metagenome | biome: Activated sludge suspended growth; feature: Nitrification reactor; material: Wastewater; isolation source: activated sludge from nitrification reactor of wastewater...
CTACAGTGTTCCGAGGTTCAAGGCGTTTCAATCCATCAGACCGGACTATTCCGTGAAAGTAATGGCGTTGAGCGCCAGGGAACAACTGCGGGAGTGGGGGCTCAGTAAGCAAAATCTTGGATTTGACTATGTCGAAGCGTTTTCTGAAGAAAGCTTGGAGAATCTCAATTCGCGGGCGCAGGCGGAACGAGTGATTCAATGGCTGATGAGTGAAGATCCGGCTGTGGTCGTGATTACCGGCTACTTCCTTGCCGGTATGCGCGCGGCGGCCCGATGGGCTAGGTTCCACAAGCGGCTCAGTATCTACATCGGCGATTCGCAGTGGGGAGACCGTCGACGAAATCCTGTGAAAGAGTGGATCAAGGGCTGGTGGGCACGCCGTCATTACGATGCCGCATTTGCCGCCGGTGAGCGCGCGGCGGCCTATCTCCAGATGATGGGATTTCCGCGAGAGAAAATTTGGACAGGGTATGATGTCGTCGACAACCAGGCCTTCGCGGCGGGGGCGGCGGTTGCCAGGCAGGATGCCGCGGCGCTGCGCCTGCGTCTCAACCTCCCCGAAAAGTTCTTCCTCTTTGTCGGGCGATTCGCCCCGGAAAAGAATCTGCCTCGACTGGTGGAGGCCTATGCCTCATACCGTCATGCTGCCGGAACGGACGCATGGGGGCTTGTTCTTGTGGGAGGGGGACCGGAGGAGAGGCTCTTGCGGCGGAGGGTTGAAGCGATTCCGGGGGTGGTCTTTGCGGGCTCTCACCGATCTGATGAACTCGGGCTCTATTATGGATTGGCCTCCTGCCTGATCTTGCCGAGCGTGAGTGAAACATGGGGGCTTGTCGTGAATGAAGCGATGGCGGCTGGTCTTCCCGTCATCGTATCGCATCGATGTGGTTGTGTGGCGGAGCTCGTCCGGCCCGGCTTCAACGGATATGTGGTCGACCCGCTTGATGTCGACGGCATGGCTCGAACGATGGGGGTCATGTCCTCGACATTGGTCGATTGTGCCTCCATGGGAGAGGCCTCTCGGCAGATTGTGGCCCTCTATACTCCTGAAACCTGGGCGAACAGTCTCGCCGACTGCATTGAGCGAACAGCGGCAGTGTGCCGCAAGTCGGCATTGAAGCCCGCAAGCAGCCTGGCAAAATCTTTTCAGACGGAAAACCAACCAAGTTGAGCGTCGGCGCTATGGCACTCTTTATGCGATCAGTAGTGTGGCCTGCACGCCTACGCGGCGCGATGGTCCTGGAGACCCTGCGAGAATTTGCCCGTTCCGCCCGCACCCTCTCAGGGTATTCACTCCTCACTGGATTAGGGCTCCTCCTGGGGCTTGCACGTGAGCTGGCGGTCGCTTCGGCCTTCGGCCTCAGCCCTCAATTGGACGTCTTTGTCGCGGTTCTGACCATTCAATTGTTTTTCGGCGCCCAGGTTGGTAACGCATTGGAGACCGCATTCATCAGTCGTGTGGCGTCGGAGGGGAAGGCGCTCATTGTCTATCGATCGTTGTGGCCGGCAATCTATGGGTTAGCGCTGGTTCATGTCGGCATCATCGGCTGCCTCGCGGTCACGGGATCGTTCTTGCTCGATACCATCTTCCCCAGTTTTGATCGTGGCCAGCTTGAGCTGGCATCCCATACATTGCATGCCCTGTTTCTCCCGATCATCTTCGCCAGTACCGCCGGTCTGCTGCGGGGGGCACTGGCCGTGTTGGGATCATTCGCACCGGGTTTTCTGGCCGGATCGATTGTGTCGTGCTGTACGATCGTTTCCGTCCTGTTCTTTGCAGCCAGCCTTGGCATCGATGCGTTGACCTTGGGCGTGTCGATCGGAAATCTCGGCGTCCTGACCCTATTTGCAGGACGGTTGGTTGTTCTGAAACGCGACGTAGTGTCCGTCACCTCGCCGGCATTGTCGCCATCGGCAAATGGGAGCTGGTTCGTGCTGTGGGGAGCCGCGACAACGGTGCTGATCGGAGAGCTTGTCTATGCTGGAATGGCGCTCACGGAGCGCAGCTTGGCATCCCGGTTGCCTCCCGGTTCGATCGGGGCCTTCTTCTATGCCAGCACGATCGTATCAGTTCCACTCTCTCTGATTGTCCGCCCGGTCACCACCATGCTCTTTCCGCGCATGGTCAAAATGTTTAAAGAAGACGTACGAGCAGGTCTCAGAATCTTGCGTGTGCCGATCGCGGCGCTTGTGACGGCAAGCATCGTCGTTGTCTTGCTTGTATCGCTCTTGACCGAGCCCATCGTCCAAACGGTCTTCGTGCGAGGGCGGTTCTCGTTGGATCATGCCAAGCTGACCGCCTCTATTCTGTCGGTGACGATTTTTGCATTGCCCTTCATGAGTGTGGGGCAGCTGATCCGGAATGGCTGCTATTCACTTTCGGACTATCGCTCTCCCATCGTGGGGCTGGTCGTCCAGTGGATGATGGTGATCGGACTCGGCACACTCCTGTTGCCACGTTACGGTGCACGGGGATTAGCGGCTGCGCTCGTCAGCGGTGAAGCAGCGGTCCTGGGTGTGACCGGATTCCTCCTGATGCGACAGGTGTCACGATCATGACGGAGATGGACGACACGTTTCTCGATGAGACTCCCCCGCGCTCCTGGGTCGGTATGGTGTTGGGAGTCTGGCTGACGGGAGTGTTTGCTGCCTCCTTATTTGGGAGATTGGATGCAGGCCGCGAAGCCATCATCTCGATCGTGTGGATCGGTACCGCGGTCGTGTGGCCGCTCGCGTATTTCATGGTCTCGCGCTGTCGATTCGTCCCCGATTCCCTGTCGTTCATTGGGACGGTCGCAATGCTGCTGTTTGGAACATTCTCGGTCTTGTCGAGTTTCTTCAGCCCGGTGGCTCTGCTTTCAGCCGGGTATGTTGTGCTGACGTTATTGGGTCTTTGGCTCGCTCTCCAGTTCAATACCAATCTTGATGCCGAGCAGTATGAACAGGGACTAAAGATCTTTGCGGTGCTGACGACCGGACTCTTAGTCGGGTTTGCCTGGTATGACTATGTGCCTGGAACCCGACTAGGGACGGGGAAGAACATCTTGAACCCCAATACCATTGCGCTGGTGTCCACCTCGGTATTCGTGGGGGCTATGGCCATTCGCACACTGGCGCTTCGGTTCGTGGTCATGGGGGTGGTTGCGACGGTGATGGTTCTGACTAGTTCGCGAGCTGCCGCCATCGCCGTCCTGATGGGATTGACGGTCACCGGATGGCTTCGTCTCAGAAGTCACGGGAGGCCGGTGCTGTTATTCGCCGGAGTTGGATTGCTGCTAGTCGCGGGCACAGTCGTGCTGTATGGAGGACAGGTGTACGAGACCTTGGACCGGTTCTATTCACTCAGCGCGGCAGATCGAGGCATCGGATCTGGTGCAACAGGACGTGTGGAGGCCTGGAAATGGACCTGGGAGCTGTTTCTCAGCAATCCCATCATTGGGGTGGGCTTTCGTGCGCATGAATTCCTGCTCCGCGTCGACTCCTCCTCGCACAACGGGTACCTCGCGACACTTGCTGAGCTTGGACTCATCGGGTTTCTGGCGATTGCCTGCCTGATCGCACGAGGACTGCGTCTCCTTTGGGTGAGAGCGCAAGAGCCGGAAGGAGGGTTCGTTCCAAGCCTCCTCTTGGGGCTGAGTGTGGGCTATCTTTTTCTCGCTGTTTTCGAACGGTATCTGATCAACGTCGGGAATCCGACGTCACTTCTGTTTCTGCTTGCGGTGATGCAACCCCAAGGGGAAGCTGATCCTCTGCCAGAGGAAGGATGATTTGACCTTTCACGTGATCGAGGATTCGACTGGTGGATGATCTACGTCCCAGTCCCTTGCGCAAGTGCGCGGAGAGACAAGGCACGTCACTGCGCGTGTTGCTTGCGGTATGGCAGCTTGCCAAAGAACAACTCAAGGGGCTTCGTACCTGGTTCCTGCGGATGCTGTGGTACCCGGACGCTCGAATTGGAAAAGGCTTTCACGTTGGAAAGGCGGTGTATATTGAGGCGGGATTCGTTGCGGGCGACTACGTGTACATCGGTCCGTACAGTCAGCTGTCGCCACAGGTTCATATCGGACACTACTCGTCGCTCTCGGCCTACGTCGCGATCGTCGGGCGCGATCACCACTGTGAAGAGCCCGGTACCCCGATCGTGTTTTCCGGTCGCCCTCCATCTTGTGTGACCCAGATCGGCGCTGATGTGCTGGTGGGGCATGGGGCCATCCTCATACGAGGAGTGACGATCGGCAATGGGGCGATCGTCGGGGCCGGCGCCGTCGTGACCAAAGATGTTCCCTCATATGCGGTTGTCGGAGGGGTTCCGGCCAGAGTCCTGCGCTATCGGTTCAACGAGCGGGAGCGAGCGATCCATGAAGCCATGTTGGCGGAACCGACGAGACGAGGGACGCATCCAGGCCGGCCAAGATAATGGCCGAAGGTACATGTGAAAGAATCGGTCTGATAAGGATCTAATCTGCACCTGGCCTGGTGGATTATGTGGAGCGGAAATCACACGGAGTCCATTGCGCACGGATGTCGTAAATCGCCGCATGAAAGACTTCCCGTGATGTGTCTTTCGTTACTTCGTCGGACTCACAATGCGTGGAGGACCCTGAACGCTAGCGGGGTTTGCCGGGTGACTCCCATGCCTCCCGTCACAATTTAACGTTCTGATAACACAGATTTGAGATTGCCGTTGCGATGTGGCGTTACTCAACAGGGTAGACTCTATACCGTGCGATCGGAGACCTGAAATGGCGGAACGCGTTGTCCCGGAAGTCGCAGATCCATCGAACTATCCGAGCCCGCACTCTCGCACGAATAAGGCGATGCGAATGCTTTGGCGAGTCGTGTGGGTCCTAGCGTATCGGCCAAGTCCGACGGTTTTTCATGGGTGGAGACGATTTCTGTTGCGGACCTTCGGGGCGAAGATTGCAAACAATGCCTACCCACATCCCTCCGTCCGAATATGGGCCCCATGGAATTTGGAGATGGGGGCTCTCAGTTGTCTCGGGCCGCACGTTGATTGCTATTGCGTTGATCGCGTGATGATCGGGACGCGGACGACGATCAGTCAATATACCTTTCTCTGCACGGCCACGCATGAGTATCGCTCTGCCCACATGCCGCTGGTTACCTCGCCGATCGTGGTCGGTGATCGGGCATGGGTTGCGGCTGATGCCTTCGTCGGGCCAGGCGTAACCATCGGAGAAGGGGCGGTCGTGGGGGCACGGTCGAGTGTGTACAGAAACGTCGAACCCTGGACCGTCGTCGCAGGCAATCCTGCCCGGATCATGAAGAAATACGAATATTTTGAGGACCGGATCCGCCGATGAGCATTTCGGTTCTCATTCTGACGCTCAACGAAGAGGACAATCTTCCGCAATGCCTTCAGTCGGTGGAGTGGTCAGATGACATTATCGTGCTCGACTCCTTCAGTACCGATCGGACCATCAAGATTGCGGAAGAGATGGGAGCGCAGGTTGTCCAGCGTCGCTTCGATAACTGGTCGGCTCACCAGAATTGGGCGGTGCGAAATATTCGATTTAAATACCCATGGGTCTATTACTCCGATGCGGATGAGATTGTACCGGCGGAATTGCGTGATGAGATGCTTGCTGTGACGAACAATCCCGGTGCCGAGCCCGCCGCGTATCGTCTACGTTACAAAAATTTCTTTTGCGGTCGGTGGATCAAACATTGCGGGATCTATCCGGTCTGGGTCCTCCGTCTTTTCCGCCCGGACAAGATCCAGTGGGAGCGGTTGGTCAACCCGGTACCGGTTGTACAAGGGCCAGAGGGGAGACTGAACAATCATTTCCACCACTACAGCTTCAATAAAGGTTTAGAGGCGTGGTTTGAAAAGCACAACAAGTACTCATCTCAGGAAGCGGAAGAGGGACTGAAGACAATCAAACAGGGATTTGAAGATTGGGCAGGCTTGTTCGATCTCCAGGATGGATCACGTCGTCGCCGGGTGATGAAAGAACTGGCTTTTCGCCTTCCATTCAGACCGACCATGCGCTTTCTCTACATGTATCTGCTACGGATGGGGTTTTTGGACGGTCGGGAGGGGCTGACCTACTGTCGGCTGCTCTGCATGTATGAATACATGATCGAGCTCAAAATGCGTGAGCTGGAGCGACGAGAACAGGGATTCTCTGTCTAAGAGAGGGAAAGGCGACGGTGCTCGTCGTTGATCACTATGGCCAAGACCATTTTTGTCAATCGCTACTTTTATCCTGACCACTCGGCAACGAGTCAGCTCCTCAGTGATCTGGCGTTCGATCTTGCGTCTCGTGGCCAAGAGATTCATATCATCACCGGCTGTCAGTTGTACGGTGACCCCCATGCGGCGCTCTCCGCTGAGGAGTTGATCCACGGCGTGCATGTGCATCGGGTGCCCACGTCGCGGTTCGGGCGAACCAATCTCTTGGGGCGCGCAGCCGACTATGTGACGTTTTATCTTGGCGCAACATGGCGTCTTCTTCGCTTGCTGGGCCAAGGAGACATCGTAGTAGCCAAGACCGATCCGCCGATGATGTCGGTTCCCGCCTCATGGGCGGTTAAACTCAAGCGAGGAGTGCTGGTCAACTGGGTACAGGATTTGTTTCCGGAAGTTGCCAGCTCTATGGATGTGTATGGGCTACGATTTGCGGCCCCGATGCTCAAGCGGCTGCGCAATCAATCCTTGCGAGCAAGCCGAACCAACGTAGTATTGGGTGAGGTCATGGCTGAGCGTCTCCGTGAAGAAGGTATTCCGCTTGATCAGATTACGATCATCGAAAATTGGGCGGATGGTGATGCCATCCAGCCTGTCCGGCGACAAGACAATCCCCTTCTCCATGAGTGGGGCCTCGACGATAAGTTCGTACTCGGGTATTCAGGAAACATGGGCCGCGTTCATGAATTCAAGACCATGATCGATGTGGCGGAGAAGTTGAAGGTTGTGAATGAAATTGCCTTTGTATTTGTCGGAGACGGCATGGCCCGACGATGGCTCGAGTCAGAGTCGGCGGAACGTAGTTTGACCAATGTGCAGTTTTATCCCTACCAATCTGCCGATCGATTGCAATGGAGCTTGAGTGTTCCTGACGTGCATTTCGTATCACTGCGACCAACCCTTGAAGGACTCATCGTGCCGAGCAAGTTCTATGGCATCGCGGCGGCGGGCCGGCCGATCATCCACATCGGAGATCCTGACGGAGAGATTGCCCGTATCCTTGATCGTGAGCGCTGCGGATGGAGTTTCTGTATCGGTGAAGTCGACGCACTGGCGGCTTGTATTCTCAGACTATTCCGCCACAAGAGTGAGGTCATTGATGCCGGGCTCTGTGCACGGCGAGCATTCGACCGGAAGTATTCACGTGCGCATGCGCTCGACAGTTGGCGGGTGTTGTTGCAATCGGCTTCGACCGATCTGGGTTCCGTGAGTGTCGAAGCGGCCGTGGCGCAACCGGTTGGTGGGAAACGGCTGTGATGCGACTACGGCCATTTAGTTGGTTTCGGTTGTGTGTGGTCGGCCTCATCTTGATTGGAGTGATGGGTCAGGATCTGACGGAAGCTGTGGAGGTCGTGCGGCCCTCCGCCGGGCAACGACCGTTCATCGTTTTTGACGCGACGTTGTATAAGAATAAACCTTCCTTCTCGGATTATCCCGTCCTTCGTCCAATCACGGTGTTCTATGAATGGCCGTTATTTCTCACCGAGCAGTCGTCGGCTGCTCTACCGTCGGAGCAGAGGGTACGATCCGTCGTCAAGGAGTTGGGTAGTGCGTCCGATCCTGTGGTTCTCGATATCGAGCGCTGGCCGCTTAAGGGCGATGCTCAGGCCGTGAAGACCAGCGTGAGTAAGTTGCTGACCGTTCTATCGTGGATCAAGGGTGAACTGGCCCATGCGAAGATCGGAACCTATGGCACTGTCCCGTTGCCTGACTATTGGCGAGCCATTCGTGGGCAGACGAACACCGAGTTTCAAGCTTGGCAGCAGGATAACGACCGACTTGATGAGTTGCTTCTCCACATGGATGCCTTGTATCCGTCCATTTATACGTTCTACTCCGATCGACAAGGTTGGGTGGCCTATGCAATCGCGCAGATCCAGGAAGCTCGCCGAAAGGCCAATGGAAGGCCTGTCTATGCATTCTTGTGGCCGCAATATCATGAATCCAACCATCTCATCGGTCTCAAGCCGATCGAACCAGACTATTGGGAGCTCCAACTGAATACGGTTTACCAACACGCGGACGGGATCGTGATTTGGGGAGGGTGGGGGCAGAATGGGCCGGAACTGTGGAACGAGGATGCTCCCTGGTGGCAGGTGACCAAGCGATTTATGAACCGAATCGATATCGACAGGGTTGCCCCCAGTGTACCTTCTGGATTGAAAGCGCAATAGTGCTGGCCCCGTTTCAGGCCTGGCTCCATGGAGATAGATATGTCACCCAATGATGGCGCAGGGCGAGTGAAGCGACACCTGTCGATCAGCACCCCTCCACTGACGTGTTATGTGTGCGGGGGGCCGTGCCATAAGGATGTCATCTTCGCGAGTTACACCTATTGGAAGTGCACCCGCTGCTTTACCGCTCAAGTGTTCCCACAACCGTCATCGGAGGAGTTGCGGTCCTATTACGACATCTATCACATGAGCCAGCAGGTCGGCGGCGTCTATGACGAGGTGGAAGACCGAATGAAAGCCGATTTCCCAACCAAGGTCCGCATGGTTCTCAGCTATGCCAACAAGGCCGATCCTCCACGCATGTTGGACGTGGGATGCGGCAAAGGGTTTTTTGTTAAGGCAGCGGTGGATGCGAATATTCGAGCAGAGGGGATTGACCTTTCGAGATCCGGCATTGAGTATGCCATTACTACACTCGGAGTGAAAGCGACAATCGGCCGAATACAAGATCAAACGAAGAGAGACTGGAAAGAATCGTTTGATGTCGTGACGTTGTGGGCGACGATTGAGCATCTACCCGATCCACGTACGGTGATCGACGCGATTTATGCGTGTCTGAAACCAGGCGGCATTTTGCTGTGTGATACCGGGCTTGGACACGTTGGCTGGGAAAGATTTCTGCCTGGGCATAGCCAGTGGTATGACGCACCACAACACCTCTTCGTTTTCAGCGAAAACGGGTTGGTTCGTCTGTTGGAACGGTGCGGATTTTCCATCATTCATGTGGATACGAATTTCGAGCGATCGTGGGCGAGACGATGGGTCCGGTGGTTTCGCCATGTCGCATTATGCCTTACAGGATGGGCGTTCCTAGGCCCGTTGCTTGGAGCGCACGGCGTTCAGAATATGAGACAGTATACGAAGTGGCCGATCGGAAGGCTAATCTCCGTCGTCGCCCAAAAAAAAACGACCGCGGCCAATCCCTAGGACGTGAGGACCATCCTGAAGCCCAGGACTCTCGACAGTCCCTATGATTGAAGGTCGAATCTCATTCCGATACAGATCACCCTAAAACAACTGCCATCTCACCTACTTGACCTACCGAATCGAAACTTGTAGTGCCGTTCGCAAGAGTGCGCTGAGTTCAGTCCCATCGTCAGTACAAGAAGCGGGTGGTTCTCATCGATGACCGTTCTGCTCGGCCGTGCGAGCGCGCTGGCTGCCGGGTCCCCAGATCGTCATTTTTTAACGATCAATTAACACAAACTTGAGATTGACGTGGCCCACAGCCGATCGGCGAACGGTACACTCCGGCATCGTCATCACTGTGGAGCTGTCATGAGTACTCAACCTACGGTTCTAGGACAGTCGTTGCCTTCTCCCTCCGAACCGCCCTTGATTCAATCGTCGTTAAAAGGAAACGCCTCGCTGCGATGGGCAATCCTTGCTGTGATCATGACGATCCTCGGCTATCTCTACGCGGATAGTCTGCGATTCTTGGGTGAGGCGTGGCTGGAAGACAACAGCAGCCATGGCCCCTTTATCCCGTTGATCGTGCTGTACATGATTTGGCTGCGCTGGCCGACACTCCATATCATTGAGCATCGAGGATCATGGTGGGGGTTATCAATTGTAGGTATCGGGCTGTGTGTGTATGCGGTCGGTCAGTTTTCCGCCATGTACGCCGTCGTACATCTCTCGCTCTGGATGGTGATCGTCGGATTGCTAGGCTGTGCGATCGGCCTGGCCGGCATTGGCCACCTGGTGTTTCCCTTGCTCTATTTGCTCGTAGCGATCCCATGGCCGACGTTTCTCCAGGGAGAACTGTCGGGCCGTCTGCAGTTATGGTCCTCCGCATTGGGCGTCGGATTCCTTCATGCGATCGGTGTGACGGCCTATCGGGAAGGGAACGTGATCGATCTTGGCTCGACGCAGCTACAAGTCGTCGAGGCTTGCAGTGGTCTTCGGTATCTCTTTCCGCTCATGGCGCTGACATTGCTCATGGCCTATCTCTATCGTGAATCATTTTGGAAGCGCGCCGTGCTCGTCTTGTCCAGCATACCGATCTCGATTCTTCTGAACGGCTTTCGCATCGGTGTCATCGGTATCCTGGTGGGATTCTATGGGCAAGCAGCAGCCGAAGGATTTACCCATTTCTTTGAAGGGTGGATTTTCTTTGTGGCGAGTCTTGCCTTGCTGTGTGGTGAAATGTGGGTCCTCGCGAGAGTCGGTTCGGCCGGACCTCGCCGTTCGTTCGCCGATTTAATCGGTCTGCCGGCCGCCGGCGGTGCCATGCCGGCCGTCATCACTCAACCGGCTGCGGCAATTTCTTTTCCACCTCTGGTCGTCGCGAGCGGGTTGCTTGCTGTGGCGATCGTCGCTGCCCCCACCATCAATCCCGAGGAGTTTCCTCCTCCACCGAGTCGGCAACAGTTGGTTGATTTTCCTTTGCGGCTTGGAGGGTGGACGGGAGTCACGGCTCCGATGGAACGACAATATCTCGATGCGTTGGCGCTGGACGATTATGTGATGGCGGATTACACGGCAGCCGATCGCCGCCCGGTCAATGTGTATGTGGCGTACTACCTCTCTCCGAAGAAAGGTCGTTCTTCGCATTCACCGAAACAATGCATTCCGGGGGGCGGATGGGAAATCACGTCCTTCGAACCGACACGGATGGAGCATGTGTCGGAGATCAAGCCGGGCCAAGAGATCAATCGCGTCGTCGTGCAGAAAGATGGGTATAAGCAGATCGTCTATTACTGGTTCAAGCAGCGCGATCGCTGGATTACGAGCGAATATCTCGTGAAGTTTTTCCTCTTTTGGGATTCCTTGACCAGGCATCGCGCCGATGGAGCGCTTGTACGGTTGTCCTCGTCGGTACATCCCGGAGAAAACGAAGCCATCGTCGACGAACGGCTCCAGACGATGGTCGGCTTGGTCACACCGTTGTTGGGTCGATACGTTCCCGATTGAGGTGATTGAGGCATGGGTTCGGCATTGTTCCTAAGCTTTATCGGGTCTCTCGTCATCTGCATGGCGCTCATCCCGGTCTTGTCCACGTCGGCAAGCCGCTTGAGTTTCATCGATTCGCCGCGAGAACGGCATGTGCATGCTGAACCCATGGCCAAGGTGGGAGGAATTGCTTTTGCCTTTGCGACGTTCATCGCGGTACTGGTCTGGGCTCCGAAAGATTCGTTTCTCCTTTCCAGTCTCCTGGGAGGTGCCGTCATCCTGTTCTTCGGGATATGGGACGATCGGGCCGATCTGCATTATCGAATCAAGTTCGCCGGACAAGTACTGGCTGCCTTGGTCGCCATAGGCATCGCCGGTGTCCACTTGTCTTCGGTCCCATTCTTCGATGAGGTGATGCTTCCCGTCTGGGTGGCTCTCCCGCTGACTTTGCTCGTGATTGTCGCAGTGACTAATGCGGTGAATCTTTCCGATGGCCTGGATGGGTTAGCCGGAGGGTTGTCGCTTATCAGTTTCATCGGGTTGGCCTACCTCGCTTATCAGGTCAACGAGCCGCTGCTCATTCTCTTGATCGTGTCCATTCTTGGGGGCTTGCTGGGTTTTCTTCGATTCAACACGTACCCCGCGCGCGTCTTCATGGGCGACGCGGGCAGTCAATTTCTTGGCTACTATCTGGCCGTCGCCGCGCTCATGCTGATCGATGCCCACCGCGCGGCCTACAGTCCCTTGCTGGTTCTGTTCATTTGGGGAGTTCCGTTGCTCGATATGATCGGCGTCATGGGGCAGCGGGTGCTGGAAGGACGGTCCCCGTTTGTCGGCGATCGAAACCATATCCATCATCGGCTTCTGTCTTTTGGCCTGAATCATGGTCAAGCGGTCACGACCATTTATCTCGTGCATGGTCTCATGGTGAGCTGCGCGTATTTCCTCCGATGGCAGTCCGATGTGTTGCTCCTAGCGATGTATCTTGCGTTTGCGGGTACCGTCCTGTTCGTCTTTGCCCAGCCGCCTGGACGGTTAAAAGCGCCGTGTGCATCGTCGTCGCCCCAGTCACCTCGAGTGATCATACACAACGTGTCGAGGAGTCAGTCCAAAAGTGAGTGGCCGCTCAATCTGCTGTACGTGACCGTTCCCTGCTACCTGGCCTGGGCGGTGACAGTTCCCCAAAACATTCCTTCTGAGGGAGGAATGATTGCAGCCGGTTTGGCGGTCGTCGTGATCGGGGCACTGCTGACTCGTTCCGCAATCGCGTGGGTGGTGCGCGCGGTGCTCTACATCGGGTCCATGTGCCTTCTGTATTACGGAGAGGCATTCCCGCGTACAAGCGTCACGACGTTGTTGACGCCGACGAATATGGCGATGGTGATCTTGGGAGTACTGGTTTTTCTTGCCATTCGCTGGGCGGGGGACGGCCAATTTGAAACCACTCCGCTCGACCACTTGATCGGATTGTTGGCTGTGGCGATGCCGTTTCTGCCGGAGATGACCATCGGCGATGTGTCCGTCGGTCCGCTCATGGCGAAAGCCGTCGTGTTGTTCTTCGCATTTGAGTTGCTGCTGTATCTGCGGTCGTCGGCGGCCATACGTCTGGGACTGGTTTCCCTGGTGATATTGGCCGGAATCATGTGGCGAGCCTGGTGATCATGATGGGAGGAGGGGGTACGGTGATGAAGCGATATGCGGTGCTGTGGTTGGTGGCACTTCTGTTGGGCGGCATGGTCGCCTGTGGCGGGCCGGAAGAGCGCAAGGAGAAATACCGCCTTCGCGCGCAGGAATATTTTCAGCAAGGAGATTATGCGAAGGCGCGGGTTGAGCTCAGGAATGTGCTGCAAATCGATCCCAAGGATGTCGATGCCTATTTGCTCTATGCGCAAGTGGAAGAGAAAGAGCGTAATTATCGGAATGCTGCCGGAGCGTATCAACAGGTGATCGAATTGAGTCCGGGGCATGACCGCGCGATGGTCAAGCTCGCGAAGTACTATCTTGAGTTTCGTGCGCTCGAACAGGCGGGAAAACTTGCAGACCAACTGCTCGCCGGCCGACCGGAGCATGTCCAGGCTCGAGCCATCAAGATCGCGATCGTGGCCTTAGGAGGAAACCTGAACGGGGCCGTGACGCAGGCCGAACAGCTCGTCACCGACGCTCCGATGGAAATCGATGCGGTCCTCCTCATGGCCTCGCTCTACACCTCGACTCAACGTCCGGCGGAGGCGATGCCTCATCTACGCCGTGCGCTCGATGCGAATCCGAGCAACCTCGAATTGCTGGATGCCGTGGCGACCACATCGATGAAGCTGGGAAAGCTCGCGGATGCCGAGTCGACGTTTGAGCAGATCGCCAAACTGGAACCGACGATCCTCAGTCACCGACTGCGGCAAGTGGCGTTTTATGACCAACAGCAGCAGTACGACAAGGCCGAGGCGATTCTGCAGGAAGCCATCCGACTGAACCCGGAGGATGAACAGCGACGGATGGCACAGGTGGATTACATCGCCCGTCGTCGCGGCGTCGAACAGGCTGAAGCAGCCCTCCTGCAAGCGAAGAAAGAGCTACCGCATGCCGGGAAGCTGTGGTTCGCGCTTGGGCGTCTCTACGAATCGACCAAGCGGGGTGACAAGGCGCGTGAGGTGTATCGCGACATTCAGAAAGAGTTCGCCGGCAAACCGGAAGCGTCGGAAGCTCAGGTGAAGTTGGCGGGGATGGATTGGGGGGCCGGAAAGACTGAAGACGCCGAGCGGCAGATTGAGGCGGTCTTGAAAGACAATCCTCGCTCCACGGATGCCCTGATGCTGCGTGGACAGATAGCCCTCAAGCGCGGCAAGGGCCAGGACGCGGTTCTCGATTTTCGGTCCATTCTGAAAGATCAGCCGGAATTAGTAGAGGGCCATGTGCTGCTGGCGAGAGCCTATCTGCTAACCGGTGAGCAGTCGCTGGCTCGCGAGAGCCTGGATCGGGCGGTTGCCTTGAAGCCTTCGATGACAGAGGCGCATACCTTGTTGGTGGGGTTAGACGCTGCAGCCGGCCAGCTCAAGGAAGCCAAGCAGCGGCTGGATCTGTTGATCGCTCAAGATCCCAACAATGTGGGGCTGCTCGGGATGCAGTTTCAATTGCAGTTGCAAGGGAAGGATTGGGGAAAGAGTCAGGATACTTTGAAGCAGTTGCGTAAGGCCGGGGCGAATGAAGCGCTCGCCAGCTTGGCCGAGGGACACGTCGCACTCGGGCAGCAGCAGTGGGATGCTGCGGAGAGTGCCTATACCAAGGCGGCTCAGCAACATCCGACGGCACCTGAACCGCTGCTGGCGCTGGTGCAGTTGGATATGCGCCGCGGTCGGCCGGCGCATGCGCAGAAACGGTTGGAGGGTGTATTGACTAAGTTCCCGGACCATCCGTACGCCGACGGCTTCCTCGGTGAACTGTTGCTGACAAAGGGAGATCCGGCGTCAGCGGTGGCGCACTTTGAAGCCGCGACCCGTCTCAATCCCAAGTGGACGACTCCATGGGTCCACCTGGCGCGGGCCCGATTCAGTCAAAAGCAGGTGAGTGAAGGCGATGCGGCGCTATTGAAAGGGCTGGAAGCTAATCCCAAACATGAGCAGCTGCGATTGATGTTGGCCTTAAGCCTTACGGCGCAACGTCGTCACGATGAAGCCATTGCTCAATATGAGACCGTGTTGAAGCATGCCCCCGGATCGCTCCTGGCGGCGAACAATCTTGCCGTCGCTCTGGTCGATCACAAGGGTGATGCGCAGAGCTTGGAGCGTGCGCTATCGTTGAGTCGTGGATTCGAGTCGCAGAAACCGAATCCCTACCTCCTCGACACGCTGGGATGGGCCTACTATAAGTCCGGGAACGGAGCCGATGCGGTTCGTATCCTCCAGAAGGCTACGACGCTGGTTCCTGAACATCCGATTCTCAATTACCACCTCGGTTCCGCCTATGCGAAAGCCGGACAGCGTGCCGAAGCTGTCACGCATCTCAAGAAGGCGCTGGCGTCCAGCACGGTGTTTGAGTGGACCGATACGGCGAAGACGTTGCTCGGAGAGGTCTCTTGATGAAAACGCGTCGAGAAGAAAAGTCCTACATTTGCTGGAAGCGGCTGGCGGTGCTTATCGGGAGTTTCTTTCTTTGGGCCGTGAGTCCGATGACGGCCCTCGCAGCGGAGCCGATCAGCGGGGAGCCGATGAATGCAGAGCCGTCTTACCTCCTTGGCCCGGAAGATGTACTGAAGGTTGCAGTGTGGAAGGATGAACAATTGACGCAGGAGATGGTCGTGCGGCCGGATGGGATGATTTCCTTCCCGTTGATCGGGGAGGTCATGGCCGCCGGTCGGATGGTGGAGGATGTCCGGTCCGAGATTGCCAAGCGGCTGATGAAGTATCTTCCCACGCCGAATGTGACGGTGACGGTGCTCAAAGTAGAGAGCTATCGCATCTATGTGTTGGGACGCGTACTCAAACCAGGAGAGTATCAGGCAGGCCATCACACCGATGTGCTGCAGGCATTGAGTATGGCCGGGGGGCTCACGCCCTATGCCGCGGAGAACGACATCAAGATCATTCGTCGGCAACAAGGCGGTGAGGAGCTGGTCTTTCCGTTCCGTTACGGCGATGCGAGGAAAGGCAAAGAGTTACACCAGAACATCGTCCTGCAGCGCGGCGATGTGGTGATGGTGCCGTGACGGAATGGAGCGTCCCTCTGTGGTTCACAGGCAAGCGAGGGCTCGAACTCAAACATGGGTTTGGACCCTTGCCGGAACGTGGGGTCTGGTCTTGTTGACTATGGGAGTCGGGAATGGGGTGAGCGGCGCCGCCGAATGGTCGGCGGCGCCGTCGTTGAGTGTGAAGGGCGTGTACAACAGCAATTTGCTCTTGAGCGCCGGGAATAACGAAGTAGTCGGTCATTGGATTACCCCGGCGGTCAAGTTTAAGGGAGCAACGGAAACCCTGGACGTTGAGGGAGAGACTAGGGCGGATTTTATTCATTATTACGGGGATGTCGATCGGGAACTTACGAATCTGTATTTTCCCCTGAAGGCCTCATATCGTGCGGATCGACATACCATCGGTTTTGATGGCGGCTTTACGCGCGACAATACCTTGATCGGGGAACTGCAGCAGACCGGGCTTGTTTTGGGCTTTACACAACGGAGCATGTGGACGGCCGTGCCGACGTGGAAGGTGGGAATCACAGAGCAGTTATCCTGGAAGAGTAACTATCAATTCATGGATGTAAGCTATCAGGAGGCCAAGCGACTTGGCTTTGCCAATTACCAGACGCATGGGGTGAGCAGTGGGCCGACGTATAGTTTGACGGAGTTGGATGAAGTCACACTAACCGGTGAATACAACCTGGTCCGGATCCCTTCGGTTGGACTCGAATCAACCTACTACGGGGCGCAGGGTGGCTGGACCCATGATTTTGGCGATGGAGTAATCGGTTCCATCTCAGGGGGAGGGCGATTGGTGAGTTCGACGCAGGATATCCCCAGAATCCCGGGCATCCTTGGGTTTTTATTGGGAAGGACGAGGGACCGTTCGGTGACTAGCCATGAGGTTGTCTGGGTGTACCGAGGCTCATTGAGCAAACAGTTTGAGCGTACGATGATTCAGATTGATGGAAGCCGGGAGATTTACCCCAGCGGGTTCGGTCGTCTACTCCAGACGAGTCGCGTGAGTGGGGTGTTCTCTCGCCGCATCAGTGAAACACTGAGTTTCTCAGTCAATGGATCGCTATATTTCATATCAGGAATCACCACGACGCCAAATAGCCGGCCGTTGCAGGATCAACGGTTTTTCTCTGTCAGCCCGAGCATGTCCTGGAAGTTTGCTGAATGGTGGTCGCTGGATGTCTCTTATACCTATGGAGAGCGAGCCGTCGAGATTCTCAATCAACGAAATAATTCCAACTCGGTATTTATCATGTTGACGTACGGAGGCGATAAATGGTCAGTGTCGCGATGAGTCAAGATCGGAGATTGCAGGGACGGGCAGCCGCGCGTGCGCGGACGTTCCCGGACTATCTGGTTCTTTTGCGCCGGCGCCGAACCTTGATTCTAGCAGTTTGGGCGGCGCTCATGGCCGCCAGTGCCGCGCTGGCGTTTCTCCTCCCGGCCGTCTATCGCTCGACCGCCACGATTCTGATCGAGGAGCAGGAGATTCCGCCTGATCTGGTTCGGTCGGCAATCGCGACCTATGCCGATCAGCGCATTGAGACGATCAAACAACAAGTCCTCAGTCGGGCTACGCTCTGGCGTATCGTTGAACAGTATGGGCTCTATGAGAAGCTCAGGAAACGGAGCCCAACGGAGGAAGTGTTGGAACGATTCACCAAGGACATTCAGATTGATGTGCTGAACGTCAAGGTGGTCGATAAGCGGACGCAGAATCCGACCCAGGCTACCATTGCGTTTACCTTGGCGTATGACGGCGAAACTCCCGCGTCGGCACAAAAAGTCGCCAATGAACTGACGAGTCTCTTTCTGGCGGAAAACTTGAAAAGTCGCGAACGGCATGCGCAGGAAACCACCGCCTTTCTGAAGCGGGAAGCGGAAAATCTTGATAAGCATATTCAGGACCTGGAAGTCATGCTCGCCGCTGTGAAGCACAAGGCCGACGGGGCGTTGCCGGAGTTAGTACAGCTCAACATGCAACTGCTGACGCAGGTGGAGCGGGAGCTTATCGAGTCCGATCGCGATATCCGAAGTCTCCAAGAGCGCAAGACCTATTTGGAAGGCGAGCTGGCGCAACTGAAACCCCAGACTCCGATCATTACTGCCAGTGGCGACCGCCTTTTGGACACCGGGGAACGGTTGAAGGCGCTGCGCGCTCAGTATGCCAGTGTCTCCGCTTACATGTTGCCCGATCATCCCGACTTCATCAAACTTAAACAAGAGATCGATTCGCTTGAAAAGGAAACGGGTGGCATCGATGAACGCGACGAATTGTCGAAGCAGATCCAGGCCGAGCGAGCGACGCTAGCCGATCTCCAAGAACGCATGAATGACTCCCACCCCGATGTGATTCGTGTCCAGAAGGTCGTGGCATCGCTTGAGCAAGAACTCCAGGCTAGCTCGCTTCGTCCGACGCTCCCACCACCCGTCAAACCAGAAAACCCCGCCTACATCAACATTCAATCGCAGTTGGCTTCAACGAAAGAATCATTGGCGTCGATTTCGAAGGCTCGGGTAGACCTCAAACGCCGAATGGCAGAGTACACGAGACGGCTGGAGTTGACGCCGACGATGGAGCCTGAATACATGGATTTGCTCAGGGACCGAGAGAATTCCATGCGGAAGCATCAAGAGATCACGTCTCGACTGATGGAGGCTCAAGTGTCGGCTGAGTTGGAAGTGCAGCGAAAGGGTGAGCGGTTTTCGCTGATCAACCCTCCGGAGTTGCCGGAAAAACCGGAACGGCCCAATCGCTTGGCTATCATGCTGCTGGGGGCGTTCTTGGCCGTTGGGGGAGGTATCGGAACCGGTGTGGCCGTGGACAATGTCGATCGGACGATTCACACCGCCGAACAGTTCGGCCGAGTGTTGCAGGGGGTCCCGCTGGCCGTGATCCCTTACCTTCCGTCTGAACGGGAACTCACATCCCTTGGGCGTCGGCGGACAGTCGCCGGTTTTGCTGGAATTGGTCTTCTGGTGGTCGGCGCGGTGATTGTCCATCTGGCTTGGATGCCCTTGGATGTCTTGTGGTATGCCGTTTGGCGAAAACTTGGATAAGACGAACGACTGAGAGGAGGGCCTCACGATGGAATATCTTCAGCAAGCGCAGGAACGACTCAAGCAGCAATCCGGTTCAGCCGGTCCTGGTACGCACCGACCAGAGGACCACTCGGTGACTCAAGCGCCTCCGCTCATTTACTCTTCGACCAGAACAATTTCTCTCTCCGAACAGTTGATGCAAGATCAACGGCTGATTTCCGGGCATGCTGAAGGGGCCTTCGTCGATGCCTACAAGCGGTTGCGTGCCCAGGTCATGCAGCAGTTTCGCCAAAAAGAGTGGAATGTGCTCGGGATATCCAGCCCCACCGCGCACGAAGGCAAAACCTTGACGGCGGTGAATCTCTCCTTGGCTCTGGCCATGGACCTGGCGCATACGGTCATGCTGGTCGACGCCGATATGCACCGACCTTCTGTGCATCGACTCTTTGGCCTCGACCAGGCTCAGGGGTTGACGGAGTATCTGTTCGACCAGGTGCCGCTCACACAGCTCTTGATTCATCCCGGCGTCGGCCGACTGGTGTTTCTACCGGGAGGACGCTCGATCAAGAATTCCGCGGAGGCGCTGGCCTCTCCCAGAATGGCCGCTCTTGCCCAGGAGCTCAAGCATCGCTATCCCTCTCGCTTCATCGTGCTGGACTTGCCGCCGATCTTGTCCCGAGCCGACGTGTTGGGATTCAGTTCCCATATTGATGCCTTGCTGCTCGTGATCGAAGAGGGACGCACCTCCTCCGTTGAGGTCGAACAGGCCATGACAGCCATTGCGGGCACCGTGCCCATTCTTGGAGGTGTTCTCAATAAATCAGGACGTTCACAACTGACCAAGCGGCGAGCCATGGGCTTGCTGCACAGCCACTCTGCGTAGGAATCATGTACGAACCATACTATCACTTGAAGATGAAGCCCTTCACGTTGTTACCGGACCCGGAATTCCTCTATCTCGGTGCCAAGCACAAAATGGCGCTCAGCCTTTTAGAATATGGGTTGACGAACGGGTCGGCCTTGATCGTCATCGCCGGAGATCCCGGCACGGGGAAAACCACATTGTTGAACCGGTTGCTGGATGAGACCCGCCATCCCTGGACCGTCGGCGTGTTGTCGAACACGCATGCCGGCATCGGCGGGCTGTTGCCGTGGATTGCCGCCTCCTTCGAGCTGTCGATCGCCGGGAAGAGTGACGTGGAGGCGTTTCATGAGTTTGCCAAATTCTTGGAACGTGAACGAACTGCCGGACGTCGCGTGCTGTTGATGGTCGACGAAGCGCAAAATATCGGGGCCACGATGTTGGAAGAGCTTCGGTTGCTCTCGAATCTCAATGACGGACGTCGTCGATCGCTACAGATTCTCTTGTCGGGACAGTTGGGGTTACGGGATCTTTTGAAGGGGCCGGGTATGGTGCAATTCGTCCAACGGATTGGAGTCGAGTACACGCTGGGGGCACTCTCGGAAGAGGAAACGCTTGGCTACATGGCACATCGATTGGAGGTCGCCGGCAGACGTACGCCGTTGTTTACAACTCTGGCAGGCCGTTCGGTATTCCGGCTGACTGGCGGTACCCCGCGTCTGATCAATCAGCTCTGCGATCATGCCTTGGTGTTCGGATTTGCCGCCCAGGCGGAGGTCATTACTGCCGGCATTGTGCTGGAGACTGCGGCCGCTCGTGACCGTCATGGTGTGTTTCCGTTCAAGGTCTCGCCGGAATCCGTCGAGTGGTCTCAGCAAGCGATTGAAGAAGAACGGGAGGAAGTGAAGAGCGTTGTAACAGGGAATAGCCCATCACACATGCCGGCCCAGCCGTCTGTTCAGGATGGCGGACAGGATTTGCCGGTTCTGTATCGAGAAGCCATGGCACTCCAGGAAGCAGGCAATTTCAAACAAGCCATCGTGCTGTTCGATCGCTTGACTGGTGACGAGTTCTGGGGCATCAAGGCTCTGATGAAAAAAGGATTGTGTTTGCGCGCAATGGGACAATTTGATGAGGCCCTCAGCACATTCCAGGCGGCAATCGATCGCACGACCGCCTCGTCAAAAGATCTCCTCGCGTTGAAATACGTACTGGGGCGCACGTTCGAGGATGCCGGGAAATCGGCTGAGGCAGCCGAGCTTTACAGGCGAATCTATCAGGAAGTGGGTTCATATCGTGACATCGAGGTACGGCTCGACCGACTCAGTGGATCTCCCTTAAATAGTCAACCCACAGATCCTGTCGCGTCATCCTGGTGGGGAGGCCTGTTCCGACCATCTGGCCGAGTACCTGGCGACGAGAGCCGTCAAAAATTACCCACGTTCAAGTAATTCGGTCTCGACGTTTCCGTGAGATTGATCACACGCGAGTAAGTATCTGCCGGGGACTCGTACAACTGGTTTGTCTGTCGAGAAGGTCCTCCCTAGCCTTCCGGGCCAAATGTCTCGGGAGTTTCGGCCTCCACACTCACATTTCTTGTCACATCTGTAGCATCTGTTGCCACAGTCGGTAGACCAAGTTTGTCCTGGGACGGTATTGTCTACCCCATGGTCACGATGCTCTGGGTATCTAACCATACGGAGGGTCAATTTTCTTCACCTCTATCAAAGGAGTGTCTCATGAAGCTTAGGTATAACATCAAAACCGTAATGGCTGGCTTTGTGGCCGCCAGCACCCTCATGTTGGGAGCTACGGCATATGCGGCCACATTTGATGCCGGGATCTTCGCAGTTGGGAATGGCGATGCGGCAAACCCAATCGTCATTACTTCTCCAGGCGGGGGGGCAAATCCTGCGGGATTCTTGGATACGATCAATTTTGATCTGGGCTCGTTCACCCAATTCAACATGACGTCGCAGCTGACCAACGTCGCTCAGGGTACCCCTGGTGTACTGGGTGCGTTTGGCGTAACGATTTTCCGTAACAATGGAGATGTCGAAATTGACTTGGGCAATGGCTATAACGGTATTGCTGAGTCCTTCACCAACGTGCAATTGCCCAATCTGTCTCTGCCGCGCGACTATCACCTCCATCCAGGTGGCACGTATTTAGCTGGCGGAGGTAGCTATACCCTCACGCTGTGGGGCTCAAATGCTGGTGGCCCGGGTGTCCCGATTCCAGCTGCAGCCTGGCTGTTTGGCAGTGGCGTGATCGGATTGGCGGGATTGGCACGCCGCAAGATGGCGGCCTAATCATCGGAAGGGCCACACAGTGGTTCTTCGTACCTGTTCTGACTGCGGCGGCCAAGCCGCCGCAGTCCAGAGGTTCTGTGCCATATAGGCAAGGATTCAAAGGAATGGTCATGCAACACAAGGTGACACCCTGGTTTCCCATTGACATTCGATCGTCGCTGGCGGCCCTCTCCTGTCTCGTTATGTTCTCACTCTGTCTTCTCGGGCTAGCTCGAGAGGCGAGTGCTGCGGTGGTATTCCCGTCAGGGGATCGGCCGATGGCGGTCCAAGTTCCGGCCGATGCAGGTGTGTGGGCGATCGAAGAGGGTGCGAGTGCACTAACCCTCACTGAGCCGAGCTTGCTGTCGTGGCCTACAACGCTCGGTGATGTTGTGCAGTCATTGACGACGGCTTACCATGACCTCACGGGGATCACCTGGAGCTCGTTGTTCGAAATCAATCAGGGCGCCCAACAATTCACATTCAGCCTTGTGTTTCAGGCAGAGCCTGGATATGGGCCCATTCGCCTTTCGGTCGGTGCCGTCAATCTTGCAAATAGTTCGCCGGTGGTGCCGGTGGTTCCCTCACCGTCGTCCGCGCTGTTGTTCGTTCCTGCATTGGTTGGGCTGCTCGGAGTCTTGTCTCGTGAACAATATCGCGTCACCGTGTCCGGATCCGACGGGGAATCGATGGTGGGACCGTCGCCGTCAGGAAACGCTCCCTGCTTGCTTATCCTCTCGATGGATACCGTGTTCTCCGAGGTTATCCAATCGCAGGTGGGCCAAGCAGGGTATCGGGTTCGAACTGTCTGTGACGTGAACGACGCGCTTACGTTCAGTGAACATGCATCACCGGCGTTGCTCCTCGTTGACCGCCGCGTTCCCGATTGGGATATGCTCCGTACCAGTCCGCTGCTGAAGCCTGTCCCGTTGATCACCTTGGCGCCTACAGGAAGTCTGTGCACTGAAGAGCAATGGGTGTCCGACTTAGAGCGAGGTGCAGACAGCATCTACGATTTTCGAGATGGAAGCCGTTTGTTTCTTGCCAAGCTGAGGGCTTCTCTACGGCGAGCGGGGCATGCCGTCACCGGTCGCGCTGTGTTCCAGGTAGGTGCGGTGCATTTGGATGCCGACCACCATGAGGTGACGATTGCCGGCCAGCAGCTTCCACTCTCCGCGAAGCCGTTTGCCATTCTCAAAACGCTGATGGAGGCGCCCTCCAGAGTATTCAGCCGAAGTGAGTTGGTCGATCGCGTGTGGGGGCCACAATTTGCCATCGGAGAACATACGTTGGATGTGCATGTCCACGCGCTTCGCCGACAACTGGATCGTGCCCCACAGCGGCTCTGCCGGCTCATCACGATCAAGGGAGTCGGGTTCAAGCTCAAGGCGGATGATTCAGTACTCCCCTCGTTGGCCTCGACGACTACCCGATCTACTCGCTCGGTTACTGGCGACAGGGCTGAAGAGTTCGTCACAACTGCTGGCTTTACCTCCGGAAACTTCGAAATCAATCGACCTTGTCAGTCGCCCTCACCCCAGGCTGTAGCTTTCAGACGGGGTGCACGTCGGCGGCCCAGCCGCATGCCACGAAGGTCAACGGTAGTGCCTGAATTTGGCCCCGCTGCGCTGGCCGTCTAGATCATTTCCTCATGTGTTTCCTCGTGATGACTAGAGTTGGATAGAAGGGAGAGGAAGGACTCCTTCCCAAGGTGGGTTAAGGAGCGGATGGCCAATCCAACGATCCTCATGCCGGGGCTGGACTAGGGATCGGTATGCCATTCTGGGGATGGTAAGTAGAATAAAGGGGAGTTCTATGAACAGACTGCGAATTGGATTCGTATGCATGGCGCTCGTTACTGGCTGCGGTAGTTGGGTTGAGGCTGCGACAGAACGAACGGTCATGTTGATGCTTGGCGGCCAGTACTGCGATCTGTACCTCGGCAATGTCGAATCAGCGTTGAGAAAGATTGCCGGAGTCAAAGCCGTTGATCTCAAGAGTATGAAAGGACATGCGGTGGTGACGCTGGAGGGGGACAAAGCGACGACGAAACAGCTCGCCGAAGCCGTGAACGGCGTCAAGGGAGAGGGCTGGCATTGCAGCGCCCAGGTCATGAAGTAGGTAGGCCTGCCGGACGCCATCGCTCACGTGAGCATGAGGCCTGACAGGGATTGCGACAATGGAATCCGAATTGCTCCGTATTCAAGAAGCCGCCAAGGTCCTTCAAGTCAGTAAATGGACAATCTATCGATGGATCGATGAAGGCCGTTTACGTGGCACCAAAATCGGTCAAGGCAGCCTGCGGGTGTTTCGAGCGTCGGTGACCGAATTGATCGAGAAAGCTAAAGTTGACCACGACACGAGTCGGGGCAATGGCCGGAGTAAATCAGGTGAACTGCGCGAAACGAAAAGGAAAGTTCGATCATAGATTGTAGCACTGCTGTACGAGGAAGCATTCCCGCTCAGCGAAGGATCGTTGTTATGAGGACAGGTTGCGTAAAGCAGAGACCAGCCTCGTTGCTCGCACTCTCCCCTGCGGTCTTTTACTGGCCATGCTTAGAGGCCAAAGATGCAGTGGCGCAGGTTTAGAGAGAATCGAATGAGTCCACCGTGTTCGATGCATAGAGAGATCTGGACTACTCTTGACAGTCATCGTGACGGTTTCTTAGTATCTAAAATCGTAATCTCCAGGTTGTACCCATCGAACCTTGCTGTTCTGCGTTAGTATTACGGTGCGTCCAGCGTTGTATCAGCGTATCGAAGGGATCTATGGTGTTAAAGCGAGTAGGATACAAGACGGCGAGAGGGCTCCTGGCTGTATGCGTGGCGTGTCTCGTTGGCAGCAGTCTGGTATGGGCAATGGGCTCGCGTGTGCCGGCGGTCGGCACGGCAGCTGAAGATTTTCGCTTGGGCGATCTGGAGGGCAAGCAACAGAGCCTGAGTCAGTATCGCGGCAAGATCGTGCTCGTGAATTTTTGGGCCACATGGTGTAAGCCCTGCACGACGGAAATGCCGGCCATGCAGACCACCTACGATCAACTCCGGGACAAGGGATTTGTGGTCTTGGCCGTCAATGAATTGGAAGACGACGCCAAGGTGCGCGAACACATCGCGCAATATGGTCATACGTTTCCGGTGTTGCTGGATCGGGATAACAAAGTCGCCAACCAATTTGGGGTCTTCGGACTACCGGTCAGCGTGTTTATCGATGAAACAGGCGTCGTGCGCGAATACATCAAGGGGGGACTCTTGACTGAGCAGGTGATCCTTGCCGCAGTGGCTCGGATTCAGAAAGCGGATGCCCCGAGGGCCGCAGCTCTACAGTAGGGGAATGGCAGGACGGACGGTGTGAAACGATCCGCGGTTATCAGGGCTCTGCTCTGCTGCGCCGTGCTGGTGAACGGGTTCATGGTTGTGCCCGGTGTCGGCCATGCGGATCATCAGGCTACCACCCACTCCACCGGGATTTGCGCCTGGCTCTGCGCCGCCGGGCAGGGAATCGAATCGGCCTCCGTGGGGCTGAGCCCACAACTTCAACTCATTGAGCGAACGACGGTTGCCGCAAGTGACACGCGACGTCTTTCGCCTGCTTTCCACTCTCGCTTCCGTGGACCTCCTATTTCCATTTTATAGCCGCCACGTGATGCTCCAATAATCGTCTCTCGCGATGCGGTCAGATCCCGGCCTTTCTCTGTATGGCCATCACTGAGTCGTAGATTTGTAGAGCGACTGTACGGCCGGTTGACTGGGAGATGCCTATAACCCGGAGGCAACCATCTCTCTGCGTCTAGAATCGAATAGTCGACAAAATTATGGTTGAGTACGTGAGCGAATAGAAAGAAATATCTCATGACATCGCCAAATGAGAATCGATTCGTGTTTCAGGCCTGGGGGATTTCACTGAGCGTGCACGGCGCCGTCGTGGGATTGGTGTTCCTCTTTGCCGCACAAGTCACGCCGATGTTGCAAGAGAATCTGTTTCAGTGGGATGTCGCATTAGTCGAATCGACGCGACCTGATTCGACAGCTGAGCAACGTGAACCGGGTCAGGCTCCTGAGCCACAACCCGTGAAGCGAGTGGTCGCAGCCAGGCCCAAGTCTTTGCCGGATGCGTCTCAGCCGGTCATGGCGGTCAAGCCTCCCGAGCAGAAGGTTGAGCCGTTGGAATCGACGATCGCGCAGGTCTCACCGATTCAGGAGAAGGGGGAGATTGCTCAGGCACGGGAAGAGTCGATAACGCCACCGCTCGTTGAAATGACTCCGCCAGTCGTGGAGCCGACGACGGCAGCAAAGGAATCGGAGTCACAACCGGTTCAAGAGGAGCCAGCTGCGGTCGCCTCTGTTCCGGTATCGCCTTCTGAGGCGTCGGTTTCGCAAGAGCCGTCTGTACAAGCATCGCAGCCACTCCAGAACGAGCAGCTTGCTCCAGCACCGGTGGTAAAGACATCGCTCTCGGGTGCTGAATTGAAAATGGATCATCGGTGGTTGGCGGATTTGC